>ENA-ORUO01003094-ORUO01003094.1-human-gut-metagenome-genome-assembly--contig:-NODE-3094-length-11751-cov-3.258892_pt1 | contig 11751 bp, 8 predicted proteins | sample MGYA00242082_ERZ509215 | MGnify/ENA primary metagenome ERZ509215 (study PRJEB26280, sample SAMEA2338829) | human gut metagenome | biome: human gut; feature: human-associated habitat; material: faeces... | reverse complement strand
GTGCAATGGCAGGTGTAATTGTTGTTACTACAAAGAAAGGTAAAGCTGGAGTCAGTAGAATAAGCTATACCGGTGAATTTACTACCCGTTTAGTACCAAGCTACAATGACTTTAACATCATGAACTCGCAAGATCAGATGGGAGTATACAAAGAAATGCAACAGAAAGGCTGGTTAAATTTCGCTGAAACCTCCCGAACTGCAGAAAGTGGTGTATACGGAAAGATGTATCAGTTAATTAACACATACGATCCTACTACCGGACAATATGCGTTATTAAATACTGACGAAGCTAAAAATGCCTATCTACGTGAAGCTGAAATGAGAAATACCGATTGGTTTGACACACTTTTCTCTCCCAGTCTAAGTCAGAATCATTCTGTAAGTCTTAGCTCTGGTACAGAAAAGTCATCGTTCTATGCTTCTTTAAGTGCTATGCACGATCCGGGATGGTACAAGCAAAGTGGAGTTGATCGCTATACAGCCAACTTAAATATGAATCATAATATCTTAAAGAACCTAAGCATAAACTTGATATCAAGTGCTTCTTATCGTAAGCAAAAAGCACCGGGAACTTTAGGACAAGACATTGACCTAGTAAACGGTCAGGTAAAACGTGAATTTGACATCAACCCCTATTCATATGCATTGAATACTTCACGTACATTAGACCCAAACACTTATTACACCAGCAACTATGCTGATTTCAACATTCTGAACGAACTGGACAACAATTACATGGAACTGAACATTGCAGATTTAAAGTTCCAAGGCGAGTTGAAATGGAAACCAATTACCGGATTAGAGCTAAGCGCTTTGGGAGCCGTGAAGTATCAATCAACTTCACAGGAGCACAACATTAAAGACCAGTCAAACCAGGCATCGGCTTATCGTGCAGGTCTAGATGACAAGACAATTATGGACCGCAATCCATTTCTTTATAAGAACCCAGATAATCCATATGCACTACCGATCTCTATCTTACCGGAAGGTGGTATTTATCAACGTAGAGACTATAAGATGCTAGGTTACGACTTCCGAGCTACAGCTAGTTGGAACCACGTATTTAATGATATACATATCACTAACTTCTTTGCAGGAACAGAAATCAACTCTACAGACCGATCAAAGAATTACTATCAAGGGTGGGGTATGCAATACTCAATGGGCGAAATACCCTACTATGTATATGAATTCTTCAAAAAAGGTATCGAAGACGGCAATAATTACTACTCATTGAGTCAGACCCGTAGCCGTAGTGCCGCCTTCTTCGCCAATGCTACCTACTCTTATAAAGGTCGTTATACTGTGAATGGAACAGCCCGCTACGAAGGTACCAACCGTATGGGTAAGAGCCGCTCGGCACGTTGGTTACCTACATGGAACGTATCAGGAGCATGGAATGCCCATGAAGAAAAATTCTTCAGCAATTTAACTTCTGTTCTTTCACACTTTACACTGAAAGCATCTTATTCGTTAACAGCCGACCGCGGTCCGGCAGACGTAACGAACTCACAGGCTATTATAACCAGCTATAGTCCTTATCGACCATTTACTTCTATCCAGGAGTCCGGATTGTATATTAAGGAACTAGAAAATAGCGAATTAACTTATGAAAAGAAGCACGAGTTGAATATTGGTGCCGACATGGGCTTCTTGAATAACCGCATTAATTTAGCTGTAGACTGGTACAAACGTAACAACTACGACTTGATTGGTATCGTTAATACACAAGGCGCAGGTGGACAGATCCTGAAGTATGCAAATATCGCTTCAATGAAATCACATGGTATTGAATTCACTTTATCAACTAAGAATATTAAAACAAAAGATTTCAACTGGAACACCGACTTTATATTCTCTAATGCAAAAAATGAAGTCACTGATTTGAAACAAAATGCGAATGTGATGGAGCTTATTTCCGGTAATGGATTCGCTAAACAAGGCTATCCGGTTCGTGGGCTATTCTCTATCCCATTTGTAGGTCTCGACAAAGATGGTATTCCAGTCATTATAAATGAAAAGGGCGAAGCGACTAGTACCGATATAAATTTCCAGGAACGCCAAAATACTGGTTTCCTGAAGTATGAAGGTCCGACTGATCCTACCATTACAGGTAGTTTGGGTAATATGTTCTCATACAAAGGTTTCCGTTTGAATTTATTTATCACTTATTCATTTGGAAATGTTATCCGTTTAAATCCCGTATTCAAAGCATATTATTCGGATCTAACGGCAATGACTCGTGAATTTAAAAATCGATGGACACTCCCCGGAGACGAAGCAAAGACTAATGTTCCTGCTATTTTGAGCAAACGTATGTACGACAGCAATGAAGACTTGAAGTATGCCTACAATGCTTACAATTATTCAACAGAACGCATTGCAAAGGGGGATTTTATCCGTCTGAAAGAAATCTCACTGGCTTATGACTTCCCCAAAGCATGGATCAACCCATTGAAGTTAACAGACCTCTCGCTGAAAGTCCAAGCCACCAACCTTTTCTTAATCTATGCGGATGATAAGCTAAATGGTCAGGACCCGGAATTCTTTAATGCAGGTGGTGTTGCCTCACCGGTTCCCCGCCAATTTACTATTACTTTAAGACTGGGGTTATAATTTAAAATAAGAACGAATATGAAGAAATACATAATAATGGCCAGTGTGGCCGCGCTCGCAATAGGGCTCTCATCGTGTTCTAATTTCTTAGATGAGCTTCCCGACAATCGTACCGAGCTGAATGAAAACAATGTTGGCAAAATATTACTTTCCGCCTATCCTACTACAGCAATCTGTGAGATGGGGGAAATGTCATCAGACAATACTGATGCTTATCCGAATCGCTTTTCTTCTTTCAACCGTTTGCAAGAAGATCTCTATAAGTGGGCAGACTCTGCAGAACAAGATCAGGACTCTCCCCATGCACTTTGGGAATCTTGCTATATGGCAATCTCTGCCTGCAACGAGGTTTTGAAAGTGATTGAAGACGCAGGAAATCCAGCTTCTCTTAGCGCTGAAAAGGGAGAAGCCCTAGTATGTCGCGCCTATGCTCATTTTTTACTTGCCAATATATTTTGTAACGCTTATAGCAGCCAAGCAAGTTCAGACTTGGGTATCCCCTACATGAAAACGATAGAGACAACCGTAAGCCCTGATTATCAACGCGGAACTCTAGAGGAGGTATACCAAAATATTGAGAAAGATCTATTGGAAGGTCTAGATCTGGTTACTGATATTTATGCAGTCCCCAAATATCACTTTACAAAGAAAGCAGCTCAAGCTTTTGCTGCACGCTTTTACTTGTACTATGTAAAATCGGATAAATCCAATTACACTAAGGTGATCGATTACGCAACAAAAGTATTAGGAAGCAATCCAGCCACCTCTGTACGCGACTGGAAATCTTTGGGTGCACTAGACATAAATGGCAGTGTTCAGCCAAATGCTTATGTAGATGCAACGAATGGCGCTAACTTATTATTGGTCAGTGCAGGTTCTTATTGGGGATATGTTCATGCACCTTATGGACTAGGCGAAAGATACGCCCATGGACCGAAAGTAGGCAATGAGACATGCAATTCCGTCGGTCCTTGGGGAAGTGACTATTATATGGGTGTTTGGAGTAACTCAAGTGCACTGCCGACCAAAATCGTTGTTATGAAAATAACTCAATATAAAGAAGTGGTTGACGCAGTAGCCGGAACAATCAACGGACACATGATCAATGCAGCATTTACTACAGATGAAACATTACTCTGTCGTGCAGAAGCTTATGCGATGAAAGAAATGTATCCACAGGCAATTGCTGATTTAAATATATGGCGAGAAGCATACACACGTTCTACTACCCCGCTTACCACAGAATCTATAAACGATTTCTACGGAAGCATGGAATATTACACTCCTACTGAATCTACAGTTAAGAAAAAATTGAACCCCGACTTTACTATAACAAATGAAACACAGGAAAATGTAATCCACTGCATACTTCATGCACGACGTTTAACAACTTTACATGAAGGGTTACGCTGGCAGGATATTAAACGCTACGGTATTACTATCTATCGTCGTTTAATGAATGATAATGGTACTATTACCGTCACAGATAAGCTGGAACCCAATGATCCTCGTCGAGCAATACAGATACCGAGCGATGTTATTTCAGCCGGATTAAAACCAAACCCTAGAACTAAATAAAAATCGATAAGTTATGAAAAAATATATAATATATACATTGATCGTTACTATAGCCGTTTTTTTAGGCTCATGTAATAAAGATGATATTGATACCAAACGCAGTATATTTGATCCTACTGAAGTTTATGAGCCCAACGAGTTTGACAAATGGCTACTTGACAACTATGTTTACACTTATAATATCCAGGTGAAATATCGTCTGGATGACAATGAAACGGATGTAGAATATCATCTGGTTCCAGCCAAGTATGACAACGCAATTACATTGGCTAAGATTGTAAAATTTGTATGGATGGAAGCTTATGACGAAATATGGGGAATTGACATGACCCGTACGTATGTCCCTAAACTACTCCAATTCATTGGAAATGTTGCTTATACCGAGTCAGGTATGATCCTCGGACAAGCCGAAGGAGGAATGAAAGTAACCCTGTTTCGTGTAAATGAAATAGATAAAAACAATCTCAGTGTAGCTCAATTAAATGAGTACTATTTCAAGACAATGCATCATGAATTTACACATATTCTTAATCAGAAAAAAGCCTATGATACATCATACGATCGTATATCGGAATCCGACTACGTAGGTTCAAGCTGGTATAGGGTATCTGAGTCGGTTGCTCTGCAAAAAGGATTTATCTCTCCTTATGCAATGGACCGTGCTACGGAAGATTTTGCGGAGATGGTTGCTATTTATGTCACCAATGACGCTAGTACTTGGGAAGATATGCTAGCAAGTGCCGGCACAACAGGAAGACCGATCATAGAAAAGAAATTTGAGATTGTATTTGATTACATGCTCAATTCCTGGGGACTTGATTTAGACAAATTGCGCGAAATTGTTTTGCGCCGGCAAAGTGAAATTACCGAATTAGATTTAAGTACGCTTTAATAATTGTAGGATATGAGAAAGATTAAAATATATGGCTTACTGACTTGCGTTTGCCTGATGATGCAATCGTGTCTGTTTAATGAAGATGATATCTTTGATGAATCTTCTGCACAACGGGCTATAGCCTCCGTCAACGAATGTCAGGAGATTTTAAAGGGCGCAGCCAATGGGTGGTTACTCGAGTATTATACAGGAGAAGACGGAGAATATGGTGGCTTCAATGTTTTGGCACGATTTGATGGCAATAATGTAATTATGGCTGCAGATTTCGCTACAGATAATTACGAAATTGGAGAAGAATCTACTTCCTTGTATAAAGTTGAATCATACCAGGGAACAGAATTAAGTTTTGATTCATACAATGAATTAATTCACGAATTCTGTGAACCGAGTGGTTATAATTCACCAGGATATGCCGGAGATTATGAGTTCGTCTTCAGAAGCGTTTCAAAAGAAAAGATCGTACTGACTGGGAAAAAACATGGAGTAACGTTGATCATGACACCTCTGCCTGCTGAAACAAATTGGCAAGAGAAACTGACCAATATTGCCAATGTCGTTTCACAGGCTTCATATGTAACCTATAAGTTAATTGTGAATGGTCAGGAAATAACTAAAATGGGACAGGAAGAGCATGCCTTCTCAGTTACCAAAGTAGACGAAACCGGTGAAACAACCGTAAGTCTATATCCGTTCATATATACAGAGGAAGGCATTAAAATGTATGAACCATTAGTAGTTAATGGAGTAGAAATAAACAACTTCAAATGGGATAATGAAAACCTTACATATATTTGTACAGATACAGGTGTAGATGCAAAAATAGAATTCTATTGTCCGGAAGGATATCTCAACTATTTAGGCAACTATATACTACAATTAGCAAATGGGCAACGTATACAACTTGAGCTCAAACAAAAAATGATAGGAAAATCATTTGCAATGAATTTTGCTTTGAGTGGTACTCCTATTGAATTTGTCTATAACTATAATATGACAACAGACTGTATTGATGTACCTTCTCAGACAGTTGGCGTATATCAAGGTTACAACGTATTATTATATCCAGGAATTCCCGGAGGCAATTTCTATGCAGATGACTCAGCTGTATTCCAAGGACGTATTGCAAATACAGATCCGCTTACAATTAAGTTCACTTATGTAAACAATCCTATTTGCACCCTTATGTTGCTGGTATATCAAAAAACAGACGGTTGGTATGGATTCTCTACAATGTTCCAAGATGTAACATTGATAAAAGTTGATTAATTAACAAATAGCATATTATGAAGAAAATAACAAGCATATTTGCATTATTATTATGCGTATTCGTCTTCTCATGTAGTAACGACGACGATAAAGAAACATCTTCTTTGCAGATTGTTAGCTCAAATGTCACATTTGAATCTGCTGGAGGAACCGGTACAATAAAAGTTAACGCAATAAGTGAAATTACTGCTACCTCCAATAAAGATTGGTGTACCGTAAGCGTGAATGGAGATATTATAAATGTTTCTGTCATTGAAAATAATGATATGTCCGGACGTACGGCAGCTGTAACCATAACAGATGGTGAAGCATCCACTTTGGTTCCTGTTTCACAGGGTGGCTGTGTTATTCTGTATAATAAATCAGAATTGGGGCATGCTTTTACTTATGCAGGTGGTTCTGCTACAGTATCTTTCTCAACCACAGCATCTTATTCAATAGAAGTACCCGCCGAAGCCCAAAGTTGGTTATCATACACACTTGACGAAGAAAACAGAACTATAACATTTAATGTTGCTGCGAGTGCTGATAAAACCCCACGAGGAGCGGCAGTTAAAGTTACCGCAGGTAAAAAAACGATTTACTATCATCTTGGAGAGTATGAATTGAAAGACATCGCAGGCAAATGGAGAGTATCCTTTGTTGATGGAGATGATAGTACTCTAGCTGGAGAAATAGAAGTAGTTCAGGATGAAGAGGAACCTACCATCTTCTACTTGTCAGGTATTTCCAATTTCTTTGACCTACCGTTAATCTATAATGGAGAGGCCTTACTCACAATGGGAGGTCTTAATTTAGGAACATATGCTGGGAGATATAACATCTATACAGTAACATTGTCTGAAGGTGGATATGTCAGTTGGGATATGTCAACACAATATGTTGCTTATCCGTCATCCATCAATGGCAAATTTGCATTGGTATTTGGTGATAATGGTTCCTGGGATGGAGACGTAGTCAATGGCATTGCCTACTGGGCATTCTCCGGTGCTGCGGGAACAGGAAGTGCAGGATGGTTGGAGAAATTCAACGCTCTTACACTAAGCAAATAAGACGGCAAGCGTGCTTAGCTAAGTCTGTCTCTCTAACATGTATAAGATTTAGCTTTACATTAATTATTCATATAAAGGGTGTTCAACATTGGACACCCTTTACATTATCCTTTTCCATATAAAAAGCAATACAAAAGATGATGTTATTATTAAATTAATTCGTATCTTTCGGACACACAAAAAAGTTAAACCAACAATCACACATATGAAAATGATTCTTTTCCGACTAATATGTTTAAAGACATGCCTACTATTAATCCCTGTACTTTACGCACAAAACAACTATCGTCCGGGATTTATCATCACTGTTCAGAAAGACACAATATATGGAGAAATCGACTACCGTACAGATAAGATGAATGCTAAACGCTGCGTCTTTCAATCACAAGGTAATGATACCGAACCAGTAACCTATCATCCTTTCGAAATCTTGGGATACCGTTTTACAGACGACGGTAAATACTATGTCTCCAAGAACATAGAATTGAAATACGGTGTCTCTACCCCCGTCTTTCTCGAATATTTGCTACAAGGAATGAAAAGCTTGTACTACTATGAGACAGAAGATAACATAACATACCAATCTATTTTGTTGAAGATAATAATACCCTTGTAAAAATAGATGCGCCCAAACTGTCCAAGCAGGCTACCAATATACAGTTTAAAGGCCAGACTGACCGATATATTCCCCTTCTTCATTACGCATTCAAAGACTGCCCAAGCCTGGCTCCCCAAATAGACCGGGCTCGTTTCAGCCGAAAGGAGATGATAAAAATCACAAAAGAATATCATTATGCAATGTGTACCAGTAATGAAGATTGCATTGAATTTGAAGCAAAAGAAGATAAACGTTCAATACAGTTAGATATAACTCCTTATGTAGGAGTTATTCAATATAATGTACCATCGGGTAGTCCGATCGGGCTCTATAGCTCACCCGAACTATCTTACCTGGCAGGAGTCACTTTAGCTATCAGCAATAGACGGTGGATGAGTTCGCTCAGTGGTTGTTTTGATGTGTCTTTTTCCCGCATAACATCCTCTGCAAGATCATTGAATAATGAAAATTCATCCACTATATTTAAACATAGCGGAACAATGTTTTCGGGTAAGTTAGGAATACGCTATACCTATCCGAAAGGAATGGCGCGACCATTTGTTGAGCTTGGAGCAGACTTCAGTGGAATGATCAATGCCAAGATAAAGATAAATGATAAGAGCGAGAGATGGCTGGATGGTGTCTACCCTGGCTATTACGCCAATGCGGGAGTAAACTTCAAACTTTCGCGGAAAAACAAACAAATGATATGCATACGCGCTCAATTCAAAGGCTTAAGAGACATGATGGAAAAATCAGCCCTCGTTAATGGATGGTCAGGAGTGATAGGATATACATTTTAAGTACTGCATTATTCGTTTATATAGTACTCACACTAGGAAATCTCTTATAAAACCGTTTTTCTTGTTATACCCATATTCTACCCGACAATAAAACTCCCCTTATTTCAGCCTTTCGAATGAAATAAGGAGAGCCTTATATAACTGGGTTATCAGCTATTAATACTTGACTTCTCAGGTATTAATAACTGACGCGACAAGTATTAATACCTGAGAAGTCAGATATTAAGACCTGTCGTGACATATTAGAACGTTTGTACCAGAGTTTATTAACTACCGTCTTAGTAAGTCACCGTCAACGGTGTACGCACCTTCTGCGCATACTCAGCCATATACGCATTCCACGCATCAACCGTCTTGATAGCAGCCTTATCCCAGGCAGAACCCCAGTAATAAGTATATTCCGAGCCCGGTTCATACTCGCTGATTGCCAATACATGACCGTCAGCTCCACCGCGCAGCTCCTTCTTCTCCTTTTCCGGGAAAAGAACGGTCTTTGCCTCTTTTACCAGTGAAGGAAATGCAGCGCCGATAAATATCTTACCGTTACCGCCGCTTCTGTCGGTTGTAGGGTCTACATAGGTGATATAGCCGTTTGCAGCGTCTGCTGTAACCACACCGTCCGGTTCACGAAGAACGATTCCGGTAGTCACAGGCATCGCTTCTTTCAGGTTAGTATACGAAACAACGGTTTTGTTGAGATACGAACCGGCATCCAATGTGATGACACGCGTCTCCACCACGTTAGAATCGCCACGGACAGTCAACGGGTTAAATTCCAGCTTCACTGTGAAACGCAGCGGGCCATTATCAAGGATTTCCTGTGTCCGATAGCAATAAGGATAGATAATCGTATCACCCGCCATCAGAGCGGCTGTACCGCAGCCCAGCGTAGGACCTACGGCATAACAATCCATTCCGTAGCCGTGGTCAATGTGATAAGAGATGGCATTTTGCAGTTCGGCAGCCGCTTTAGGGTCTGTCTTTTTCAGTTCGGCAATTCTGGCACGCTTTTCCTTATCCAGTTCTTCAGCGTAAAGACTTTCAAGAATCGGTTCCGTAGTGTTATACTTCGTAAAGAGGTCGTAGCCGAAACCACGTTCACCACGCTTCTGCAAGGCAGGGCCATAGGCACGGTATCCGCCCAGGTCATTCTCCCATGCCACGTCGTCCAGACGTTCGGGATAATAGCGGCCGCAGGCAATTACATTATACGGGTCGGGAGTACCGGATTGGATAGTATAAGTGGCTGTGCCATTTGCTTTCACCGTAGCCGGGAAAACCACTTTCTCGTCATACGTCACTTGATAAGGTACTTGCTGGCCATCTTCACCAAGCACTACGATCTGAGCCGTATCAGCCAGCTGCAGCTTGGCTGTAACGTCACTCATCGGAACTTCAACCATTTCACCTGTGCGCTCCAACGCCAGAGGATTGGTCACTGTAACCGTCATTGACTGCTTGCTGTCAGCACAAGAGGCAAAACCCATCAGGGCAATAGCAGCCAAAATAAATATCTTCTTCATATTATACACAACAAATAAGGGGATAGAATCAGGTAAAAAAACGAAAGGGGATAAATGTAAACCGTAAACTATTCAACAGAAAAACGATAAGGTGACAGGCGGTAAAGAATCTCCTTACCACCCTATCACCTTATAATAATCTCTTGTTATCGTTATTTCGGTTGTTTTCCGATATAAGCAAGGATACCACCGTCTACGTAAAGGATATGACCGTTTACAGCGTTAGAAGCCTCAGAAGCCAGGAACACAGCAGGACCTGTCAGTTCTTCCGGATCCAACCAACGACCGGCAGGAGTCTTGGCGCAGATGAATGAATCGAATGGGTGACGGCTTCCGTCTGCTTGTTTCTCACGAAGAGGAGCAGTTTGCGGAGTAGCGATGTAACCCGGGCCGATACCGTTACACTGAATGTTGTATTCACCATATTCAGAGCAGATATTGCGAGTCAGCATCTTCAGTCCACCCTTAGCGGCAGCGTAAGCAGATACAGTTTCACGACCCAGTTCGGACATCATTGAGCAGATGTTGATGATTTTACCAGCACGTTTTTCCATCATAGCAGGAAGAACAGCCTTAGCAACGATGAACGGAGCATTCAAGTCGATGTCGATTACACGACGGAAATCAGCAGCATCCATCTCGTGCATAGGAACACGACGGATAATACCTGCATTATTTACAAGGATATCAATTGTACCTACTTCTTTGGCAATTGTAGCAACCATAGCCTGAACAGCCGGTTCGTCTGTCACGTCGCATACATAACCGTGAGCTTTGATACCTTTTGCAGCGTATGCAGCCATTCCTTTGTCTACCAACTCTTGATTGATGTCGTTAAAACAAACTTTAGCGCCTTGTTCTGCGAATGCAGAAGCAATAGCAAAACCGATACCATAAGAAGCACCTGTAACGAGCGCTACTTTACCTTCCAAAGAAAAATTCAAATACTGATTCATAATTCTTTTTATTATTAAATTAGGAAAACTATTGGATTTGTTATTTCAAATCTGTAATCAACGAGAAGTCCTGATCGCCATAGTCGAGGTTCTCACCACCCATTCCCCAGATAAAGGTATAGTTGTGGGTAGCAGCAGCCGAGTGGATAGACCATTCGGGCGAAAGAACAGCCTGATCGCCTTTCATCCATACGTGACGTGTTTCGCCTACCTCACCCATAAAGTGGCAGATAGCATGATCTTCGGGAATCTCGAAATAGAAGTAGGCTTCCATACGACGGCTGTGTACGTGGGCCGGCATCGTATTCCAGACACTTCCCGGAGCCAGTTCCGTCATACCCATCTGCAACTGGCAGGTGGGCAACACCTGATTCACCAGCATCTTATTGATATTACGGTGGTTGGAGCCTTCCAAAGAACCCATTTCAGCTACTACGGCATCGGCTTTCGTCACCTTACGGT
>ENA-ORUO01003087-ORUO01003087.1-human-gut-metagenome-genome-assembly--contig:-NODE-3087-length-11774-cov-3.886424_pt1 | contig 11774 bp, 12 predicted proteins | sample MGYA00242082_ERZ509215 | MGnify/ENA primary metagenome ERZ509215 (study PRJEB26280, sample SAMEA2338829) | human gut metagenome | biome: human gut; feature: human-associated habitat; material: faeces... | reverse complement strand
TTGCTTCTGCAATTAGTCGGTCACGAAGGGCAGCAGCGCGATCTGACGGGCGCGCTTGATGGCCTCAGTGAGCTGACGCTGGTGCATGGCGCAGGTGCCGGTGGTGCGGCGGGGCAGGATCTTGCTCCGCTCAGACAGGAACCGGCGCAGCTTGACCGCGTCCTTGTAGTCGATGTGCTCCACCTTGTCCACACAGAAGGTGCAGACCTTGCGGCGCTTGCGGCCGCGGGGGCGCTCTCTATCCATAGCCATAACAGGGAACCTCCTTTTTCACGGGCCTTCAGCCCGTCTTGTTTTATTGCTGCGCACCGACTGTCGTGCGCAAAATGTGTTAGAAGGGTAGCTCCCCGTCGTCGTCAGAGAGCTCGGCGAACTGATCGCCGCCGCCCATGGGGGCGGAGTAGCCGCCGCTGGGCGCGGCGGGAGGCGGCGCGTAGCCGCCGGCCGGAGCGCCGAACCCGCCGGAGGGCGCGACATAGCCGCCCGCCTCCGCGTCCCGCTTGGAGTCGCCAAAGTACACGTTGTCGGCGATCACCTCCGCGGTGCGGCGCTTGTTGCCGTCCCGGTCGGTCCAGTCCCGGAGCTGGAGCCGGCCCTCCACCACGGCCATACGGCCCTTAGTGAAGAAACGGGAGACAAATTCGGCGGTCTGACGCCAGGCCACGATGTCGATGAAGTCCGTGGACTTCTCGCCGGTGGTCTTGTCCTTGAAGTCCCGGTCCACCGCCAGGGAGAAGGAGGCCACGGGGGTCCCCGTCTGGGTGTGGCGCAGCTCGGGATCACGGGTCAGACGGCCCATGAGAATAATCCGGTTCAGCATGTCTGCCGCTCCCTTCTTACTTCTCGTCCTTGCAGACGATCAGGGAACGCATCACGCCGTCGGTGATCCGCAGGATACGATCCAGCTCACGGGGGAACTCGGGCTTAGCGTTGAAGGTCATCAGCACGTAGTAGCCCTCGGTCAGGTCGTTGATGGGATAGGCCAGGTGGCGCTTGCCCCACTCCTCAACCTCAGCCAGGGTGCCGTTCTGCTCCACCAGGGTCTTGAACTTGGCCACCATGGCAGCGGTGGCCTCCTCATCCAGGTTGGGATTGAGGATAAAGACCACCTCGTAGTTTCCGCTCAGTTTTGCCATTTTCTTTGCACCTCCTTATGGACGTATGGCCCCCGCCCTTGTGCGGGGGCAAGGATGGCCTGTTTTGAAACAAGCTATATTATTATATAGGAATCAGCGAAAAAGTCAAGCCTTTCCAAAAAAATAATATTTTTTTGCTTCCGTGCAATAAACGGCCCCTCTGCTTCATTTTACTGTCAGAACGGGCGGGAAACCCCGCCGCAGATTTGACAGGATAAAGGAGTTTTGATGATGAAAAAGGGTTTTGGAAAAGGCTTTTGCAGTGGTATTCTGGTGGCTGCCCTGACGGTGGGCCTGGGTGTGTCGGCCATGGCGGCCAGCCGCACCATCACCGTGGATGACAACATCCGCATCACCCTCAATGGTGCGGTCTTCTCCCCCAAGGACGCCAAGGGCAGGGATGTCCCCCTGTTCTCTTATAACGGCACCACCTACGCCCCCGTCCGCGCCATCTGTGAGGCCGCCGGCCTGAAGGTGGACTTTGACTCCGCCAACTATACCGCCGTCCTCACCACCCCCGACCGCTATATCGCCTCCACCCCCTCCGCCTCCAACTACATCTCCGTGGACAAGGCCAAGGAGATCGCCCTGAACCACGCCGGCGTGAAGGCCGCCGACGCCATCTTCGTGAAGGCCGGACTGGACTGGGACGACGGCCGCACCGAGTACGAGGTGGAATTCTACGCCGGGAACACGGAGTACGATTACAGCATCGACGCCACGACAGGCGCCATTCGCTCCTATGACCATGACTGGGATGATTTCTCCCTGTGGAATCCCGGAAACAACGCCGCCAACCCTTCCACCCCTGGCACCTCCACCAACAATCTGATCAGCGAGGCCAAGGCCAAGGAGATCGCTTTGGCAAAAGCCCCCTCCGGCGCCTCCGTGGTACGCTGCCACCTGGACTGGGACGACGGCCACTATATCTATGAGATCAAGATGGTCTCGGGCACCATGGAGTATGAGTGCGACATCAACGCCGCCACCGGCGTCATCACCGACTGGGACGTGGACAGCATCTACGACTAATTCCTTTCGCAAACCGCTCCGTACCCGAAAGTACCGTCAGGCGCTGCCGCCTGACGGTACTTTTTTGCGTCTGCGTTAAAACAGCTCCGGATGCTCCAGAAGCCAGCGGTTGACCATGGCCATAAACCACTCCACGGCCGGATTGTCACTGGGCTCCCGCCACGCCACCCCCAGCTCGATGGTCTGCCCATGCCCCTCCAGCGGGACAAAGGCCAGGCCGGTGGTATGCATGTACTCCCGAATCCGGAAAGGGAGAATGGCAATTGCCTGTCCGCACTCCACGGCAAAGATCACATCCTCCAGGGCGGGATACTCGGTGACCGACGCCGGGGTGAAACCCAGTCCCCGGCAGATCTGGAGGAACTGCTTATACATATAGGCCCCGCCGGTGTGGGACAGGCAGGCAAAGGGCTCCGTGGCCAGCTTGGCGTAGTCGATCACGGCGTTGTCCAGGCAGGGGTGCTCCCGCGGGCAGACCAGGCAGTAGAAGTCGGCCCCCAGCTTGCGGCAGGCGTAGCCGTTCATCCCCTTCAAGTCGGAGAGCACCGAGAAGCTCACATCGTAAGCCGCCGCGTCGATGCCCGCCTGGATGCCGGTGGCGTCCCGCCGGATGAGCTCCACGCGGACCTGGGGATACGCCTCCCGATAGGCGGCGATCAGCCGGGGCAAAAAGTGGCGGGAGGGGGAATTGAGGTAGCCGATGCGCAGCTCCCAACATCCTGAGGACTCCAGCTGGCGCAGGCGGCCCAGGGCCCGCTCCTCCTGGTCCAGGATGCGCTTGGCGTCCTCCAGGAAGAGCTCCCCGGCCCGGGTGAGCGACACGTTCCGCGTGGTGCGCAGAAACAGGCGTGCGCCCACCTCCCGCTCCAGGGCGGAGATCTGATGGGTCACGGCGGGCTGCGTCACATAGAATTCCCGCGCCGTCTCGGTAAAGTTCCGGTAACGGGCTACCGACACGAAATAGCGCAGCTGCTCGGTGTTCATTGCGCTCCCTCCTCTCCCTGCTCGTATTATAAATTGATAACGCTTTTTTATCAATCCTGGAAAAAACGTGAATTTCACTTTTTTCGCCCGGAGTGATACAATTTGCCCGATTATAAAAGAGGAGTGATGCGCGTGGCGTTTCAAGTAATGGGCGTGACCGCCGGACGCAAGGACAGCAACTGTGAAATCCTGCTCAAGGAGGCTCTTCTGGCCTGCCGGGAGCAGGGGGCCGAGGTCCGCATGATCAATCTGAAGGACTATGAGCTGCTGGACTGCAACGGCTGCACCGCCTGTACCATGGGCATGTCCATGGGGAAGGACACCGGCTGTTCCCTGGCGGACAAGGACGACAAGCAGAAAATCATGGATGTGATGCTGGAGCAGGATGCGGTGATCTTCTCCGCCCCCACCTATGATCTGATGCCCTCCTCCCTGTTTTTGAAGTTCATGCACCGCAACCTGGCCTATGAGTCGGCCTTCCTGACCAAGATCGGCGCCATCGCGCCCCGGGATCGGGTGGGCGCGCTCATCGCCGTGGGCGGCTCCACCCGCTCCTGGCAGTCCATGGCCCTGGAGTGCATGCAGGCCACCACCTTCACCAACAGCTTCAAAATTGTGGACATGTACATGGCCACCCAGGTTCCCGCCCCCGCCCAGGTGCTTCTCTACGAGGAGAAGGTGGCCCGGGCCCGGGAGATGGGCCTGAACGTGATGAAGGCCCTCAACACGCCCCCCGCCGAGCGCAAGTGGCTGGGCGACCCGGACTACGGCTGGTGCCCCAACTGCCACTCCAACGCCCTGTGCCTGGGCGAGCCCCAGTGGAAGGGGCTGCAGTACCCCATCGAGTGCGTGGTGTGCGGCGCGGGCGGCACCCTGGAGCAGACCGAGGACGGGCGCTGGAAATTCGTCATCGCCGAGAATGGGCTGGAGCGTGACCGCACCACCGAGGAGGGCCGCGGGGTTCACTGCGACGAGATCGCCGAGACCCAGGGCGGCTTCTTCATGGATCCGGCCAAGCGCCAGCTGGTGGCCGAGCGCCTGCCCAAGTACCAGAGCATCCAGTTCCCCGGCATCTAAGGAAGGAGTCTGATTGTCATGAAATTCGAGCATCTGTTTTCCCCCATGCAGGTGGGCAAGGTGACCTACCGCAACCGCATCGTCAGCGCCCCCATGGCCTTCGGCCTCATTGTTCAGAACCCGGACGCCCGGGACTTCACCTACCGCAAGCTGGAGGCCAGCGCCAAGGGCGGCAACGGCTGCGTCATCGTGGGCGAGACCGACGTCAACTTCACCGACGCCGTCCGTATCCCCGGCTTCCGTCCCTTTGACTTCGCCAAGCCCGAGGAGGATCCCGAGACCTTCGACGCCGTGGGCGAGTATGCCCGCCGCATCAAGCGCCACGGCGCTGTCGCTCTGGCCGAGCTGGTCCACTGCGGCAAGGAGAAGGTGCCCTTCGGCCCCGGGCAGGAGGCCATCGGCCCCATCGAGACCACCAATCTGGCCGGCGTGAGGGTGCGCCCCATGAACGAGGACGACATGGCCCGCATCGCCCGCGACTTCGCCGTCTCCGCCACCTACATGCAGAAGGCGGGCTTTGACGGCGTGCTCATCCACGGCGGCCACGGCTTCCTCTTCACCCAGTTCCTCTCCCCCCTGATGAACACCCGCACCGACAGCTACGGCGGCTCTCTGGAGAACCGCGCCCGCTTCCCCCTCCAGATTCTGAAGGCCGTCCGGGAGGCGGTGGGCCCCGACTTCCTGGTGGAGCTGCGCATCGACGGCACCGACCACCAGCCCGGCGGCATCACCCCCGAGGAGACCGGCGCGTTCGTCGCCATGGCCGAGCCCTACATCACCTCCGTCCACGTGACCTGCGGTATCTATGAGGCGTCGGTCAAGTCGGGCACCGAGAGCTCCATGTTCCACCCCCACGGCCTGAACATCGACAGCGCCGCCATCATCAAGAAGTACACCAAACTGCCCGTGGGCGCCGTGGGCGGCATCAACTCCCCCGAGCTGTGCGAGCAGGCCATTGCCGAGGGCAAGATCGACTTTGCCATTCTGGGCCGCCAGATGCTGGCCGACCCCGAGTTTGCCAACAAGGCCAGGAGCGGCCATGAGGATCAGATCCGCCGCTGCCTGCGCTGCTACAAGTGCTTCCCCGGCTCCCCCGAGGAGGGCTATGACGACCTGCCCTTTACCAGCGAGGAGCTGGCCCTCTACGTGGGCCACTGCACCATCAACCCCCTGGCCCACCTGCCCTTCGATCCCGACACCCTGGCCCCCGCCTCTAAGCAGGAGACCGTACTCATCGTGGGCGGCGGCGCGGCCGGCATGCAGGCCGCCATCACCGCCTGCGACCGGGGTCAGAAGGTCATCCTGGCCGAGCAGGGTCCCCACCTGGGCGGCCTGCTGCGGTTCACCGACGTGGACACCGACAAGCCCGACCTGATGAACTTCAAGAACCTGCTGGTGCGCGAGGTGGAGCGCCGTGACATCGACGTGCGGCTTAACACTGTGATCACGCCGGAGAACCTCACCTCCTTCGGCGCCGACGGCGTCATCTTTGCTACCGGCTCCCTGCCCTCCTGTCCCCCGGTGCCCGGCATCGGGCACGCCCACAAGGCCATGGACATGTACGACGGCAATGTCAAGCCCGGCCACAAGATTGTTATGGTGGGCGGCGGCCTGGTGGGCTGCGAGGCCGGCCTCTTCCTCCAGAAGACCGGCCACGAGGTCACCGTGGTGGAGCTGCTGGGCCGGCTGGCCAACGAGTCCTTCGGCATGTACCGGGAGGCCCTGATCTGGGAGATGGAGAAATGCGGCATGGCCATGCTGCCCAAGACCCGCTGCCTGGAGATCACCCCCACCGGCGTGAAGGTGGAGAACGCCGGCGGCGTCCAGACCCTGGAGGCCGACACCGTCCTCTTTGCCCTGGGCATGAAGAGCGTGGACATCGCCCCCCTGAAGTCCGCCGCCGAGGCCGCCGGACTCAAGACCTGGGTCATCGGCGACGCCATCCAGCCCGGCAAGGTGGATCAGGCCACCCGCAGCGCCTATCTGGCCGGCATCGAGGTGGGCCGCTGAGTCCCCCGCCCCGGAATAAATCAACCCCTCCGGCTAAGCCGGAGGGGTTCTGCTTGTCGGAAAAGCGGCAAGAGCCACTTTTTCGAGGGAGATGCGCGCAAGATGAACCTTGATTCCCGACGGAAAAGTCGGCTCATCTTGCGCGGAAGTGTCATTTCCGGGGCGCATGTCCCCGGAAATGACTGATTTTCATGTTATTCCTGCGGCTGTGGCCGCAGGAATTCTGCGAGGCTTTCCTTCCTGGAAGGTTTTTCGCCCGTCTGCGGCGCCCCAGGCAATGCCTGTGGCGCCGCGTTTCTTTTGTTCTTTTGTCAGCGCTCCTGGCGCAGCGTCTCGGCCTTCTCCTTCAGGAAGCCCTTGAGCCACGCACCGGTGGCCGGGTGATCCAGGGCGAAGTCGATGGTGGCCTCCAGGAAGCCGCAGAGGTTGCCAGTGTCATACCGGCGGCCCTCAAAGTCCACGGCCACCATGCGGCTTCTCCGGCACAGCTCCCGCAGGCCGTCGGTGAGCTGAATCTCCCCGCCGTAACCAGGCTTGACGTTCTCCAGAATATCGAAGATCTCCGGAGTGAGCACGTAGCGGCCCAGAATGGCGTAGTTGGAGAACCTCTGCTCAGGGGTGGGCTTCTCGTTCATGTCGGACACGTCGAAGATGCGCTCCTCCAGGGGGGCGACCTTGACAGAGGAGTAGCGGGAAATGGCCTCGGTGGCCACCTCCTGCACCCCCAGGGCGGACGCGCCGTACTTCTCGGCGGCCTCCACCAGTTGGAGAGTCACCGGCTTTTTGGCCCGCATGATGTCGTCGCCCAGCAGCACGGCGAAGGGCTCGTCCCCCACGAAGCGGCGGGCGCGGCCGATGGCGTGGCCCAGGCCCTTCGTCTCCTTCTGGCGCACGTAGAAGATGTTGGCCAGGTCGGCGGCCCGGCGCACCTCCACCAGCTCGGACTCCTTGCCCGACTGGAGCAGGCGGGTCTCCAGCTCGGGGTAGTAGTCGAAGTAATCGTCCATGGCGGACTTGGCCCGGTTGGTGACGATCAGAATGTCCTCAATTCCGGCGGCCACCGCCTCCTCGATGATGTACTGGATCACCGGCTTGTCCACCATGGGAAGCATCTCCTTGGGAACGGTCTTGGTGGCGGGGAGCATCCGGGTTCCCAGCCCTGCGGCGGGGATGACGGCCTTACGAACTTTCATAACAAAAAACCTCCAGCAGAGCGGGCGGAACGCCGCCCGCCGTTATTGCAGATGTGCGGTGGGAATCATGGGGCGGAAATACCGAACCCTGGGCAGGGCCTTCAGGAGAATCGTGCCCAGCACACAGCAGGCCACGGCCTCCCCTGCCACAAAGGTCCACAGGTTCAGTCCATACGCCGCCCAGAAAGCGCCGTTGATAGCCCCTGCCTCCGCCCAAGCCCACATGGGCGGCAGCAGCAGGGCGTTCACCACAATGGGGGGCAGGGCGGCCAGATACCAACGGGGCATCTTGATGGAGAGGAAAGCTGCGATGGCGGTGGCCAAGGTGCCCACAATCATGTCGATGGGACCATAGGGGGAGAGAATATTGGTCAGCAGGCAGCCCAGTGCCAGCCCCGGCGCGGCGGCAGGGAACAGGAAGGGCAGCACGGTCAGCGCCTCCCCCAAGCGGACCTGAACCGGTCCGAAGGTGAGCTGAAAGATGTTGCCGAAGTAGCACAGGACGAAGTAGACGGCGGCCACCATCGCGGCCAGGGTGAGCTGTTGGATGTTGGATTTGCGCATGTGTGATCATACCTCCATTTTAGTCTTTAGAGAACGGCGGTGAGTCCCACCGAACGAACGCGGCCGTGGCCGCGCTTGGACCGGGTTTGGAAACCAGTCGGGGGTATTTTAGCACGTTTCCCCTCGGAAGTAAAGAAAAAGCGCTGGGACTCTCCCCCGCCCTCCTCCGCGGAAAAAGCAGCCCCGGAGCGCACGCGCTCCGGGGCGGTCTTTTATTCCGTTATTCCGTAAAGGGCTTTTCCACCAGGGAGCCCCGGCTGTAGCGGGCCAGGATATCCCGGTCGTCCCCGTCGTAGAGGAACTGCTCCAGCTTCTCAAAGGGGGTGCGGGACAGGCGGCCGTCCAGCTCATCCACATCCACCACCAGGGCGTCGAAGTCATACCCCGGCTCAAAGGAACCCACCTTCCCGAAGAATTCCCCCGGCCCCTTGGTGGCCAGGTAGAGGGCCTCCGGCAGGGAGAGTGGCCGCTCCTCCATGTGGTCCAGGGCCCGGAGCTTGGACAGCCCTACCGTGGCCGCCACATGCCGGTTCATGGCGGCGGCGTGGCCGCCGGCCACATCGCTGGCCACGCAGCAGCGCAGCCCCTCCGACAGGCTGCGGCGCAGGGGCATGACGCCGCTGGACAGGTTGGTGTTGGACTGGGCGCAGTGGGCCAGGGTGACCCCCTCCTCCCGGAGAATGGCCTCCTCCCGCCCGGTGAGGTGGACGGCGTGGGCCATGATGGTGCACCCCCGGCGGAGCAGGCCGTAGTCCCGGTACACCTCGGTGTAGCTGGCGCACTCCGGATGGAGCTGGCCCACCCAGGCAATCTCGCTCCGGTTCTCCGACAGGTGGGACTGGACGGGCAGCCCGTACCGCTCCCCCAGCCGCCCCAGGCCGTCCATGAGCCGGGCGGTGGTGGAGGGGACGAAGCGGGGGGTCAGGATATACTCCACGTGCTTCAGCTCCGCCCGGCTGCGGCAGATGAGCTCCTCCGTGTCCGCCAGGGAGGCGTCGGTGTCCTCCCGCAGACTGTCCGGGGCATTGCGGTCCATGTTCACCTTGCCGATGAGGGCGGACAGCCCCGCCCGCTCGGTCAGCTCCATCAGCCGCCAGGCGGCCTCCTTGTGGATGGTGGCAAAAGCGGAAAAGCGCAGGGTGCCGTTGGCCCACATCCGGTTGAGGAACCGCTTCCACGCCGCCTCGGCAAAGTCCGTGTCGCCGTAGCGGGCCTCCACCGGGAAGGTGTAGGTCTCCAGCCAGGGCAGCAGCTCCTGGTCGTAGCCCACGCCCCGGTTCACCATCTGGGGGGCGTGGAGGTGGAGGTCGCAGAAGGCGGGGAGCACCAGCGCCCGGCCGAAGTCGGTCACCGACTGCCCGGCGTACTCCTGGGGGAGCGCCCGGTAAAAGCCGGCGCACTTCTCCCCCTCTACCACCAGGTACTCCCCCTCCCGCACGGTCAGCTCGCCCAGCGCGGGAGTGTATAAAAAGTTGCCCTTGAAAATCATGGCAGACCCTCCGGTTTTCATATTCTTCCTTTATCCTATCATCCGCCCCTGTAGAAAGCAATCAGAAGTTTTCGCCCCGGCACAGAAAAGCCGCCGCACCCGTTGCGTGCGGCGGCCCAGCCTGTCGAAAAAGACTTTTCAACAGGCTGCTGGACTTTTTGAAGCTCTAAAGAAGCTTCAAAAAGTCGTTTCATCAAACGTGAAAGGGAACCCTGACGGTTCCCTTTCACACTATCCTTCCCTCCGAAGCCTTTGGCAGGAGGGTTTATTGCTAGCCTCAGCCGCCGCACCCGTTGCGTGCGGCGGCCCATATCTTTTATTCAGGGTACCAGCTCTACGGTGTAGCCCAGCTCCTTCAGGCCGGACACAATGCCGCCCGGATCCACCATGTGGCCCGCGCCCACGGCCAGGAAGAACGTATTCTCCCCCTCGGTCTCCAGATACTCCGCCGCCGCGGCAATCATGCCGGGGTCCCGCTCGGTGAACAGCTTGGAGTTGAGCTCGTCATCGCTGTTGAGGATGGCCTCTTTGTCGTAGACCTCCGCCAGGGCATCGGGGTCCCGGTCCTTCCAGGCGTCGAACATGGCGGCAATCTGCTCCTGCTGGGCCTGGGCCAGCGCCTGGGCCGCCTCGTCGGCCGCCTCGCCGTTGAGCATCCCCTCGTACCCGGCCAGGCTGGCGTCCAGATAGGCCTCCTGGTACTCGGCGGACAGGCCGTCGAAGATGCCGCCCTGGAAGGCGTAGGTCTCCACGGAGTCGATGGTCTTGCCCGCGTTCACCGCGTAGGCGTTGATATACACATCAATGGCCATGGCGTTGGCCCCGGTGGTGTCGTCCTGGAGGCTCAGGACGCCGAAGGTGGAGGCCAGGGCCCAGGGCTTATATGCGTCAAAGCCGTTGGGCTCCATGCCCAGGCTCACCGCCGCCGCCTGCACCCGCGCGTACAGCTCCGGGCTGATGTGGTCGGCCAGGGTGGTGCCGTCGGAGTAGGCCTGAAGCTGGGCCAGCAGGGCCATGCCCTCCTGGTCGTTGAGATCCAGCTCGAAGCTCACCACCTGGGAGGCGTCCAGGGCGTCCCGCACCGACTTATGCAGGGGATAGACGTTGCTGCGGTCCATGTGGATGGTGCCCAGCAGGTAGAGGGTGTTGTCCCCGTTGACGGCCTTCCACAGCAGACCTCTGGAGCCGGCGTCGTTGGCGTCATAGAGGGCCAGGATCAGCCGCTCGGCCATGACCATGGCCTCCTGATAGGTGCAGGGCCGGTCTTCGTTCAGTCCGCCGGCCTGATCGCCCCTGACCACGCCCAGGCCGGTGAGGAAGGCCGCGGCCCCCTCCTCCACGCCGTCGATGTCGTAGGCGGCCGCCTCCTGGTACAGCGCGTTCATCACGCCGCCCCGGGTGGTGTCCACCACCAGTCCTTCGGTGTCCGCCGCCCGCTGGGGCAGCTCCAGCAGGGCCAGCTTGTCGGCCACGATGCCGGTCATGGCCGAGAGCTGCTCGCTGGTGATGGTGCTCTGAATGTACGTAGTGTAGTTGTCGTCCACCAGCCCCATGGCGTAGCTGTCCGCCAGCTCTCCCACCGCCCAGGCGTCGGGCATCTGAGGGGCCGGAGCGGTATCCTCCGCCGCCAGCGCGGGCGCGGCCAGCAGGGCCGCCGCCGTGACGCCGGCCAGTAGCCGGCGCATCCGATTGTGCTTCATGTCATGTGCTCCTCTCGTCGAATTGTAAAGCTTGCTTTCCACATGTACTGTACCACAGCCCGGCCCCGCCGTCAACCGCAATTTGCGGCAGTGAGGGTCTGCCTCTGCTATACACGCAGTTATACTAGTTATATACTAGTAATATCTATGTTTTAGCATGTAATAATCTATCTGTCAAGATGATACCCTTACATAAGGGTGAGACGCAATGAAAAAAGAGGAGCACAACGCCCGGTTTCGGGATCACTATATCGCCATCGGCATCCGCATCTCCTACTTCCGAAAGCTACGGGGGCTGAGCCAGGAGCAGTTGGCCGAGCGCGCAGGAATCAGCCCCGGCTTTCTCTCCCAGGTGGAGGCCCCCGGCATGGCAGTGGGCATTTCCCTGAGCACCCTTTTCCTCATCGCGGAAGCGCTGGAGATTCCGCCCTACAAGCTGCTGCAATTTGACGATTGACCCGCTTCAAACCGCGCAGGCCGCCCCATGGGGCGGCCTGTTTTCTATATCTGCCCTCTCCGCACGCTCAGGCTGGCGATAAACTGCTTGGCGGTTCGCGGCGTCCGGCCCGGGCTGCGCATCTCACCCCAC
>ENA-ORUO01003074-ORUO01003074.1-human-gut-metagenome-genome-assembly--contig:-NODE-3074-length-11815-cov-3.524235_pt1 | contig 11815 bp, 8 predicted proteins | sample MGYA00242082_ERZ509215 | MGnify/ENA primary metagenome ERZ509215 (study PRJEB26280, sample SAMEA2338829) | human gut metagenome | biome: human gut; feature: human-associated habitat; material: faeces... | reverse complement strand
ATATGGCGATCAAATTGTTATTCTCCTTCAAGAGTAATAACAAAGTGATCGCCCTTTCTGCCCTCTCGTGTTGGATGCTGGGACTCGTTATGCTCATAGTCGTGGGGATCAGCGAAGGTCGAAGCTGGTCGATTAAAGGTACCCGCTATGGAGAATCGCTCGAACTCAGTCAACAGGACACGCTCGTCCTACTTGTAAATGAACGCTACAAACTACCTGAAAATCTTTACATAGACCAAGACGTGTTCCAATTAGCCTCCAGCAACATGATTGCCCCGGACATCAGGGTATACTCGACCGATGACACAACCCCGACATTACGTGTGCAATTTTATACCCAAGAAGAAAAGCCGGTGTATGACAACATGGACTTTAACTGGAATTACAAGAACGACACGCTCCGATTTGATAATTACATCAAGCTCGCAGGACAATGGAGGGCTCAAAGAGTGACACTGTCTCTATACCTGCCTGAAAATAAGAAAGTACTCCTTCCACCCCAAACAAGTCAATACTTGAGAAACTTGAGGGATTTTGACTGGGGTGTACGTTCCAGACTAAATAAAGACAAGATATTATTAATCATGCAAGACGGGAAACTCCAACCCCTCATGTAAACTGAAACGGCAGGCCTTCATCCCTTTGGCCTGCCGTTTCTCTCTTTTATTTCTTTGAATCAATCTCCTTTAATAATTCCTTCACCGCAGTCTCCAACTGCTCGTCCTCCCCTTTGATAATCTTCTCCGGAGAGTTGGCAATCTTCACGTCCGGTTCCAGTTGTTTGTTCTCCAGATAGCTACCGTCCGGTAAACGGTAACCCACGATCGGAATCCCAAAATACAACGTCGGGTCCTGCAAAGTCTCCCAAGACACGCTCGTCATGGTTCCCGGCACAGGCATTCCGACAACCTTACCGATTCCCTGATGTTGGTAAACCCAAGGTGTACCGTGGGCATTCGAGTAGTTCGCCTCACAGGTCACCATGATCGAAGGCTTATTCCACCTACGGCTTGGCATATCGCAAGCCTCCCGCCCCCGAACGACTTGCGTAAAATATTTCTTACCACTGAACAGAATCTCAATATCCTCGTGCAAACGGCCACCACCATTGAAACGAGTGTCGATAACAATTCCTTCCCGATCATTATATTTACCCAGAATATCGGCATACACGGAACGGAAACTCGGATCGTCCATACTGGAAATATGCACGTAACCCAAACGTCCTCCCGACAAACGATCCACATCGGCAGCTCTTTGTTTTACCCATCGCCGGTAAAGTAACTCGTTCATCGTACCCTTTGAAATCGGCTCGATCACCTCATCCCAACGTTCCTTGGTAGAGGGGTCATAAATAGAGAACAATACACGTTTACCAGACTTACCCCTCAGCAGGGGATAGTAATCTTCCCCAGCTTTCACCGCTTGCCCGTCAATTTTCTCGATTACCATTCCGGCTTTCAACTTCGAACGGACATTATCAAAAGGTCCTTTCTCCAACACCTCGTCAACTAGCAACCCATCCTTTGAATAATTCACGTTCAACAAGAGTCCCAGCTCGGCAGTCGCCTCACCTCTTGACCCGGGGCGGTAACCCGATCCGGTGTGCGACACGTTCAATTCACCCAACAATTCGCTCAACAACTCGGAGAAATCATAGTTATTATTAATATAAGGTAAAAACTTCTCGTAAGCCTTGGTCATTTTTGCCCAATCCACTCCATGCATATTCTTCTCGTAGAAACGTTTGGCCTCCTGACGACGCACCCTGTCAAACATATATGCCCGCTCGGCAGCCTGATCTAGTTTCATTTCAGCGGAATACGTGATCGGATTTCTTCTCTCCGAACCCAAACTGATCTTCTGCATGGAACGTCCTCCCAACAGGAACAAATCTTTCCCATCCTTATCCATCTCCAAAGACGCCCAACCGCTGTTCAACTTATGCATCACCTTGGTACTCCGTGAACGCAGATCGCTCACCCACAAATCCATACCTCCCTCGAAAGAGGCCATGTAATAAAGCTTGTCGCCACTCTTGCTTAATATCGCATCTCCCAATTGTGAAGAATTCGGCGTTAACCGCATCACCCGGTCCTCGATACCTTGCAGTTCGACCTCAATATTCTTTTTCTCTTTCACGGCGAGTTTCGTCTCGCCCTTTTTATCTTTCTGATCCTCTTTCTGTTCTTTATTCTTCAAAGAGGCAATACGTTTCTCCTCCTCTTTCAGCAACTCGTAATCTTCCTTGTTCAACCGGAATTTATCGTAAGCATCCTGATTCATGAACACGATCATTACATCCTGCAAAGAACCCCACGACGCATGGTTACGCATCCCGTAACGTTCACTGGAAAACAAGATGGCATTTCCATCCAACACCCACCGGGGATTACTATCAAAATAACCGCTATTGGTCAGGTTTACAACTTCCCCTTTCCCATCGGCACTCACGATGGCAATATCACTATACGGATCATGACGATTCCCGATAATTTCCATCGCGAACCATTTCCCGTCGGGAGACCATGTATACGTGAAACCGTCACCCGTGCGATATTGATATTTATCGTCTGCCACCTGCCGTACCTTCTTCGTCTTCAAATCAACAACCATCAATTTAGTACGGTCCTCGATAAAGGCCAATTCCTTTCCATCCGGAGAGAATTGTGGGGCAAACCGCTCTTTGGTTGAAACCGGAAGAACGGCCTCCTCTTCGATTAAAGTTGCATTCGGGAAATTCACCTCTTCCTCACGGGCAATCTTTGCCGTGTAGATATTCCAATTTCCTCCCCGTTCGCTGGCGTAAGCAATCGTCCGGTTATCAGGAGCAAAACTCAACCACTTCTCACCTTCCGGGGTCGTGGTAATTTGTTTGGTCGTCGTGTAATCGGTGGAAGTCACGAATACATCTCCCCGGATAATCATGGCCACCTGTTTCCCGTCCGGCGAAACAGTCGCACTAGTTGCCCCGGAAGTAAAACGCAACGAGGCAATATTATCTTTCGCATTGTCACCAATAATATCCACTTTCACTTTCTTGGGACTTCCGGATGCCTCTTTCACGTATATTTCACCGTCATAACCAAAACACAAACGCCCATTACCCGCAATACTCAAGAAACGCACCGGGTGAGTCTTGAAAGAGGTCTCTGCCTTCACAGCAGAAGGATCGGCCACCGGGAACGAGTACACGTTAAATGCCCCCTCCCGCTCACTTAGGAAATATACCTTTTGTTCATCCGGAGACAACACGGGAGAACGATCTTCCCCTGCCCGGTCAATCAGACGGGTATGTTTCCCGCTTTTCATATCATAGCGATAAATATCACGTGTGATAGACGAGGTATGATGTTTACGCCATTCATTCTCCCCGCCTTTTTTATCCTGGTACAAGAATGCATCACCCGATTTGAAGAAACAAATCTCTTCTGCCGGGGTTGCCAATATCTGCCGGGGACGTCCCCCATCCACCGATATGGCATACAATTCGGTCATGGAACCTGCCGGAAATAAAGCACTCTGTGCGGGATCACTCATTTGCGCCCCGTAAATAATTTCTTTTCCATCCGGGGTAAACGTGTAGGGTATCTCCCTTGCTGAATTCGTCGTCACTTGCCGGGCATCACCTCCCCGGGCCGACATCACGAAAATATCGAAATTACCATTCCGATCACTCGTGAACGCAATCTGTTTCCCATCCGGAGACCACACGGGATGCGATTCATACGCCGGATGTGTGGTCAACTGGCGAGCCTCGCCACCTTCTGCGGGGACAACATAAATATCCCCCTTATAACTAAATGCAATTTGCTTTCCATCGGGCGAAATCTTCGGATAACGCATCCAAAGAGGTCCCGCCTGAACGAAAAAAGCAACAAGTAAAAAAGTAATAGTCAATACGATTTTATTCATCCTTCATTTATTTTGGTATTTAACTTAGCGCAAATATACAATCCGGGATTCCGGCATCCAGATAAAACGGGTAAAATCACCCCCTTGAATAAGGGCAAGGCCATTCCCACACGCTCCATTTTCCCGGTATAATTGAAGAATTTTCTCACAAATCGGATCACCGGGAACCCACTTGATACACTGTCGAACACAATCATCAACAATCATTCCTCCATAGAATTCGAGACAAGGAATTTCCCGGATCTCGCCTCCGGTATTCACCACGTCCATCACCTTCCCGTCCTTCAAAACAACATATCCATTCTTCACGAATTCAAATCCGGGTAACAAAATATAATTAGCCGCAATCTTTCTCATTCAGAATATGATCTTATTTCTTTTTTGCAGATTTCCTCTCAAGCTCCATCTGTCTCCTCTGCTCGTATTCCTTTTTCAATTGTTTCTCCCGGTTCGGGGCCACGTACGTTTTAAAGATTTCGGTTTTGTACACGCAGCCTTCCCGGTCATTCAACTTCTTTACTTTCACCCTCGTATCCCGGTCACTCTTGGGAATCTTCATGAATAACTTCGTGTAGCTGGAATCCGCCACGTAGAACTCCCAGTCTTTCTTGTAAGGGCGCAACGTGTCAACTCCCACGTACTGATCCGGAACTTTCAGCGTATCATTATCGGCAGACAAGAAATAAGTCTGTATGAAATTCCGTTTTCCCCGGTCAGATTTTTCCAACTTTATCGTCGAGGTAAACTTATACATACCGGGAACAATGCTATCCAATTTCACCAGCACAAATTGATTCCGCTTATCGAAATAAACCGTATCGGCTTTCACCACACGTGTTTCGTACACAATAGAATCTTTCTTCCGGACTTTAGCTTGCGTAGAATCCGGGCGTATAGTATCTGCCACGATCATCGTGTATCCCGGGAACAGATTAACCGTATCATTCACGGTCAATTCTTTCCACTCTCGCATGATTTTCGTCTGGCGACGACTCAAGGTATCAATCACCACGTCATAAATTTTATTGAATAACGCTGATTGTAAGGAATAGTAAGTTACGCAAGAATCAAAATCCTCCCGTGTAATCCCGTATTTCTCAAACAGATCGTTATAATATAAATAATTGTCCTTTTCGGTTCGTATATCACCCCGTGCGACCGACAACATACCATCAGTCGTGTGCATATCAATCAATAAAGACGTAAATTGATCCTTGTCCAACGGGACCTTCTTCGAACAAGCCGTTATCGCCGCAATAATCAATATCACCCATAAAATACGCTTCATATCGCTAAAACTTTTAGTATTTATTCCTCGCTCTTTTTTTCTAGTTTCTCCCGCACCATCCTATTCAACTTCGACGAGAACAGAAATTCGTTCAATGCCTTGTTGTTCGTGTACATGATCTCTTCGTTACTGCCTTCCCATTCTTTGTGTCCTTCATGGATAAACAACACCTTTTCCCCGATCTCGAAAACCGAGTTCATATCGTGCGTGTTTATAACCGTGGTCATATCATATTCATGTGTCAACTCGGACAACAGATTATCAATCACGATCGAGGTCAAAGGATCCAAACCGGAATTCGGCTCGTCACAAAACAAGTATTTAGGCTGCAAGACAATAGCCCGGGCAATAGCCACTCGCTTTTTCATTCCTCCACTGATCTCCGCAGGATAAAGATTCTCCACGTTATTCAGGTTCACCCGATTGAGACAGAAAATAGCCCGCTCCGTTTTCTCCTTTTCCGTCATCGAGGAAAACAGATTTAACGGGAACTTCACGTTCTCCAACACGGAAAGCGAATCAAACAATGCCCCGCCTTGAAAAACCACTCCCAGTTCCTTCCGAATATCCTTTATCTGTTTGTTATTCATCACGGTAATATCTCGATCATTATAGAATATCTTTCCTTTATCAATCGAGTGCAAGCCAATCAACGACTTTAATAACACGGTCTTCCCGGAACCACTCTTCCCGATAATCAAATTTACCTTTCCCGGTTCGAAAACGGCATCAATATCCGTCAACACCTCTTTTTTATCAAATGACTTACATACCCCTTCCGCCCGTATCATTACAATAATATTTTGGTTAATATCAAGTTTACAAGCAGGATGGCAATACTACTATCCACCACAGCTTTCGTACTCGCCTTACCGACTTCCAGCGCCCCTCCCTGCACGTTATACCCGTAGAAGGCAGGAATAGAAGTAAATATCACGGCAAAAAACAAAGTTTTGACAATAGAATAGGTCACGTAGTAAGGATTGAATGCAAAATGCAACCCGTGTATATAATCATCATAATTCACCACACCAGATGCCAACCCCGACAGGATCCCTCCGATAATACCGATAAACACGCTGAATATATAAAGCACCGGATTTACCACCAAGGCCGCTGCAATCTTCGGCCCCACCAAATATGAAACGGAATTCACTCCCATCACCTCCAGCGCCTCGATCTGTTCCGTGATTTTCATGCTACCGATCTCGGATGCAATATTACTACCGATCTTCCCGGCAAGAATCAAGCTCACGATCGTTGACGAGAACTCCAGCAATAACGTCTCCCGAGTCAAATAACCGATCAGATAGCGAGGTAGCAGAGGACTTGACATATTGTAAGCCGTTTGCAGCGTCAACACCGCCCCGATAAAGAAAGAAATAATCATCACCAACATAACGGAATTCAACCCCAACTTCTCCAACTCGTTAGTCAATTCTTTTAAATAAACTTTCTTCTTCTCAGGTTTCGTGAAGATACGCCCCATAAACAATATGTAAGCTCCTATCTTATCTAATACTTTCATCTATATTAACTCCTTAAATAATACCTTCCTGTAAACCCTGTCTCAAATTTTATCGTAAAAATAGAAATTATTCACGGATTTATTACTAATTTCGACAACAATAAGATGAATTTAATTTTAAATGTATAACTAAATAAGATGAATAAAAACTCATATTGCGTTATAATGGCCGGCGGTCTCGGAAAACGTTTCTGGCCCGTGAGTACGAGAGCCTGTCCGAAACAATTTTGTGACATCTTAAATGTCGGGAAAAGCTTCCTCCGTCAAACCTTTGAAAGAGCAAATCAAATCTTTGATACCCAAAATATATTCATTGTTACAGGTACCGCCTACGAAGAGCTGACGAAACAGCAAATCCCGGAAATTCCTTCCGAGAATATTCTGAAAGAACCTTTCGGCAAGAACACCGCCCCATGCGTGGCTTATGCGGCCTACCGGATTGCCCGGGTTAACCCGCACGCAAGCATGGTTGTTGTCCCTTCCGACCATTTTATCACGAATGACGCAGTCTACCTTGACAACATTCAGAAAGGGATTTCTTTCGTTGAACAGTTCGGCGGATTACTTACCATCGGTATCAATCCAACCCGCCCGGAAACAGGATACGGGTATATCCAGATCAAGAAAAACAAGTTCTCCGAATTCATATCCAAGGTTAAAACGTTCACCGAAAAACCGGACAAGGAACTGGCAAAAGTTTTTTTGGAATCGGGTGATTTCCTTTGGAATGCCGGGATATTTATCTGGAAAGTAGAAGATATTATCGAAGAGTTCAAAACATACCTCGAAGATATGTATTTATTATTCGAGCAGGAATATAAAAATGTGGAGAACCCGGATTCTCCCGAAAATATCGCTCACATCTACGGACAATGCCGTAATATTTCCATCGACTTCGGTATCATGGAGAAGTCCGCAAAAGTCTATGTCATGAAAGGTGAGTTCGGTTGGTCCGATGTCGGCACGTGGCACTCGTTCCATGAAATCAGCCCGAAAGACGAGAATAACAATGTATCCAACAGCGAACAAGTCCGCTTAATCGAAACAAAAGAATGTATTATTAACGTTCCCCAAGACAAGAAAGTCATTATTGAAGGGATCGAGAATTGTATCATCGCGGAAAATAATGACATTCTAATGATCTGCCACCGGGATCACGAGGATAACATCCGGCATTTCGACGATATGCTAAAACATACAACAAAGGAGCTTAATTAAAGCTCCTTTTCTTTTTATATCTTTACCCGAACCTCCTCAATCCGGGCACTCTTGACACTTACGATTTCAAAAGATATATCCTCAATAGAGATGCGTTCTCCCTCTTCCGGGATATCCTCATTGTAATAAAGAATCAACCCGGCCAAAGTCTCGTACTCCTCGTTCTCCGGAAGATTCAAATCATATTTTTCATTCAGATAATCCACTTCAAGACGGCCGGAGAAAATATATTCATCGGGAGCGACCTGTTCTTCTTTCAGATTCAAACGGTCATGCTCATCCTCGATCTCCCCGAAAATCTCCTCCATAATATCTTCAATCGTAACCATCCCGGCCGTTACGCCAAATTCATCAACCACGACCGCCACGCTTTTCTGTTCCTTCGTGAAAAGATTCAACAACCTCAAGGCCGACATGGTCTCGGGAACAATCAATATTTTGCTCACCGCCTTCTTCACTGTTTCGGGATGATGAAACAAGGCAGATGAATGTACATAACCGATCACGTTATCAATCGAATCCCGATAAATCAATATCCGAGACAACCCCGTTTTTACAAATAGTTCCCTCAACTCATCCAGACTGCCATCTATCGACAAGGCCACAATATCCGGACGGGGAACAATACATTCCCTCAATTTCACTTCCGAAAAATCCAACGCATTCCGGAACAATTTAATATCGTGTTCGTCCTCATTTTCTTCTCCCCCGGTCTCACCCTCTTCTATCAAATTATTTAAATCTATCTTGCCAAAAGCCCGATTTTCCTCTTTATGCGTCAGTTTGCGTCCGGTAAATATCCTCAGCAACAATCCCCCGAACCACACGGAGAAATACGAGATCGGGAAAAACAGGATATAAAACAAAAATACCGGAATAGCGAATACCCGCAAAAACACATTCGGCCTCAAACGGAACACGGCTTTCGGGAAAAACTCTCCCGTCACCAGCATGATCAACGTCGAGATCAACGTCACGAGAATCATGCGCAATCCCAGCGAAATTCCGACACCCTCCAACCTAGGATCAAGATAATCGGACATAAAGATACCATAAATAACCATCACCACGTTATTCCCTACCAGAATCGTGGTGATATACATTCCCGAATTGGAAACAAAAAGATCTATTAACTTCTGCGTGATACCCTTGTTCGATTTATCAATCTCGATCCGGAGTTTATTGGAAGCCATAAAGGCAATTTCCATTCCCGAAAAGAATGCAGATAAAACCAGACAGATCAATATGGCAACAAATCCTGACATTTAAGGTTTATTTTCAATTTCTACCACTCCCGTGATCTTGTTAAAGACCGGATTTTTCAAGGACTGATCCGACTTGAAACCTTTATTCCCCTCTATAATCTGGTCCCCGGAAGTAAGCCGGGAATAACGATCGGAATAAACAATCTCTTTTTTCATATCCCAGTACATCAAGTCGGTTTCCAACTTCTTCCCTTCGGCATTAATCACAACTACCTCGTTACGCAATTCCCACAGCATCTCCTCTTCCAACTTCTTCGCGTACTTTGATGTGATAGAACCGACCATACTACCGTCCTTCTCGTACAATTCCGCATGTATTCCTTTCGGGAATTCATCATACTTCTTGTCGTCCTGATTATATTTATTATAAAGAGGGGTTATTACTTTATATTTCAACAACGCGGAATCGGAATAAAATAACTCCATATTCTCCCCGGACATTTCAGGCATACCGTTCCGGTTCCCGATCGCATCCACATCCTTCATATTCGTTTTACACGAAAAGAGCATTACCGTCCCTAAAACAAGGACGGTAATGCTTTTAATTTTTAATGCTCGATATAGAAAAATCATGTATTTAATCTCTAAATCTAGCAGTCGTTGTCTCGTTTATCCATCCACCGACTTTCACGCTTTTTCCTGCCGTAATATCACGGAAGAAAGCCTCGTCCTTCGTCGGGAAGTGAGGGGAATACCGTTCAATATATTCGTTAGCCTTTGCCGCTACTGACGGATCAACTTGTTTAGCTTTCACAAATTTATCCACGGCAGCCCAGAATACGGTACGTTTATCAAACTCATCTCCTTCATAATCATTACTACTTACCGCATAAGCCAAACCGATCGTGATGTAAGCATCACCCATGTTCGGGTTCGTCTTCAAAGCATCTAAAGCATATTTTTTTGCTGACGGATAATTTTTCTTTGACAAATACACCTGTGCCAGCTTGTAATTATAATCTGCTTTAGCTTTCGGATCATCTGATTTATTGATAGCTTCCTTCAAATATTGCTCGAATTTCGCAATATCTTGTTTTGAGAAGAACATCATGGCCAAACTGTAAGCGGCATCGGCACTCGGTTCCTGTTGATAAATCTTCTCGGCGACTGTAGCGTACAACGGTAAATCCGTACATTCACGTCTTCTTAAGATAGAAGAAATTTCTTTCAAAACAGGCAGACTATCTTTATTCGCCTCGTATTTCTGATTCAACAAACCGGCCAATGTATTACAATCAGCATACCCGGACTCGAAGAAAATGGCATCCAATGCAGATTTACATACGGCAAAATTATCACATCCTTTTTCACCCGATGCCAAACGTTTGTCCGCAAAATCAGAGAATTTCATGTACAAATTAATAAATTCCTCCTGAGACAACAGATTTTGTTGTACCAACCCACAACCCACTTCAAAAGTAGCATGAATCAACTGTGCCGGAGTACCTTCTCCTTCCAATTCATACGACTTCATCAAGTTATCAAACCCGGCTTTCAACATATTAATATCCCCATTGGAATATTTCACTTGAGCCATACCTTTTTTCCCAAGAACATATCCTTCACGACTCTTTTTTGCCATGTATTGAAGACGACGGTCAAAAAGCATCATTAAAGTATCCACGTACTCTTTCTTTTTCGTCTTTTGAATCATGTACTCAATAATGTCTTCCCCCCGGATATAGGTATTTAATTGAAATGCAGGTGCGTTCAAGAAAACGTATCTCCAAGAGGGTAACGCTTCTTCGTAATTTTTCTGTTTCCAGTATTCCGTGTACAGAGAAGCATTCAGAATCGTATTCGCACTATCCAATCCATACTGTGACTCCAACGTTTGCGCTTTCGTCGGTAGAATGAATAGAAGCATTCCAAATGCTATAACAGCAATCTTTTTCATGGTCATCCCTTTTATTTAAGTTAGTTCGAATAAGTTTTTTCATCATAGCCAGTCCCACCCACATGAGGACTATCGCAAAATTACCACTATTTCTTTAAAACGGAAATGTTTCACATATTTTTCATGTATAATTAACCGTTTTTTGGTATTCTAAAATTCTGTTTAAACCCGTGATCACCAACTTGTCTTCAAAAAAAACGGTCCGTTTCAAGTTTTTTTTCAGATATTCACTTCCGCCACCCGTTATAATTACCACGGCAAAGGGATTATTTCGGAGCAACTCATCTATATACCCTCTTACTTCAAAAAGTATACCATTCATCACTCCGTTCAAAATCGCATCATGCGTATTCTTTCCGACATACCCGTGTTCCATGGAACACTTCACCAATGGAAGGCTCGCAGTGAACTCGTTTAGCGCCCGGAAACGGATACCCAAACCCGGAGAAATATTCCCTCCCCGGAACTCCCCATCCGCACTGACAAAATCATACGTGATCGCCGTACCGGAATCAATCACCAGCAACTCCCTACCCGGAAAAAGGAAGGCCCCACCCACGCAACCGGCAATCCGATCAACGCCCAATGTCTTCGGGGTATCATATCCCAATCGTATCGGCAAGGGAATTTCCGATGACACTTCACAAAAGAAAGTAGAAACCTCCCGCAATCTTTCCCGAACCTCCGCCGAGATGGCACCCGTA
>ENA-ORUO01003073-ORUO01003073.1-human-gut-metagenome-genome-assembly--contig:-NODE-3073-length-11816-cov-2.586855_pt1 | contig 11816 bp, 8 predicted proteins | sample MGYA00242082_ERZ509215 | MGnify/ENA primary metagenome ERZ509215 (study PRJEB26280, sample SAMEA2338829) | human gut metagenome | biome: human gut; feature: human-associated habitat; material: faeces... | reverse complement strand
AGGTACTCGTGATGAAGAAGTTCGGCTCGGAACTTTCCGACCGCGCACTTGCCGACATGGCAGACCTTCCTATCCCCATGGCTATCACGTGGTACGTGCAGCCCATGGATAAATCCAAGGCTATCAATTACGTGCGCACCCGTTCCGCATGGATTGACAAGGAAATCATCGAGGAACAGCGCTCGGCAGTTCAGAAAGGCTATGACTTTTCAATCCTTCCGCAGGAGCTCAAGTACTCTAAAGAGGAAACTGAAGACGTCATCGATAACCTTCAGAACAAAAACCAACGTCTTTATGTTTTCACGGGACTTTTCTATACATACGCACCGACTAAGAAGCAACTGGATAACCAGGTGCTTTCCATCATCTCCGCCGCCCGCCAAAACTCCATCGAGGTCAGCACCTATGAATACCGACAGCGGCAAGGTTTCAACTCTATCTTGCCGTTAGGTCACAACCACTGCGAGATCTCCCGTATGTCCACAACTGCCGAAGTCTCCATCCTCATGCCGTTCGCAACAATGGAACTGGATGATAAGGGCGGCAACTATTACGGTCAGAACAAGCACTCTTCTAACCTGATTTTCTGTAACCGCAAGCTCCTCGCATCACCGATGGGTTTTGTTTGCGGCAAGACCGGTAGCGGCAAGGGCATGGCCGTAAAGACCGAGATGACCGGTACGATTCTCAGCAACCCGACAGATGAAATCTACATCATCGACCGTGCCGGCGAATATACGGGTATCTCAAGTCGCTACGGCGGCGTGACTTACAACTTTGCAGTCGATTCGGATACCTATCTGAATCCGTTCGATACCGTTTCCGTCGAAAGCCTCAGCCCGGATGCCCAGCTTGCCTTCAAGATCGATGCCATGCTCGCCCAGGCAGGCGCTTCGGCCGCCGAAGCAGGCCGTGATCTCGGTGAGGAAGACCAGTCGATCATCACGCGTTGCGTACAGGAGGCTTTCTTCGACGCGCGTCAACGCGGCGAACAGCCGCCCCTCCTTGAAGACTTCTACAACAAGCTGCTTGAACAGCCTGAGCCTGAGGCAAAGACCATCGCGCTGCGTTACGAGCGTTTTGTCACAGGTGCCCAGTCCTTCTTTAACCATCAGAGCAACGTCGACTTCAAGTCTCGTATCGTGGATTTCAATTTGAAGGACTTGCCGGACTCGATGCTCGTCTTCGGTCTAATCAACGTCTGCGAGGCAGTTCGTAATCGTATGTACTTCAATGCGAAACGCGGAGTGCGTACATGGCTGTATGTCGAGGAGATGCAGTCCATGTTCGCTTACCCGACGGTGCTCAACTACTTCTCTCGCTTCTCGAATGAGGGCCGAAAATTCGGACTTTTGCTGACAGGTATCAGTCAGAACGCCGTGGCAATGTTAAAGAACAAGGCCGCACAAAATCTTGTCCTGAATTCCGACTTCCTGCTTCTGCTCAAGCAGTCTCCGCTCGACCGTGCCGAATGGGTACGCCTGCTCGGTCTTTCCGAACAGGAGGAGGAGTTCATCGACGAATCTGTCGAGCCGGGCGATGGTTTGCTTATCGCCGGCGGTGCGCGTGTCCCGATTCGCGGTAAATTCCCGTCCGGTAACGTACTCTATGACCTCTTCTCGACGAACCCGAATGAGGCTGCCGACAAGAAGCGCATGCAGGAATTTGCAGCACGCGAAAAATCCCGCCTTGGATAAAATTAGCTGAAAAGGAAAGGAGCTGACAAGATGAGAGCAGACGATTTCGTCACAGGTGATTCTGCAAGAGGAGCTGGACAAAGCTCTCTTGTTGGTACCGAAACAACGAATGCAGTCAACACTGGTCTTGTCGGCTCCGCCACTGCAATTGCCAAAAACATGGTCATCGGCGGCACTGAACTCGGTGATGTCGACAAGATGTATCAAACTGGCAAATCGGCTATAAAAGGATCTGTAGGTGCCGCGCGTGTCGGTTCTGACCTTGTGAAAGACACCGTTGACACGGCAAAAACAACGGCTAAGGCTTTTAAAGCAGGGCTTAACGGCGAGGATATCGATCTTTCCGGAACAAAATCACGTTCCGGAAGTAATCTGGCGAAGGGTACGAAAAAAGCTGCCAAGGAAGGATTTCGAGCCGCAAAGCGTGCCGCCATCAAGGATTCCGAACTTGAGGATGTGGACAACCTTTATCAAGAAGCAAAAGGATTAAGCAAAGCGGCTGTCAGTTCTACAAAAGGCGCCGTCAGCAATACCCGTAAATCTTGGAAGATGCTAAAACGCTCAACCGCGCGAATTAAAGCCCTTTCGAGAAAACGATTCACCGCCGGCGCCGGCAACAAGTTCAACCAGCAGATGTATCGGTATATGCGTTCAGCCGCGTACCAATCTGTTTCCACCGGCGGTGGAATCATCAATACAGCAAAGAACGTTCTTTCTTATGCATACTGGAGCGTACGCATGGCAGCAAATGGCATTGGCGCAATTTTGGGTGCCTTGTTCGGCGCCATAGGTGTGCTTATTATTCCAGTGATCATCATAATCGCCGTCATTTGCACTATTTCTGGTGGAAGTAAAGGCGAAAATGCATCCGTGGGCTCTTTGACTGGTGACGAGGCCACGATAGCGCAATACCTTATCGACAAGGGTGTCGATCGCACCCATATAGCTGCAATCATGGGAAATATGTTCCAAGAGTCGGGCTGTCACCCTACTGCTTTGAACAGTTCATCCGGGGCCTATGGAATCTGCCAGTGGCTTGGTGGACGAAAGACTGGTCTGGAAAACCTTGCCAAGGAAAAAGGCAAAGATATGTCCGACCTTTCCGTTCAACTTGACTGGTTCTGGGAAGAATTCGCCGAATCGTGTTCGGGATGGAATAAAGCAAAGTATAAGGTTTTTTGTGCCCAGTCCGATCTCAAACAATGTGTCTATCTTTTCAGAAGCCAGTTTGAGCGCTGCGGAGAAAGCGAAGCGGCCGACGCGAATCGTTTGGCGCAGGCTCAGCGTATCTACGATGCACTGGGAACCAGTAATGGAACTAACGGAATTGACGGAAACGGTCAGGATTTAAAGAAAGCCACCAGAAGGCAAAAAGACGTAGTTAATGCCGCCAATACAACTAAGTCCCCAGGACAGGGATGGTGTGCTGCCTGGGTCACGAACGTCTTCCAGAGCGCCGGTATCGGTTACTTTGGGGGAAACGCTTGCGATATGTGCCGCGCTTACTGCACCAGCACTAACGTTCGGGATTTAAAAGTTGGAATGATCATCGCTGACGTGTCACATCCTGGAACAGGCGAGGCGGGTCGTCTTTATGGGCATGTCGGAATCTATATCGGCGATAATAAGGTCATCAGCAACGAGGGGGCTATTACCATCAAGAGCCTTCAAGAATTTGTCGGTTTTTATGGAAAGGGTACTGGATGTAAATGGGGATGGCTCGGCGGCGTCGATCTATCTAAATAAAAGGAAAGGAATAAAAGCATGCGAGACATCTGGTTTTTAATAACAGACCATAAGGGAATCGTGAAAATCCTTGCAATCCTAATCGCTATTTTCTGCGTCGTTTCCATCGGTGTCAGTTCTTATACGTCTACGATGAAAGTTCAGGAACAGCAAGAACAACAGGCGAAAAAAAAGGAAAAAGAAAAACAGATCAAAAACAGCTCAGTAAAACTGAAAAAAGACCAACAGAAAACCATCGATGAATATGATGATGCAACAGCGCAATTTTCTGCCTTGCTGTCCTCTAATGTCTGGGCAACTTACAGCGGCACCGGAAGAACGCTATATTTCACAGACTCGTCAATCATTATCGCTGATCCGGAAGCTGATCCATCTAAAGTTGAAAAGCCCTTTGTCATCAAAGGCCTTTCAACTGAAAAGGTCGATGTCGGTGAGATGAAAAATCTCACTAGGTACAATTGCGCCTATGAATCAGACGATGATAAAACCAGAGTATTGACCGTCGATAAAAACGATGACGGTACATATTTCAAGATGTCTATTGATGTGAAAAACAGCGGCACGAACGAGGAATATGTAAGAACTCAAGCCGCTGGTACTTTTGATATCGACGGCATTAGTGAAGATATGTCTGCTTTGCTTGGCGATTCGAGAAGCATCATTGAAGATTTTCTACGCGAGCAATGTGCTCTCTATTATCCGACCGCGGTCGAAGCCGAGTGCAACGGTATCCTTACGGCCGACTTCAACGCTAACGAATATAGGGTTGATTTTTCCCTGAAAGACACGGAAGACCAGCAGCTTACGGGGATTACTGTGGTTTACCATCTGAGCACAAAACAATGTGAACTGATGTAAAGGAGGAATTTTATGTTTAAAAATAAAAAAATAGTACTTTTTCTCCTTGTTCTACCTCTGGTTGCTGTTTTGGTTGCTCCGAAAGTAGCCCTTGCAGATGACGACTCCGATTGGGTCAAAAATATCCCAATCATTGGCGGCGTTGTTGACTTTGCTTCGGATCCAGGTGGATGGATTACCGATCGTTTTGCTGAAGGAGCTGAGTTCTTTTTCAATGATGGTCTTCAAAATATCAAGACTACTTCTACAAAATCGATTCTTGGAAAATCATTCAATAATCTTCTGGGCAAGAAAACAGGCACCTTTTACAGCACGGTTAGCTTTGTTAATAAGTCAGTCGTCATGCCAACAGCAGCTTCCATCCTAAGCCTTGTGATGTTGATACAATTGATAAAAATATCACAGCGTATTGATGGAACAGCTACCTTACCAGCAATTAAAGACATTGTCTTTTTAATTATCTATGCGACGATCTTCATTTGGCTTCTCAAAAACTCATTGAAGATCTGCGCTGGAGCATATGATCTATTTAACGAAATGATTGGTAAGATCAATCAGTCGACCGTTGATGAATTAAAAACTGTCACAATAGCCGATTCTTGTAAAGAGAGTTTTGGAGCGGTAATTGGTATATGGGTTCAGAGCATGATATTCGATTTGATCACGATTATCATCAAGGGCTCGGTTTCGGTCATGTGTTATATGCGAGCAATGCAACTATATGTTATGGCTGCGTTCTCACCGCTTCCGTTTGCTACTTGGATTCGACGAAACAAAAAACTATGGAGTATCTTTCTGCAAGAACTTCTTAGCGACATGTCTTGCAGGCGTAATTATTCTTTTTGCAATGGGACTTTTCCCAAACCTGCTTTCAGGCTTTAGCGGAGGAGAAATATCCGGCTTCAAGGGCGATATGTGGAGCTCTGTATGTGCATCTGTTGCTCTGATGCTAATCGTAATTAAATCCGGCACAATCGCGCGTGACGTTCTTGGCGGATAACTTATTAACCAGGGAGGTGTAGCATCATGAACGATGGAAATGATAAGCATGAGGGAGCTTGGTGGGGAAATCTCGAAACTCTGAAACCCTCTCAAGTGCAATCTGATTACAGTTATGTAGATGAGGATGATCGACGTAAGAAGTTCATCATTATTGCAGCCGTTATCGGTATTGTTCTAGTGCTGCTCCTCGGTGGCGTGACTGCTTTTACCGTTCTTTCAAGTAATAAAGGTCACGACTCAGATACAAAGAAAGAACAAACGCAAACTCAGAAAAAAGAGACCTCGACTGAGAATGCAAAGAAGAAAAAATCCGCTGAAAAGAGTGCTATCTCCGTCATGGTGACAGCTGACGGAGCTGCTGAGGATTCTAAGGCTTCCGTTTCGGTTTCCGAAAAGGGTAAGAACGGAAAGATTGTTGTCAAAGATATTTCCGTTGCAGTCAACGACGAAGTCAAGATCTGTACTCTGCCGAAAGGCAAGTATTTGCTGACCGTTGAGTCGGCACCGGACGGTTATGATAAGCCAGCAAAAAGCACCAGTTTCACCGTCAAAGGTAATGGGGAAAAGGTGTCAGCTTTCGCTTTTTTAGCCAAACATGTCGATAAGATTGCTGAGAGCAGCGAGTCTGAAGATAATGTTGAAGCGACTCCGGCAGACGACGGGGCTTCGCAAAATCAGAATAATCAGGCAGAAAATTCTTCTGCCGATATGAATAGTGGTACTTCCGCTCCATCGTCTGGTAACGGACAGCCCTCTTCTACTTCGACGCCGACAACCACGAAGACTATCCATCATCCCGCTGAGACAATTAGGATCGCGATCTGCGACACATGCGGGGCGGATATCACTGATGATATCGAAGGCCACAAGAAGTCAACCGGCCATCCGTGGTACCACTACGATGCGAAAGTGGTCAAGGAAGCCTGGGATGAAACGGTGACCGTGAACTAGATGAAATTCGCAAGCGCTTGCGAATTTGAAAGAAAAAACAGGGCACCCGACCGAGGTGCCCTTTTCCGGTATCGAATGGTAGAATCTTACCAAGCATCAAGACGCAAGGAGGTACCCCGTATGAACGAAATGCAAGCCCACGGCCTTTTAATCCCCGTCGGATCGAAGCCGTTCGAGGTTTGGATCGATAAGAATAACTCGCTGGCCGAACTGCAGGACCTCGTCAACGGCAACGTTGATGTATTGAGCGTCCTTGGTAATGGGGTTGACCTGTGGGTCAATGAAGAAGGTTTAATCAACGGCAGCAAGCCCAATCGCGCTATCTATGCGACGAAACATATGGAGGAAGTCGGATATCTCGACCAGCTGACGTTCGGCCATCCCGTCAAGGAAGGGGAGCTCTATTCGCTAATCTGCGGTGATTTCGTCGCCTTCGGTGTCGACGAGGAAGGCGAAATCGCAAGCCTTCCTCAGGAGACAATCGACAAGCTGAAAGAGACCTTTGCGGACCCGTCCACCGGTTACAAAGAGTATATTCATATTAAGTACGGCATCGAACCGGATCGATATCAGCTTCAGAATGAGCACGCCGCCGGCGACAAGCATGAGAAATCTACGAAGTCTCTCGCCGAAGTCGCTACAGAAGCCAGGGAGAGTTCATTAGTACTCAGCCAGGACGAGGGCAACCACGACGACAGCGGCAACGATATCGGTAATTCGCGTCCAATCGACCACGAGTATCCGATCAGCCACTAACCAGAGCTGTATGAATCGTTTTAAAGAAACAAGGCGGTGAAACGATGGAATCCAATAAAGTCAAAGGTCTGATCTTCCCTGTCGGTGGGGAGGCACAGGCCTTTCTCGCCGACAGGGACAGGCCGTACCGAGACATCCGTGAGGCAGTCCAAGGCGAATATGACGAACTCGGTGCCACGTTCGCCGATGTGGATATCTATGTGAATGCCGCCGGTGCAGACAGTTTGCTGCCCAACCGCGCCATCAACCCCGATGCCTTCATGGAAGACTCGGGCTTCCTATCTGAAAAGAGCCTCATCGTCGGAACAAACGACGGTAAGCTCTTTTCTCTCATTTTCGGCAATATCGTCGCCCTCTCACGTGATGAAACCGGTGAGCTTATCGATATGCCTGCCGATATCGAGACGGAACTGAAAGAGTCACTTAGCGATCCCCTGGACGGATATGATTTACGGTTTCGAGAGGCCTTCGGCAGATATCAGAACTGGGACTTAAGCCAAGCCCAGGCCGCCAAGATCGCCGGCTTGAGCCAACAGGCATTCTCCTATCATGTGAACAAGATCACGAATGCACAGGATACCCGAGGAAGGGGATTGAAACCCCTTCCCAAGGGATTCGACCGTCTCTACAGCGAGTATAAGAACGGAGACATCTCGGCAAGATCCGCCGCGACGAAGCTCGGCATCACGCATCCGACGTTTCTCAAATATGTCAAGGAATGCGATGTCCGCCTGCATAAGGACGACCTCGTGCAAACCCACAATCCGCGGGGACTCACGGAACGCCATGCAGCGGCCACGGATGCGGCAAGGAATCTGAACCATGACCAGGACGCACCTGATTCGCCATTACGGGACAGATAGACGGCACAAACACGGGGACTCGCCGCTTCGGTGAGCCCCGTGCCCTTCCACACGATACCTTTTGCAGATGACATGCCGTATCCGTCATCGATATATAGGCGAAACGCAGCCAAAGTGGTAGAATCTTACAAAACACGCCGCCGGAACGGAGGGTAACATGCAAACCGGAACGAAGAAGACCCCTGATCGCTTCCAGAACTACTTCTGCCCTGCCGCAGCCAACGATATCGTGCACCATGCCTACGCATGGATCGTCAAAGAACCGAACATGCAGCCGAAATTCCTCTACTGCCGCGCTATCGACGATCCAGCCAACGTTCGCGGATGGAATATCATCGCGGAGGTCTGGGAACGCGATGTTCTCGGCGGATGGGGCATCTCCTCTTCCACCATACATCCCGAATTTGAAGACACCGCCGACGGATATGTACTTGCCGAGGGTATGCCCGGAACGGCAGCATCACTGCCTTACCAGGTATTCCGAGAGGTGGTCAATGAACATGACACGAATTACCTGATCGCCCTCGCCATTGCAATCGATGCCCTGCCGAAAGATTCCACTTGCGACATGGCATCTGAAACTATCCGTGCAAACGCCGACATCGATATCGCCGAGCGCCGCAAGAGCGTCCTTCCCGACCAAGCCGGCCTCGCTGCCAAAAAGGCGTCCTGTATCGAGTCGCTTGCGCACATCGGCGGCAATGCGCCCGTTTGCGGACAGAATGAAATCGCCCGGTAAAGGAGAACCGATATGAGTGAAATCAAGACGAAAATCAGAACCTACAACGACGTCATCGATCTGTTCGGCGAAGAGAAAGCTGCCGATATGCTGAGCGAGGCGCTTGACTGGTCGACAATCGATCCGAAAAACGATAAGAAGAATATCCTGGAGCGCAAGCCACTCCTCCTCGATCCGTATATGACATACGAGGGCGAGGATTACTGCAAGCATATCGTCGCTGGATTCCTCGGTGACCGCGACCTCGACTGGGCGAGCGGATATATCGACGAGGAGAAAATCAAGAACGGACAGGTAATGCCGGCCGACCTCAAGTCGGCACTCTCTATGGCACTCGACAACGAGCTGTCTACATCCTGGGCCTATCTGGATGCCCTTTCCTCCCAGTGCGCGGAAATCTTCAATAAATTTGCCGGATATATCGAATCTGCCGGCCTTGCCAGCGGGGTCCTCGTGCCCGGAGAGTATGAGTTGGATTCCAATGCGCTGAACGCGGATGTCTCCGAGAGATTCAATATCCAGTATGGATTCCAATGCGACCAGATGATCGATGCCATGCAGTTCGATATGACGCTCATTCTGACTGAGAAGGTCGACAGCATGGACGGATACAGGCTGATCCAGAGCGTATGCGACTGGCGCGAAGAAAACCTCGAGGTTATCGAGGACGCAGAGAACAATTTAGATTATGGCAAAGTGCCCAGCTACGTGGCTTACGAACGTCCGGCGGATATCGGTACGACAATCATCGATGAGCTGTGCGCATCGCAGGGCACCGCCGTCGAGAAACTGGTGAACTATCCGACCACTAAATTCGAACGCACCATGCGGGACGAGCTTTTCGAGGCATTGGCGGTAAACGAGACGACTATTTCCCTTATGGCTAAAGTCCCCTCTTCCGTCTTCCTCGATGCCGTGGCATGCATGGACTCACGCTATATGAGCGGACACACAGTCGATACCGGCCATGCTTTTATCGTCTCCCCGGGAACATACGAACCGTATATCGGTATCCACGATCCCGTCTACGGCGCGGGTTATATGATGGTCGACCTCGATAAACCATTTGAAATCCCGATGAACCGTATCTGGATCGCCATGGATGACTACAGTGGCCCTGAGACCAAGGAGGGTCTGCGCGGAATGTACCACAGCCCCCAAGATGTCAGTGCCTTCAGCGACCCTTTCTGTGGTTCCGTCAGCGTCACGCCGACTCGCGATGAGAAACAGGAACCTGCAAAGAGCGGTCTAGAAGCCAAGCGCGATGCATGTGCCATAAGCGCAGCTCATCTCGACAGCCCAAACACGGAAATCCCCGATGGCAAGAATATGGAAAGGGAGTAGCCGATTATGGAATACAAAGACATCAAGACTGCAGATGAACTCGAAAGCTGGTATGCGGAGAAGGAAGATATCCTCGAGGGTCATGTCCGCGATTATGCCGTACCATTCGGCAACGTATACCACCTGGATTCCCCAGGCTACGTTTCAGAAGAACGTTGGTGCGATACCCTTCCTTCTGACCGGGAACGCTCGACCTTCATGGCCTTGCAGAACGGTGTGTCGACCAAGGAGATCATTGAACATAAGGATGAGTTCGGCTGGATCGACCGCATGGCGATGTCGTCTGTCGCCGATGATTACGCCGAGTGCTACATGACACAGGCAGGTCCGGATTACCTGGATGAACAGGAAATCATGAACGTGCGCGAACAGTATCCTGAGCTTATCGACTCTAACGGAGAGATCGTCTGGAACGATCCCGATTTCATGAAGCGCGGAGTCACGTTCGATGTGGAAAATTTTGGGGAGAAATATAAGCTCGAGCTCGTCTGCGACAGTTATCTCGATAACGGCAGCCTCTATGTCGGCGCTTACGACGTCACGCCGGAAAGCGACAATTTCGGAGAGCGCTGGGCAGATATCTCCGTCAACCTAAACAATCCATGCCAGAACGACAGGACTGTTTTCCTCGACATGAACAACCTGTATAACCCGGCAATCATCGAGGCTATCTATGGGCTCGGAACCGTGGAAGGCATCGTCTCCCATTCCGGTTTCTGCTCCTATCCGGCATTCACGTTTGACGCCGATGTGATCTCCCAGATGCGCAACACGCAAGAATTCATGGATGCGAATACCCCCGACGACTATAAGCTGGTCGCCGTGAAGGTAGGCTATAACTTCGCGCTCGTTCCGAAGATCGAGCTCTCCGGTATCGAGACGAACGCCACCGAGACCATCGTCGATATTTCCGGTAAACAGTATGGCCTTCTCGCCGGCAGGACTTTCGAGGATTCGCAGAAACTCGATGCCGTCCTCGATACGTTTCCGGAGTACGCGATTAAGGACTACAAGGTACCAAATAAAATCAGCGTATTCATCATGCCTGTCCAGATGTACTGGAAGGATGACCCATCTGAGATTATCGAGACGAATTTCAGTTTCGAGGACACCTGCGGTCTTGCCATCGACGATAGCGTTACGTTCTCCGGCTATACCCAGAATGAACTCGTGGACATGATCGGCAGGGAAGACAACGGGGAAGACTTTGTCATCACCGGTGTGGGCGCCGGGCACTATGTCGGCACCTGCAAAAAGGAACCGTCTAAAAACAAGAGCGTTTCCGAAAAAACCTGCAATGCAAGAGAGTCGTCGGGGCGCCTCGATGCGGATCGAAACGCCGACAGGAACGATATTGCAAAAGACAAGGAGGTAAAGTAGCCATGAGCAGCAACAATCCCAACCGCGTCTACCTCGATACGGAGACCACCGGCCTGCATCCCGAGGAGGGCGACGAAATCCTGTCGCTCACTATCGTAGATGCCAACGGACGGCTTCTCTTCGATGAGAGGTTCAAGCCGAAACACAAGAAGGAGTGGCCGGAAGCCCAGGCGGTGAACCACATTTCCCCGGATGACGTGGAACACCTGACCACTATCGATGCCTATATGGAACAAATCTGCCGCATCCTCGACCGTATCGCCGACGAGATTGTTGGCTACAACATAGCCTTCGATATCGGTTTCCTGAAGGCCGCCGGTGCCACCATCAACCCCGATGCCGCAATCATCGACACCATGCAAGAATTCATGGATGCCTTCGGAAACTCAAATACGGGACATAGATACCAACCGCTCTCCATGGCAGCTGAACGTCTCGGCTACAACTGGACGAGCGCCCCGCATGGCTCGCTTTCCGACA
>ENA-ORUO01003071-ORUO01003071.1-human-gut-metagenome-genome-assembly--contig:-NODE-3071-length-11862-cov-2.154061_pt1 | contig 11862 bp, 12 predicted proteins | sample MGYA00242082_ERZ509215 | MGnify/ENA primary metagenome ERZ509215 (study PRJEB26280, sample SAMEA2338829) | human gut metagenome | biome: human gut; feature: human-associated habitat; material: faeces... | reverse complement strand
ATGTTGGTTAGATGTGATTCTATTCGAAGATAATACATTTGAAGTAGAGATTTATTATGTAGATATCGTATATGAGTTTAAAGATGAATTTAACAAACGTACTTTCACAACAATAAAAGAACTCGATGATTTTTTCAAAGGAGAAGATGTTATCTATGATTGCGATAAATACATTGACTATGTTAAAGAAAAATACAAAAAACCTTTTAAAGCTTTGCTATTAGATAATGTAGTAGTATCACAAGAGATGCTTGATAAAATAGAAAAGCAATGTGACATTTCTAAATGTGGTGGATTTATCAATGGCATGCAGTATTAGTGTAAAGCTTTAGCCAAGCACCATTGTCTAGCTTTAGCCAAGCACTTCTGCCTAGCTCACTAATTACAATAGTAAGATAAAATGTTACTTAAAATTGGTGAAATGTTACTTAAAATTGGTGAAATGCTGCTTAGAGTAGATAAAACAGATAAAATGCTACTTAAAACAGGTAAAGCGGGTTGAAATGCTATTTAGAATAAAAATAGAGAAAAAAGTACTGATTTACCAACACTTTTTAACAAATAAGTGCTTTAAGCTACTTTATTCACTATTTCAACAATCACCCTAAAATAATTGGTATTTTATTATAATAAATTAGTTAAAGTTGAAAAGAAGTGTAATAATAGGTTTTCCCCAATTAAGTTATTATGCATTTCTTTATTCTCTTTAACCAAGTAACAAAATAAGAAGTGAGGAGGAAATTAATTACAAATGAATGATTTGCAGAAATTCTTAAATGATTTCTTAGACTTTAGTAATCGTACTGTACTGTTCACAACAATGATTATACTGATTGTAATTTTAATTGCATTGGTTTCTTTCATCCGTAAAAAGAAGAAAAAGAAGAAATTAAGTACAGAAAGCAGTGACGGCACAGAATTTAACGAAGACTTTAACAAAGAGAATCAGGACGACTATGCTGCTGAAGGCCTTACCGAAGACGACACAGACTTTAGTAAAGACTTTAGTAAAGATGACTCTGCTGTCGAAGGCAACACAGACTTTAGCGATTCTACTATTGCTGAAGAGAATCAGGACGACTCTGCTGCTGAAGGCCTTACAGAACTTAACGAAGACTTTAACAAAGACGACTCTGTTGTTGAAGACCTTACCGAAGACGACTCTGTTGTTGAAGACCTTACCGAAGAAGACTTTAGTAAAGAAGACTTTAGCAAAGAAGACTCTGCTGAGAGCTTTAACAAAAAGAGCAGTGACGACAAAGACTTTAGCAAAGATGAATCAAGCGAAGATGAAATGGAAGCTTTACTTAGTGAAGAAGATAATGATGATTTATACAGCGCAGAGATGATTGAAAATTTCTTTGGAAATTTAGGTAAACAAGAAATTGGAAATGCTAAAGGAGTTGTAGAAGAAATTAAGAAAAAAGCGGAACTACAAGAGAAAGAAGAAGTGGAACTACAGGAGAAGAAAGAAGCTCCTGTAGAATTAATTCTTCATGATCAGATTAGTGTTGATGAAAAGGAACCAGAAGAAGTAAACAAAGAGGAAGAAGAAGAGGAAAAGCATACAGCCATTACATTAATTGATGGAAGTGACCGTGTTATGGTAAGCATTGGGGAAAAGTTTGAAGCCAAACACACAAAAGATTTTACTATCGAAGTTAAAGACGAACCAGAAATTACTATTGCAATGCAAGACGGATTTGTATTTGATGGTAGAATACATTTCTTTGTAAGTCTCTCAGAAGCTTTAGCAAAGCACATAACTCTCAAAGATGTTACAGAAATTACTGGTCCGAAAGGTAGCTATTCTGGCTATGAAATTAAATTAGAAGTTACAGACAAAGGAGATTTAGAATCAATCGACTGTACAAGAAGCTTTAATTACAAGAAAGTAAAAGATGCAGTTTTAATAATTCAGTTAAGTCTTGAGTAAATTTAAGACTAAAATTCCAGTGGTGCTAAGTTTAATCGCTTAGCACCACTGGAATTTAACCCATTTAATTTAGTTGGCTTTAGCGTAGCGATGCTTTAGCCAAGAAAGGAAATAAGGGGAGACAAAATGAACAAATCAGAAAAGTTTTTAAATGTTTCAGGTGAGATTCCAAATACATCAAAAGAAATCACGCAATGGCGAAAAGATAATAAAATTGAAGGAAGTATAATAAAAGTCTGGGCGTGCAATGGAAAAAATACTTTCGCACAACCAGAAGAGGGCGAATTAGTTTGCATTAATCCGGCAACCCTTAGTGAAGGAAGGGTAATGCAGTTAATGGGAAAACCTGTTTGGAAATACAGAATTAATGAGAATTGCCGAACAATTAATTCTGAATGCCTACGTTACTGTACAAGTGAAAAAGAAAGCTGGAAGATTTACCACAATGAACTTATGATGCAGGAAAAGGAGCTTAGTAAAAAGCAAGAACTTGCTAAACAGCAAATTACAACAGCATTAGAAAAAGTGATGCTAAAGCAGGAAGAAGAGTTTGAAAAAAGAAGTGATAACTAAAACAGGAAGAAGAAGTGATAGCTATGGGTAATAGATGACTAGGAGTAATAAATGTCTTTAGCAAAGTTAGAATTATGCGTAACCTATGGGACAATAAATGGCTTTAGAACAGATCGATTTAGCAAAGACTATCGTTTGACAGTCTTTGCTGGTTTTTTGCGTGTACAAATTATTCTTCAATTTTACCAAACAAAGCAACATAGGTATCTGCGTCTAAACGATCCATTACCCATTTTTTCGCTTCTTCTTCTGTAAACGGAATAAAGATTGTGCTACCACATCTAAAGTCTTCATCAAACTCTGAGTAAGAACTCATTGCTCCACCACATCCAACTAAAAAATATTCTCTAGTGTCTTTTTGATATAAAGTCTCTTCTGCAAAGTAAAGATCATAGTAATTATATCCATTACTCCAATATCCTAATTGTTTTGCAGTTTCTGTGTTATACATGTGGTTATTAATAATCTTTTTCGACACAAGGTATCACTCCTTTTGATTTTACATATGTGACAGGATGTAATTTTATTATTTGTATTATAACATAGAGGTTCTTTAGTATCAATGCTTTAGCTCAGCATCAGCTTTAGCCCAGTACACTTTCAAAGGTACTAATAATTCATAGGCTTCTAGCCAGGCAGAGGTGCTGAGCTTTAGCCCAGTACACATTCAAAGGTCCGAATAAGATTCAAATCAGACCCTATTGGTATAATCACCAGTAGGGTCTTTTACATTTCCATGTATACCTTGTAGTGCATCTACAAAGTAGCACTAGAGATGGCAGTCACGTTAGAGACGAATCCCTAGATTTAGCCCAGTACTTCCGGTGCCGCCCACCAATTGTTTGAGCTATCTTTAGGTCCCAAGGGGTAAGCGCCGAAGGCGCTAGTGAGTCAAGCAACCCCAAATGAAGAACACCAAGTAACCAATCAATAAAGAATTAAAATAAGGAAAGAGGGAGTGATAGAAGAGAGTGACCTTTTGTCACTTTCTTTAATTGTTAAGAAAATGTTAACATTATAGGAAGGAGATTGCATTCTAAAACATTAACCGTTAGACTAATACCAAACAATGAATTAAGTAATAGGAGGAGAATAGGTATTAGAAATGTTTTATAAAACGAATGCACATTTACTAGAAATGCTAAAAAATCTAAAATTCATTCCAAGTGATAAAAACACATTGGAAGTAATAATTAACTCTACTAAAACAGCAGGTACATTTAATCGTTATTTTGGAATGTATAGAAAATGGTTTAATAAAGTATATAGTACTGACATAGAAAAAGGAAAGAAAGAGTTATTATCCTTATGCAATAGTAGTTATCTTTATTATGAGTACCTGTATAAGTATATTTTAAACACGCAATCCTTCAAAGAGGTCTATGCTGCTTTAGCCCAGCTATATTATCAGCAGAACCCATTAGAACATACTACCATAAAAGAAACTTATGCTTCGCAAGATAAAATTCTTGATGGCAGGGACGATAGTAGCGAATCAAGATATTTAGCTCAGTTAAATCACCGACAGGACTATGCATCACAGATAAATCCCCAGCAATTCACTGATGTATCGAAGTTATTCGATTTATTAGAAAGAGTCTTTGGTTACCGAAGTGATTGCGTAAAACCACTTAAATTAAAAAGTGAAATAACACTCGAAGAAATCGCTACAATTTACAAAAAATACACAAGTCTACTTAGTGAATTATTCTCTGCTATCTGCAGTTTAGAAGATAGAATAATCAAAGACAATTGGACTGATTGGAAATGTGATGTTCTTGGCGACAAAGCTTTAGCCCAGTTACCTCTTAACAACAAATTAGAAATACAAGATCCAAGTATAGTCATTGTTAGCTTTTGTAACGACACAAGTAAATACTTTATGCACACACAGAAAATGATTTCAGCAATGTTATTTAAAACGGATACAAACTATAGTTTTGATGACAGAGCATTTGGATTCATGTACAACGCTAAGCAAGAAGATTTCATTGCTATGAGTTTTTCTGATATGTATTCTTCAACCGTAACAATCGAAAGCTTAGAAGAGTCGTTCCAAACACTTTTCTGTGGTAAACCAATGTTAACCGTAGATAAGATAATTGAAGCAACACCAATAGATTTATTACCTTTGTATGATTTAAATGAATTGCTGAATAGTACCTATGATTATAATGAGCTTTTACTTAAACCAGATGCAAAACCATATGGTATTTTTGTGTGGGAAAAGAGATTAAGCAAGTGCTTTAGCCAAGTCTGTTCTCTAAGTACAGTAATGCACATACCACTTTTTATCTGTAGGCAAGACGGAAGTCTATTGATAATAAACTGGCAGAATGTCTTTGAAGATGTAAAGAAATATTTAGAGAAGATGGCAACTAAACAGCCTTAGCCCAGTACTTAGCATGAAGTGAAGAACATTAAGTGACCAATCAATAAAGAATTAAAATAAGGAAAGAGAGACCTGTGGGGAAATACAGGTCTCTTTTAAGATGATGATGTTGAATAGTGATTTAATCACTACATCTGCATTTAAGTTGAATTGTGTCATACTTTGGGGATAGTATTTGGTGACACCAATTATTATAACACAAATTTAACAAATTCACAATAATAAAAAATAGCAAAGACAGTCCCGCAACCACCTTTGCTATTAAGATATTTGGATGTATAACTAGCACGATAAATGCATATTAGATAGCTAGAAATACAACCTTACTGGAGATTATAGTATAGCATCAGCCAAGTTGACGGTCAAGCCTTTTCCACTTTAGTCAAGAACTAACACTTTTCCACTCTTATTTCAAAATGACAAAACCAAATTAAACAACCTCTTTCTGTATAAATTAATAAAACAGAAAGAGGTAATAAGATGTTAGGAAAAACACATGCGGCGGTAGGAACAGCGAGTGCACTTCTAATAATGGGAGGGGCAGTTGTACATCACCCAGTTAGTTTAATATCAGGAGCAACACTTGGTGCAATCGGAGGACTGATACCAGACATAGACTTAAACAGTAAACATGCCAAAACAGTAGGCTTTAGCTCAGTACTCTTTCTTGCTTTAAGAGGAGTAGACAAAAATCTCACTAGCAGCTTAGTAATGTCCACAACAATAGCAGGATTAATTGCTTTAACTGTTCTAGTGGTTCTTGGTCTTAACTCCAATCATAGAGGTTTTACGCATTCTATTTTAGCACTTGTGCTTTTTAGTACAGCAGCATACGCAGTTGTTGGAAATAGTTCTACTTGGTTTGCAATTGGCTATGCAAGTCACTTAGTGATTGATTTATTCAACAAGAAAGGGGAATCCTTACTTTTTCCAATCAATGTAAAAGTATGTTTTAACTTGTGTGCAGCAGATGGTATCACTAACAAGTTGCTTGGAAATTTAGCAACAGTAGCTAGTGCTTTGCTATTGTTTGGTCGTATTATCTAAATAGTTTTTAATTAAGAATTAAGAATCGAGAATCACAATAAAAAGAAAAGGAGTGATAAGCTTTAGCAAAGAAAAACAAATCAGCGCAGTAACTAGAAATTGAGGGAAAATTCCCGCCATTTAAAGAATTAAACAAACTAATAAAAATAAAAAGAAAGGGGAATGCAAACATAATACTTCTTTAAAATAAACTCAAATAATTGGATTTCAAATCATTGGATTTCAAACCATAAATTATTTAAATCTTAAAACTCAAATTAGAAGGGATACCTGCAAAATGGTATCCCTTTTTACACTACTACCTACACATTCGATAATAGTATTTGGTAGCATTCAGCACTGTAAAAATAGTATTTGGTAGCATTTAGTGCTGTAATAGTAGCATTTAGTAGCATTTAGTGCTGTAAGAATAATGTGAGGTGGTATTTGGTAGCATTTAATGCTGTAAAAATAGTGTAGGGTACTAATTATCATTTTTTCGTTATGAAAGGAGGTCAAATCAGTGAAATCAATGCAATACTTTAAAGAAGGTGTTATGCAATCGGAGCAGCCGGTGCAATCAGTGCAGCCAACATTGAGCAGTACTTTAAATAGAAAAGCGAAACAATACTCAAAAGAGTACTCAAAACGTTTCAAAAGGAGTGAGACACCTGATGAACGTTATGAAAAACTTCAAACTAAAGAGTTAGGGTATCCTGTACATAGAAATTTTCAACGTAAAAGATACGGAAGCTTTAGCAAAGGAAGAAATCCTGAATTAGATAATTCAAAACTAGAACAAATACAACTTAGAAAACGCATGCAAAACGATAAAGTTAAAATCAATTTAGCTAAGAAAAATACTCAGGAAAATCCAATAGTAATTGATGGTGTTCCGTATGAAATAGATTACGATGACAAACGTTTTAGAGATGTTTTACAAAATCTCTTCATACGAAGAAACGGTGTTCAGTATGAATGGTTCAAAGAAGAAAGAGGTTATAAGCATTGGGTGTTATATCGGACTGATCAGTTTGAAGTAAAAACAGTTGAAACTTCTTCTATATTTTACTTAAATACCTGCAAATCAAAATTAGTTCCAACACATTTTAGATACTTACATTATAGAGGTGATAATTCTGAGGATGTGGAATTTCCAGTTAATGTGACAACTTGTTTTCTGATGTTTTCAGGCATACGTTTTAAAAAGAAATCTAACATTAGGATTACACCAGAAGAGGAGCAGAACTTTAGCCAAGATGCTATCAACACTTCTAAACAAATCGACAAAAGCTCTAGCACTTCACTACAAAACGGCAGCACCCCACAATTCTACAAAAATAGTAATGCTAAAGTAATAGATTTTGTTGGAACATTTGCAGGTGCTAAGTTTGAAGTACATTCACATTTTCCAAAGGATTTTAGTACAGAAAATGCGGTTAAAATGGATGGTATGTTTTACAATGCGGAACTACTTGGTGATGTTAATTTACCAGAAGACTTTAGCACAGAAAACGTTGTAAGTATGGAATACATGTTTTCCAGAGCGTTCCTCGGAGAAGGCGTAAAATTCTCAAAAGGCTTTAGCACAGAAAATGTATTTACAATGGAGGGAATGTTTTACGCTTGTAGTTTAAGCAGTAATCCATTTAGTGAAGAGTTAGGTAATAATAATTTCTTCAATACTAAAAATGTAATTGATATGAGTGAAATGTTTAATGCAGCACACACAATGACTAAGAATTTTAAATTACCAATTGGTTTTAATTTAAATTCAATTGATTATTCTAAACATATGTTTTATGGAGGAAGCTTAGGTATTCAATTTTATATTAAAGATAAAACAAACACACAAATTGTAGATATTTTAAAGGAGTGTGGAAGTCAAGGTAAACCAGTCGATGAAGCACTTTAGCAAGTGTTTTAACAAAGCACCTTTTAATAAAGCACCACGTAATAATGTACACGCTTTAGCAAAGCAGTTAGGAGATTTAAGATGAATGAAAACAGATGTATAGTAATGTGGAGAGAAATACAATACTTAGTAGTGCGTACATCAGTACCACCAACAAATAATACTTTACTAATTCTAGTACCACCAACACCAGAAAATGCATTAGAAATAATTACAATTATGAACCCAGATAAAATGGAAGAAAACGAATGCACTTTTATGCCTGAGTACAACGAAATTGCAGAACAGTTATTAAAAATGGAGGTTATAAAAGAAACAGAAGAAACACTTGAAGGAATGCCTTTAAGAGAATTATTGATGAATGAAGATAATACACAATTAATTCCAATATACAAAATTAATTTAAACAGAGTGGAAAATGTTCCAGAGTTGGTAGAACATTTTCCACAGAATTTACTTAAGAAGTACACTGAATGCTGTAAACTAAATGAAGATTTGAATGAGATAAAATACTTCAGCCAAGACGATGAATTCGCAGAGTCTGACAGCTTTAACCAAGACGATACAAATGCAGAGTCCAATAGCTTTAGCTCAGACACCACTGACACGGAGTCCAATAGCTTTAGCCAAGACACTACCGACACGGAGTCCAATAGCTTTAGCCAAGATACCTCAAATGCAGAGTCTGAGGGCAACAACTCAAGAGAACTTAACCCAACGTTAACATGGGAAGTTTTAGCAAAGAAAATAGCTAAAACTCAATACTGCTGGTAAATTATTTAATAAAGCACTGTACATTACGAATCTCCAAAGAAAATTCTCTTAATTGTGGGATTTTCTTTTTTATCCATTGTAGATGAAATAACCAAGAAATTTCCAATGTGTTTGCAAAGCAAATCTAATAGAAAGGAGCACCGTAGCAATAGCTAAACGAACACATTGTTTACAATAGATAAAAATAAAAGGAGATGCTAACAATGAAAAAACATTTTAAAGGTGTGGCTAAAGGTATGGCTACGGCACTAGCACTAGCTGTAGTAATTTCTGCTGTGAGCTTTAGTCCAGTAATTACCTACGCAGCTACAACTGGTAATGATACAGTTAAGACTGATAATGCTACAGTTAAGACTGGTAATGGTACAGTTAAAACTGGTAATGCTACAATCACAATTAAATCTGGCATTTCAACAGAACAGTCTAAAAAGTCAATGCAGTTTATTGAAAAGTTAAATGTATATTCCGACTTTATTAAAACTAATGGACAGTATTTCTCACGTAGTAATACTCAAATTTGTAAAACCTTTAGACAAGCTAAAACCACCATTAAAAAGAAGAAAACCACAGGTGCTAATTGCGTTATGCCAGTAAATTGGGCACTCAAGGAAATGGGACTTTTAGCTACAAATGCTAACTTTTACAGTAAACCCAACGGTAATTTTTCAGGAGTTTCTGCCAATATGAAAAAGAACTTAGTTACTTTAAAAAAGGGAGATGTAGTAACAGAAACCGGAGATTTAATTGGTATGAAAGTAGTAGATGCGGCCAAAGCAGGCTTACTTGTTAGAGGGGACATTATTGCTAATCAGTCATTCACACATACATATGTTTTTGACAGCTTTAGCAATGGAAAAATCTACGTGTACGAAGCAGGTGGTAATGCTAATAGATTAGGCTATAGTAAGGTTGGATGCGGACCTTTTTATGCCAAACAGTACAATGGGTTACGTATTGCAGGATTAATGCGTTGGAAGTAAAAGAGATTTAAAAATGAAACAGAATTTAAGTACAGTAAAAAGAAGTATCTTTTACTTAGCATTTTGCTTTAGCTTATTATTTTGCTTTAGTTGTATTGGTCGCTTTAGCACAGTAGGAAATACAGTAGCAGCCTCACAGCCTAAAGTCACAGTAAAAACTAGGGCAGCAGCAGAAATAAACAAAAAAGTCACTTGCACTAAAAGAGTTGCAACAATTGGCGGAGTAGCTGGTAGAGTAGCTGGTGGATCAACTACAATTCATGGAAATCAGACTCCAGAATTACCAGACTACGAAGATCCAGTTATGCAGACAGTTATCGATGAGGAAGAGACTCCACTTTAAAGAAGTCTTGATCACTTTAGCCAAGAATAAGTACACTAGTGCTAAGAGTGCTACTTGGTAAAAGTAAATAGCAAAAATAGATAGCAAAACAAAAATAAAACAATAACCAAGAACCTTAAGTATAACAGCTTAAGGTTCTTTTATTTAACAAAGTAAACTAGTAGGCTTTAGCCAAGAAATCCGGCTTTAGCGCAGTCTCCCAATATGTGAAAGAGAATTATTTCAATAGGGTAAATGTTATTTACTAGAAATAAAATCTGAATGCTAGAGGTAATAGATGTATTTAGATCACGAGAGCGAAGCGAGCATTACGAATTCAGATTTAGCAAAGGAGAATTAAAATGGCAAACACAATAACAATTTTAGTAGAACATGACGATATAAATTACTACAAAGACAAATTAAAATACTTTGACAGAGAAGTAGTTTTAAAAGCACTAGGAGAAGACCTTGCAGCCATGTACATACAATACGACAACAATGCCAACAATGTACAACCTAACATGTCTAATGTCAGCAACACTTCCGACACTTACATTCTTGGTTTTGAAAGACCTAACGATATTATTGAAATAGCAGAGGAATGGAACTCAGAACTAAGAGACAATGCTGTCAGACACCTAGAAGAACTCGAAGCTTTAGCCAAGGAATCCGGCTTTAGCACAGTTTCCCAATACGTAAAAGAGAATTGGAATTCGGATGACTTTGCAAGCATAAACTATTGGCTAAAGTACACTCTAATGGATTTAGATAATGCTTACAATTATAACACAACAGGACTTATCTATGACAAATCAAACGGTTGGGAAGTAGTGATTGCAGATAGCACTCTAGCCAAGATAAAAGAACATCCAGAAAACTTTGTATACTTAACACTTAGTTATCAGGAGAACTAGAGCTAAAAGAAAAATGACTTCACCAGCATTCACATTAAATCAAAGGAGAATCAAAAATGGAAAGAATGAATTTATTTCAAGATAACAACAAACCACAAATAACCTTTTACTTTGCAGAGTGCATGGAATTCCCAGACTATGGTGAGTACAAAGAATTTCCCTCTTTAGCCCAAGCAATCTCATTCTTTGAAAAATGTCCTGGTACTCTTCTAAATGCAGTCAAATGCGTAGGCTTTATTCTACACGATGACAGTATTTACGACGATGTTAAGCAACCACTGATGACGTCCAAACATGTTCTAAAAGATGACATTAATTACATAAGTCATTACGCAAACACAACACTTGTTCAAGAAGCAATCAAAGAGGCCGAATGCTATCTAAGAAGCAAAGAGAATTCTAAATCAAAGGTCACAACTGGTATGTTTGATAACTGTGATCTACTGCCTGCTGAAATGAGAGAAAACTTTAAATTCACAGATGAAGAGATTCGTTATTTAAGTGGCGTAGGTGAAATGTTTAAAAACGATAAATCTGTAAACTTTGAGATAATGGAAGGTCCAATGCCTCCAGCACCTATCCAAGACGAAAACAGATTCATTTGCTTCAGAGTAGAAGGCAAAGAGTATTCCTTAAAGATCGTTTCTAAAGAGGAAATGCAAAGAGTTAAGGAAGAAGTAAACAAGAATTCTAGGTACACCTACGATTGGTTCAAGTAGGAAACAGGAGACCATCATTGGGTGCTTTACAATACTGACATGTACGAAATCAGTAACTATGAAGGAAATAGATATCTTCATTATATAGAATTAAATGGATTACCTCCGGTGGTACCAATCAATGCGACCTCGTGACATCACATGTTCGATAACTGCTGTGATACGAAAGAGTTAGACTTCAAGCACTTTAACACAGAAAACATCATCACTATGGAGGGCATGTTCTCCAAATGCAACAAAATCAGTAAGCTAAACCTGAAGTTGCTTAACACAACAAAAGTGACTAACATGTTTAAAATGTTCTCTAA
>ENA-ORUO01003070-ORUO01003070.1-human-gut-metagenome-genome-assembly--contig:-NODE-3070-length-11864-cov-3.935981_pt1 | contig 11864 bp, 10 predicted proteins | sample MGYA00242082_ERZ509215 | MGnify/ENA primary metagenome ERZ509215 (study PRJEB26280, sample SAMEA2338829) | human gut metagenome | biome: human gut; feature: human-associated habitat; material: faeces... | reverse complement strand
ATTTCGAGTTGTCAATCTACAGATTTTTTCGATTTGGTAACATTAGAACGTTCCCCAATTTGGGGAATGCCTCGGCTTTCTCTTAGGAGACGATTCTTATATTCATTTGACTAATAGAACATATACATATATCATACCGTTTGAACATGAAAATGTCAAATGCTTTTCTAAGAGGATGATCATGGTGAGGTAAAAGAGCGGGATCTGATATGTGAAATAGCTTTTACAGGACTTTTTTATGTAAAGCCGAATGTTCTGAAACGCATATACAAAAAAGCACGACTAATTTTCAATTAAAAGAAATTTGGTCATGCTTTTTATATAAGTCAAAAATCTTTCCTAAAAATTAATATGCCCCTGCAGCCAGATTTGTGCCTTCAGCCGTCTTCCAACCGCCGGTTCGCCAATCACCTTTTCAACCGGTACGCATACATCAAATTGAAGCTCATTGGTTTCAACTGTAAGAACATAAAGTTTTTTCCCGGTAAGAAAATTTTCGATGGTATCGATATTCAGAATCTCACCAAGGATCGCATACTGGTCACATTCAAGACCAGCTGGCATAAAATGCGTATCGACAATACTGTAAATATCTTCCCCGCGAATTCTTTTTGATACTGCGGCATAGGTGTCGATGTCGTCAAGCGTAAGGCTTTCAATGGCATCGGGATTCCCTTCCTTTGCTGCGCTCATAAGCATCATCCGGTTGCGGAGATCTTTCGCTCTCTTGTCCGCAGCACCTGCATCCTTTGCGACCGGAAGCAAAATTTTCCCACTTAAGGCAAGCCCAGAAAAGGTTATAGAGATTGAACTTTTGTTCAGACCACCGAGAGTGGCTTCTTTTATGTATTCCATTCCGTTCTGGATATGGAAAATGATACTGCAGCCGAGCTTTACATCTTCGCAGACACCAATATAGGTCGGTGAGGATGCTTTCTGTTCTACTGCAATATCAGCATAAGAGCTGACTCCACTGCCTGAAAAATATGGGAAATAGCATTCTCTGCGGAACTCTTCATCATTTTCATCGATAAAGCCGCAGGAAGAAATGCCAATCCCGTTGCCGTATTCCCTGCGAAGCTCACAGAGATCTGTGTGCTCGTCCAGGGCAATACGGTCATATCCGGAAAATTTCTTTTCGGATTCAAGAAGAATCTGATACCATTCGCGTTCAGATGCGATATCGTGGAATCCGATAGCGTTTAAATATTTATGCAAAATTTACCTCGTTTTCTATCTGATTTCAGACTTACCGCCCATGTATGGACGAAGTACTTCAGGAATGCGGACAGAACCGTCTGCCTGCAGATTGTTCTCGAGAAATGCGATCAGCATTCTCGGAGGAGCTACTACTGTGTTGTTCAGTGTGTGTGCGAAATATTTGTTTCCGTCACTTCCTTTTACACGGATGCCAAGACGTCTTGCCTGTGCATCACCAAGGTTAGAACAGCTTCCTACTTCAAAGTATTTCTTCTGTCTTGGAGACCATGCCTCTACGTCACAAGATTTTACTTTAAGGTCGGCAAGGTCACCTGAACAGCATTCCAGTGTACGAACCGGGATATCAAGAGAACGGAACAGATCAACAGTGTTTTTCCACAATTTATCATACCATTCTTTGCTTTCTTCTGGTTTGCATACAACGATCATTTCCTGTTTTTCAAACTGATGGATTCTGTATACACCACGTTCTTCGATTCCATGAGCTCCTTTTTCTTTACGGAAGCATGGAGAATAAGAAGTCAGTGTCTTTGGAAGTTCAGCTTCATCAAGCATGGTATCGATGAATTTACCGATCATAGAATGCTCGCTTGTTCCGATCAGATATAAGTCTTCGCCTTCAATTTTGTACATCATAGAATCCATTTCGGCAAAGCTCATAACGCCTGTAACAACGTTGCTTCTGATCATGAAAGGTGGGATACAGTATGTGAATCCACGATCGATCATAAAGTCACGTGCATAAGAGATAACTGCTGAGTGAAGACGTGCAATATCTCCCATCAGATAATAGAAACCATTTCCGGCAACCTTTCCTGCACTTTCAAGATCGATTCCGTTGAATTTTTCCATAATTTCTGTATGGTATGGGATTTCAAAGTCCGGAACAACCGGTTCGCCAAATTTTTCAATTTCAACATTCTGGCTGTCGTCTTTGCCGATCGGTACAGATGGATCGATGATATTTGGGATAACCATCATATCTTTTTTGATTTTTGCTTCAACTTCTTTTTCTTCGGCAGAAAGTTCTTCCATACGGGCAGCGTTTTCCTGAACTTTTTTCTTAAGCTCTTCTGCTTTCTCTTTTTCGCCATGAGCCATGCATGCACCGATTTCTTTGGAAACTTTATTTTTCTCAGCACGGAGTGCTTCTACTTCGCCTTTGATTTCACGGTTTCTCTTGTCAAGTTCGATTACTTCATCTACAAGTGGAAGCTTTTCATCCTGGAATTTTTTCTTGATGTTTTCTTTTACAACATCTGGGTTCTGTCTTAAAAATTTAATATCTAACATAACTGTTCTCCTGTCTTATTTCTTTATTTTTATTACTGTGGTTTGATCGCATCCTGTACATCCGGATCATACATTTCCTGGTAAACGGCCTGATCTAGTGATTCGGCCTCTTCTTCAGAGAGCTCAATGTAACTTTCACCACGCACAATTTCTTTTATATAAGTGTAACAGCCATCTCTGCTGTGCATGGAATTGAGGATCCATCCATTGTTATCATTGTCAAGCATTGTGAGGGCGAAGCTGAGTTTTCCACCCATTTCACCGAAAGCATCGTATTTTACAATACCTACTTTCTGGTAGCTGCTTCGCAACGCGCGATACAATATGCGGATGTCCGCTTTGTTTTCGTGGGCAATGTTGGAAAGCTCGTCGAGTTCATCGAATCTTGCGCTGAAACTTTCTTCGAGCGTTTTACCGTCCTGTCCGCGCATGAATACGTTATAGCTTGATTTCAGACGGTTGTATTTCATATTAACATTAATATAAAGAAGAAACATCAATATGATCAGCATGATAAGAAAAAGAAATATATACGCCGGATCAATTCCAAGTGTCTTTAGAATTTTACTTTCCATATATTATTTTCCTTCCTGTATTGACATTAACAATTCAAATATACGTTCCAGGTCGTTGTCCGAATAATATTCAATTTCAATTTTGCCTTTTCCATTTGCTTTATGATTGACATGGACTTTGGAACCGATGATTGACTTTATACGTTCCTCCAGATCTTCATATACAAATGCATTCTGGATAACAGGCTTTTCTTTTTCCTTTTTTGGCTTCTTTAGTTCTTTGACAAGTTTTTCGGTATCCCGGACACTGAGCTTTTCATCAAATACTTTATTGGCAAGAATATATTGCTGCTCTTTATCCTCGATTGCAAGAAGAGCACGTGCATGTCCGGTTGAAATCATGTCATCGATGATCATCTGCTGTACTCTCTCGTCCAGCTTTAGAAGACGCATAGAGTTTGTAACAGCAGTTCTGCTCTTTGAAACGCGCTCAGCTACCTCATCCTGCTTCAGACGGAATTCGTTTAGCAGGCGTTTGTATGCCTGCGCTTCTTCGATTGGATTCAGATTTTCGCGCTGAATATTTTCAATAAGAGAAATTTCAACGATTTCCTGATCTGTGTATTCTTTAATGATAACAGGGACCTCTTTGATACCGGCCTGCTTTGCTGCACGCCAGCGACGCTCGCCGGCAATGATCTCGTAGTAATCGTTCCGTTTCTGAACAATCAGGACTACTATATGTGGTGGGGATATGAGGATTCCAAACTGTTTGATTGAATCGGCAAGTTCCAAGAGAGCATCTTCCTCAAAATGTTTTCTCGGCTGGTCACGGTTTGGCTCCACATCATTGATCTTCATCATAATTGGTCCGGCATTCACTACTTCTTTTTTAACCGGTGCAGTATGTTTCGCGGTTTTATTTTCTTTGATTAAACTGTCCAGACCTTTTCCAAGTCCGCCTCGTTTTGCTGTCATGCTTACTCTTCTCCTTTATGAATTACTTCATCTGCTAATAACATATAACTTTCAGCTCCTGTTGAACGAGGATCATATAAGTTAATTGGCAAGCCATGACTTGGGGCCTCTGCAAGTCGTATATTACGTGGAATGATAGTTTTGTAAATTGTCTGATCAAGATTATCTTTTACATTTTCAACAACTTGAAGAGAAAGATTGGTTCTGGCATCATACATGGTAAATACAACGCCTTCCATTTCAAGGTTTTCGTTCAATCTTTCTTTTACAAGCTCGATTGTTTTAATCAGCTGGCTCAATCCTTCAAGTGCATAGTATTCACACTGAATTGGAACCAATACGGTATCGGCTGTAGTCATTGAATTGATTGTCAACATACTAAGTGAAGGTGGGCAGTCGATAATGACGTAATCGTAATTACTTCTTATCTTAAGCACCTCATCTCTTAATATGTATTCTTTGTTCTCAGTATCGAGCAACTCTATTTCGGCACCAGACAGATCAATGTTTGCGGGAATTACGTCGAGATTTTCAATTGCTTCTTTGCATAACACCTGATCCATAGTGGCTTCGCCGATTAAAAGATCATATACAGTATAGGCAACATTATCCTTATCTATACCAAGACCGCTGGACATATTTCCCTGTGGATCCATGTCGATTGCGAGAACTTTCTGCCCTTTTGCCGATAAACACGAGGATAAATTGATCGCTGTTGTAGTTTTTCCAACGCCACCCTTTTGGTTGGCAACGGCAATTATTCGTCCCATTGCAATTACCTCCTTTCTAATAGTGTGCAAATATATATGAAGTTTTATTTACATCTAGGTATAATTGTAACACTAAACTTTATCTAAATCTACTAAATGTTTCACGTGAAACATTTATTTTGGCATTTTTTATAAATAAGGGGATTTTTTGCACGAAACATTCTACACAAAGTGGAATGTGAAAATGTATAAAAACATTCGTAATCCGCTCATTTTTCCTTGAAAAAATGGCTACTTACTCATTTTTTTGCGGTTCAAGAGGTCAAAAATCCTCTTACAAGCAAGCTTACATCGACTTTCTGACCTTTTGCCCATGGTATCATCATATTTTGGATATATTAAAATATATTTGGCTATGAGCAGCTGGAAAAAAGAGAAAACAAAATGTTTCACGTGAAACATTTTGTCGAAAACCAAGGAACAATAACATGATGAAAATCTTTAAACTGTAAGGAGATTATGGTATACTTATCTATAAGCCGCAAGGTGAAAAATTACACAAAACAGATACTATTTGCGAGTATGATCTTGCTGAATCGGGGCAAAAATGATTCGGAGAAAGGACAATTAACGATGAAAAATAAATTGAAAAGTTGTGCGATTTTAGCAACACTTGGTGCGATTACAATCCATCTGATAAATAAAACACTTATAGAAATGGCAACAAAAGACAGCTTGTTAAACTCATCAGAGGGAAATTATTATGACTGGAGATTTGGAAAAATCTATTATAGAAAACAGGGAAATGGTAAACCACTACTGCTACTTCATGATTTGGATGCAGAAAGCTCTGGCGTAGAATGGAAAAAAGTAGCGGCAATTCTTGCAGAAAAGCATACTGTTTATACCGTGGATCTGCTAGGCTGTGGGCGATCTGAAAAACCAAATATTACTTATACTAATTTCCTTTATGTGCAAATGCTGACAGATTTTATTAAACATATCATTGGCGAAAAGGCAGATGTTGTGGCTACGGGAGAATCGGCTGCTATTGCAGTTATGGCATGCGGAAATGATGAAAATGTGATTGGAAAGATTTGTATGGTGAATCCACTGTCACTTACGGAACTTGCAAAATGTCCGAATAAGAGAACCAAGACGCTGAAGTTCCTTATCGAAATACCGATTATTGGTACGCTGCTGTACAACATTATTCATTCAAGAGAAGCGATTGATGAAAAATTTGTGGATAAGTATTTGTATGACGAAGATACGATAGATTATCAGATGACGAAGATATACCATGAATCTGCTCATAATGAAAACGCACATTCAAAATATTTGTTTGCAAGCATCAAAGGTGGATATACAAAGACAAATATTTATCATTGTATTCGCAAGGCGACAAATAGTATCTGCATTATCTCTGGACAATATGATGAAAACAGTATTGAGATTGCTAAACAATATCAGAAGCATGTACCTGCTATAGAATGCATGTGCATAAAGGATACGAGACATCTTCCACAAATTGAACAACCGGAAGGATTCGCAGAACAGCTGGATATCCTTTTCTCTGCTGAATAATATAAAGTACGTTCAGGTACACATTATAGCCAAATGCGGGATGTACACTTCGGTGTACATCCCGCATTTGGCTATATATGGCTCTTGATCAACTTTTGCGATTATCTAATAGCAAACAGAACTGGTACTTAACTGGTACTTATTCTACTCATGAACACCATGAAAACCGACATGCAACTCTGGGAATTTCTATGGAAATTGTCTTTTCCTGAAAAACAAAACAGAAGGATGATTATTGGGCTTTTTGCAGAAATAATCAAGCTAAATGAAAATAAAAAATCAGATTTTAAGCGGGTAAAAAATTGAACTTACCCGCTTTTTGAAATGAAATAGGAAAATAAATTTCTGGAAGAATTGCATACAAAAAAATAAAAATATATTTTCAAAGCATACAAAAATTGAACTATCAAAAATACAAAATAGAATAAACTATAACAATTAAAATTGAACTATTGTAAAAAGAACTGATAGCAGAAGTTCAAGGTAAAGAAAAAATAGTTCAATTTCAATTGCGGCATATACAGACTACAGGCATGTATAGCTGTTTATCCGTGAATAGGTTCTTTGGAAGGAAGTCCTGCTTTTCGAGGAAACTTCTTCCCGGTAGGCTTGATTTTTTTGATCTTTACAAATGAACGGCTGATATCACTGCCTGGAAGCTGGAATACAACTGGTTTATTTTGTGTACCTCCAAGGACATGTACTGCGGTTTTTGCAGCGGAAAGTTCATCGACAATATCACCGGATTTGTAAGAAACAAAGAATCCACCAACTTTTACATAAGGGAGGCAGTATTCGGATAATGTAGATAAATTGGCCACTGCACGTGAAACACAGAGGTCAAACTGTTCCCTGTAGTCTGCCTGACGGGCAAAATCTTCTGCTCTGCCGTGGATTGTATGGATATCCGTAAGATTTAACTCTTCAATCACACTGTCAAGGAAACGGATTCTCTTATTTAAAGAGTCAAGCAACGTGATTTTCAGGTGCGGAAAGGCGATTTTTAAAGGAATTCCAGGGAATCCGGCGCCTGTTCCTATATCGATCACGGTTTGAACTTTACTGATATCCAGAGCCTTTACTAATGCAAGGCTGTCGACAAAATGTTTTTCGTTTACTTCTTCGTACTCGGTGATACCGGTGAGATTCATAACCTTGTTCCATTCCACCAGCATTTCGTAATATTTATCAAACTGATTAAACTGGGTCTGTGTTAATGTGATACCTAATTCTGCAAGCTGTTGCTCAAATTTTTTACTCATATTGCTCCTTTTTCCCCCTAAAAGTACACATCTTTACGGAAAATAAACAGTAATTTACACTGTTTTGCACCAAATAGGTACACAATTTCTGAGAAGATAGCACCTTAAAGGTACACGATAAAGTGATAATGTTTTAAAAAAATACAATCATGCACCTAAAAGGTATACGAAAAGATGAAAAAACATACTTTTTGCCCTATAAAGTACACGATAAAACCATTTCTTTGAAAATAGATGTGTACTTTTTGGGTGATGCCCTCAAAAGTACACATCTATATAAAGGGAAAAACAGAAACCAGAAATAATGGATTCTGTAATATCCAAAAAAAGATCAAAATACAGGTTTGGTTATTTGGCGGTCTAATGTCCTAGATATACCAGTAATACAGAAATATCGGCAGGTGAGACACCGGAAATACGGGATGCCTGACCGATGGAAAGCGGTCGGAACTGCTTTAATTTCTGCACAGCTTCGATTCGCAGGCTCGGAACAGCATCGTAATCGATATCTGCCGGTATTTTCCTGGTTTCAAGCTTTTTAAACTGTTCTACCTGTTTTAACTGGCGCTTGATATAGCCTTCATATTTGATGTTGATATCAATTTGTTCCATAATCTCTCGGCTGAAGCTTTCTGTTCGCGTATGGTCGATAGGTTCGAGAAGCTTGTAATTCAGCTCAGGACGCTTAATAAGCTCAGCAAGTGTAGATCCTGAAGTAAGAGGCGTACTGCCGCAATTTGTGAGAAAATCCGTGATTTCCTGGGAAGTTCCAACGTTGGTATGCTCAAGTCTGTGGATCTCCTTGCGGATGATTTCTTCTTTGTCTAACAACATCTGGTATCTCTCGTCTGAAATAAGCCCTATTTTGTGCCCTATTTCGGTTAGTCTCTGATCGGCGTTGTCCTGGCGCAGGAGTAACCGGTATTCGGCACGTGAAGTCATCATACGATATGGTTCGTGGCTTTCTTTTGTAACCAGATCATCGATCAGAACACCGATATAAGCCTGGGAACGGTCTAAAATTAACTGTTCTCTTCCAAGAACCTCCAGTGCGGCATTGATTCCGGCAATAAGTCCCTGAGCGGCTGCTTCTTCATATCCCGAACTTCCGTTGAACTGACCACCGCTGAACAAACCATGAATAGATTTGAACTCAAGTGTCGGATGAAGCTGTCTTGCATCGATACAGTCATATTCAATTGCGTAAGCATTTTTAACTATTTTTGCGTGTTCAAGACCAGGCACGCTTCTGTACATTTCATATTGAACATCCTCTGGAAGTGAACTTGACATTCCGCCGATGTACATTTCATTGGTTTCCAGACCTTCTGGTTCAATGAACACCTGATGCCGTTCTTTATCGGCAAATTTTACAATTTTGTCCTCAATAGACGGACAATAGCGTGGTCCGGTGCCTTCGATCATACCGGAATAAAGTGGGGAACGATCCAGGTTTTTGCGGATGATCTCATGGGTTGTAGGATTGGTATAGGTAAGCCAGCAGGAAGCCTGCTCAATCTGCACATCTTCTGGATCCGTTGTGAACGAAAAAGGTACGACCCTCTCGTCGCCGAATTGCTCTTCCATTTTGCTGAAATCAATGCTGCGCTTGTCGATACGTGCCGGTGTACCGGTTTTGAAGCGGTACATCTTAATACCAAGCTCCTTCAGACAGTCGGTCAGATAATTTGCTGCCTGCAGCCCGTTTGGACCGGTATGCGTGCTGACATCACCGTAAATGCATCTTGCCTTCAGGTAGGTTCCGGTACACAGTACAACGGCCTTGCAGCGGTATATAGCGCCAGAATAGGTCTGAACGCCCGTTACAGAACCATCTTCCACAAGGATATTGACGACTTCACCTTGCCGGATCTCCAGGTTATCCTGGTTTTCCAGCGTCTGTCGCATGGTATTGCTGTATTTGTTCTTATCTGCCTGGGCGCGCAGGGAATGAACGGCAGGCCCTTTAGATTTATTCAGCATCTTTGACTGAATAAATGTCTTGTCGATGTTCTTTCCCATTTCACCGCCGAGCGCATCCAGCTCACGTACCAGGTGCCCCTTTGAGGTACCGCCGATATTCGGGTTGCATGGCATCATGGCGATACTTTCTACACTTACGGTGAAAACAATCGTTTTCAGACCGAGTCTTGCGCAGGCAAGGGCAGCTTCGCAGCCGGCATGTCCCGCACCAACTACAACGATGTCGTATGCGTCTTTATTTTCCCATACAGAATTTGCTGAATATTTCATTTACTAAATCTTCTCCTATCGTCTCTCCGGTAATGCTTCCCAGAGATTCATATGCATCCATTAAGTCAATTGTGAAAAAGTCTTCCGGCATCTGGTTTTCGATGCTCTCTTCTACCTTTTTCAGGCTGGAAAGTGCATCGGCAAGAGCTGTTTTGTGCCGGATATTGGTGATATAAACCTCATCGTTAAATGAGATATCACCGTGATAAAACATCTCTTTTAAAGTAGATTCCAGTTCATGGATCCCGGTCTCCTCTTTTGCGGAAATATCGATCATTGGCTTAGTTATCAACGTTTCTAATGCCTTTTTATCAACAACTGTGGATAAGTCACTCTTATTCAGTAGTATCACAGCTTTCTTATCCCGGATCATCTCGATGATCTCGTGATCATTTTCATCAAGAGGTCTGGATGCATCGACCACATAGATGATCAGATCGGCTTTTTCTGCATTTTCTTTTGCTTTATCCACACCGATCTTCTCTACGATATCAGAGGTATCGCGGATTCCGGCGGTATCCATGATGTTTAAAGAAACGCCCTGAAGCTGGATATTTTCCTCCAGAACATCTCTTGTGGTTCCGGCAATCTCGGTTACGATTGCCTTTTCTTCGCCTACCAGAACGTTCATCAGAGAGGATTTCCCGGCGTTCGGTTTCCCGACGATAACCGTCTTGATGCCTTCTTTGATGATACGTCCGTCATCGGCAGTATCCAGAAGACACTGGATTTTCTGCTGCAGATCCTTTACGACGCCCAGGAGACTGTCACCATATCCGTCTACGCTGATATGCTCTGGATCATCCAGTGCACTTTCGATAAAAGCGGTATGGTAAAGGATTACTTCACGGATTTCTTTAATCTTATTGTGGACAGAGCCTTTCAACTGGTTTACCGAGCTTTGTAGTGCATAGTCATTCTTGGAGCTGATGATATCGATCACGGCTTCGGCCTGTGACAGATCCATTCGGCCGTTCAGAAAAGCCCTTTTGGAAAATTCACCCGGTTCAGCAGGTCTTGCACCGTATTTGATCACGGTTTCAAGTATCTTTCTTGTGACAAATACACCGCCGTGACAGTCGATTTCCACAGTATCTTCACCGGTGTAGCTGTGCGGCCCACGCATTAAAAGAACCAGCACTTCATCAATCGTCTGCTCTCCGTCCATGATATAGCCATAGTGAATGGTATGGCTTTTTTGTTCGGACAGAAGCTTCGGGCTTTTGCCTTTGTAAATTTTGTCAATAATAGAAAACGCATCTTCTCCGCTGAGACGCACGATTCCGATTCCGGAATTAGTCATTGCTGTGGAGATTGCTGCGATTGTGTCTGTTTTAAATCCCATTTTATTGCTTCCTTCTATACTTTTGTAATAAATGCGATGTTATCATTTTACCCCGAAAGCTGTCAAAATGGAAGTGCCTATTGTGAAGAGTAGAAAAAAACCGTGTTACTGTTCACAGTACCTGTGACCAGCAATGCATCTCGCCATTTTAAATCGCCTTTGGCGATGGGCGAGATGCCATTCAAGATAAAACGTGCATCCTCCGTGTCAATCAGCGTAGTGATTGACACGGGAGTGAACAGTAACCCGAACTGTACTTTTTCCCACTTGCTTTTCACTCCCGTATCGCTTATCCTTTTATTGAATATATTTATGAAAGAAGGCATACCTATGGCTCAATCTTCACATGTACTTCACGAAATCCATCCTGTATTTAACACAGACTCCCGCATTCTGATCCTTGGGAGCTTTCCTTCTGTAAAATCACGGGAAAGTCAGTTTTTCTACGGGCATCCAAGAAACCGTTTCTGGGATCTTCTTGCCACACTTACAGGTGAACCACTTCCTGCCGGCATAGAAGAGAAAAAATCACTGCTCCTTGCACACCACATTGCCGTCTGGGATGTGATCGCCTCTTGTGATATCGAAGGCTCCAGTGACAGCAGTATCCACAATGTCGTTCCCAATGACCTTTCAGAGATTCTTCAGACGGCATCCATCCGGCAGATTTTCGCCAACGGTGGCACTGCATACCGCTTAT
>ENA-ORUO01003063-ORUO01003063.1-human-gut-metagenome-genome-assembly--contig:-NODE-3063-length-11885-cov-3.292899_pt1 | contig 11885 bp, 9 predicted proteins | sample MGYA00242082_ERZ509215 | MGnify/ENA primary metagenome ERZ509215 (study PRJEB26280, sample SAMEA2338829) | human gut metagenome | biome: human gut; feature: human-associated habitat; material: faeces... | reverse complement strand
CGGGAACGGAGCAGCACTAAGGAGACTCTCCTGTGTGCCGTGAGGGTGCCTGGTTCGAGCTAACTGTAGAGGTAACGTCTGTTGGTAAGCATACAAAGCTGACCGCACGGTTTTAATAATTCGATTTTTATATTCACATAATAGAAAGCGTCATAATAATGAAGATTGTTATATATCTTTATTGCTATGACGCTTTTTTATTCAAGAATGCCTCCGCATTCTTGCTGAGAGATTTGTGTTATACAATGCATAGCATACTTTTACATGTTACTAGTTATTATCTCTTTAGGAAATCAGGCAGGAATCCTCGTTCACTTAATCGCCGAGTACTTTACTGATTATTCGTTTCAAACTTACAATTTTATAAAAGAAGCACAAAGCCAGTCTCGCAACCAGCTTTGTGCTACATTTTAATTCTAATTATCAGTCTGATTTTCTTCCTGTATCAGCTTTCGCTTTTTCTTTTTTTCTTTTTGAATTTCTCTTAATTTTCTAAAAAATGCTGAGAGCATTTCCGAGCATTCTTCTTGAAGAACGCCTCTTTCTACCTCTGCCTGGTGATTAAATTCCTGCATTTCAAGAAGATTAAGTATTGAGCCGCCACAACCAGCTTTCGCATTCATGCTGCCAATAACGACTCTCGTCACTCTCGCCTGCACAATTGCTCCGGCACACATCTGGCAAGGCTCCAAAGTGATGTACATCGTACAGTCTTCCAATCGCCAGTCTCCAAGCTTTTTACATGCTTTTTTCATCGCAAGAAGTTCTGCATGTGCAAGCACAGTCTTATCCTTATTCCGCTTATTATATCCTCTGGCAATTATTTTTCCATCATGAACAATAACACAGCCAATTGGCACATCACCAATCGCCTCTGCTTTTTTTGCCTGCTTAATTGCCTCTTTCATAAATTTTTCGTCTTCTGTATATTTTCTCATAAAATATTCTCCCATTTATGAAACTCATAGTCCCGTAAAATAGCGACGTACTTATTTCAATATTTTGTGATATCCTCCTGCCTACAGATGGGAGCTTCCCTTCCCCCAATAAAATCACCATAATCACATCAAAAAATACATTTGCAATAATCTGCCAAACTGTCGATTTATATTCCGTCTCTCAGCAGATACAACCAGTATCCAAAACTTCCAGTTTTCATACGATTCTCTGTAAGTGATAAAAATACTGGAAACTGATAAATTTCTGCCATATATTTTTCCCGATTCTCATAAATTCCCGGCACACCGATACAGTAGCGTTCTTCTCCTGCGTACCTTACTTTTCCTGCCAGAATATGATGATATCTCCCATATCCTTTCAAAAGGAACTGATTGCTTTTAAGTACGCTGGCTTCTTCCCCAAACTGTGCCAAATCCGCGGTTGAAATCCTGCATCCTTCATAAAAAGCGGTATTAAAAATATTGTCCACAGAAGGGTTCTTTTTCATTGCATTTATCCACATTTTTTTAAAATTATCAACAACAGAAGTGGCTTCTGGCTCAGTTTCTGCTTCTATTTTTATTTGGGGTTCTATTTCGGAGTCAATCTTCAACTCTGATTTTGATTCCATTTCAGCATCTGTCTTCAACTCTGATTTTGATTCTATTTCAGAATCTGTCTTCAACTCTGATTTTGATTCTATTTCAGAATCTGTCTTTAACTCTGATTTTAGTTCTAGTTCAGATTTATTTTTTGATTCAATACCATCTTCTGAAAATTCTTTTATTTTAACACTTTCTTCTATATTTGTATTATTGCTATGTGCTATATCATTTTCTGAATCAGGCAAGTTTTCCTCTGATTTTATGTTCTCTATCTTATTATCAGCTCTCTTTTGAAAATCCTTTTCCTCAAAACTCTCTGTGTTTATCTGACCTTTTTCTTCTAAAATATTTTCCTCTGATTCTTGTTGCTCCTGTAACATTTCATCAGTAATATTTCTTGTTGATACTTTTTGTTTTTCTGACATCTTATCTGGAAGAATCTTTTCTGTCTCTGTCTGTTTTTCTGATATTTTACCAGCAATATCTTTTCCAGATTTATTTTCCTGCATTTGAGATTTATCTTTTGCAGAATTCACAATCTTATGCCACCGAAGAGGCTCCAAAGTTTCTGCCGGAATTTCCTCTCCAATCCACACACTTCCGTAATAAAAAGCATCCTGATAATAAAGTACTACTCCCGACTGTCCCTTTATCCGAAAACCAGCCGGAAGCATAGCTGCAGGGTAGGTCAAATGTATTTCTTCCTTATGTTCTTGTGCAATGAGTGTGTCTAACTGCCAAACCTGCCAGCTCTCTCCCTGCCGCTCATAAAAACATAATTTAAGTTCCATTCCCTGCAATAAACGCTCATCGTCTATCTGAATCGTCAGTTTAAGGCTGCCTGACTTTTGTTCTGCCTTAACAAATCCGAAGCATTCCTTTTTCTCTGCCTTTTCATAACGATACAAATAAGAAAGTATCCTTTGATAATCTGCCATGATGATACTCCTTTTTTCACTAATGTATTCTGCAGAATGACTTTTATGCCACCAAATATCCTGTAAAAATATACCGCAAATTGGGACGTGCAGATTGCAGGAATAATTTTTCAAACACGCTCTTATCTTCCAAGAATATCCGATAACTTTGCAAACTCCTCTAAAGAAAGCTTTTCTCCACGAATTGTCGGAGTAAGCCCCATCTCTTCAAGCGCCGCTACTGTCTTTTCCTTTGGAATACGAAGTTCGCTTGAATTATAAAGTCCGTTCTGCAGCGTTTTTCTTCTCTGATTAAAAGAAGCACGAATAATCTTAAACATAAATGTGGAATCATTTACCTTAACTGGTTTTTCCTGATAACGAGTTAAACGGATAACTGCAGAACCAACCGCAGGTCTTGGAATAAAGCAGTTTGGCGGTACATTTGCCACGATATATGGTTCTGCATAATACTGTACTGCTAAAGAAAGAGCACCATAATCCTTTGTTCCCGGGCCTACCTGCATACGGTCAGCGACTTCTTTCTGCACCATAACTGTAATAGAGTCCAGTGGTACTTCACTCTCAAATAACCCCATAATAATTGGTGTTGTAATATAGTAAGGCAGGTTCGCAACGACTTTAATTGGTTTTCCACCATTCTTTTCTTCTGCAATCTTGCGAATATCTACCTTTAAAATATCTTCGTTCAATACTGTAACGTTATCATATTCCTTTAAAGTATCCTCCAGAATTGGAATCAGCTTTGTATCAATCTCTACCGCAACAACTTCCCTTGCCGCCTCCGCAAGATACTGCGTCATCGTTCCAATTCCCGGTCCGATTTCTAAAACAAAATCATCCCTTCCAATCTCTGCTGCACCAATAATTTTATCGAGTACATGCGTATCAATCAAAAAGTTCTGTCCATATTTTTTCTGAAAATTAAATCCATACCGCTGTAAAACTGCAATCGTTTCCTGCGGGTTTCCTAAATTCGCCATAAGACCTCCTTGGGCTGTCATAAGATTTTGAAAGCAATTTTATATTTGGGGAATCAATGTTGAAGTCTTCCCCTTAAATTTTTACTTAGTTTCTCTATAATAAGATAATAATACATGAAATGGATATCTCATTCAAGAGACGAAATCAAGAAAGGGACAATATGTAAAAGAGAAAGAATCCATATCTGTGGCCTGGGAGCAAGTGTTGGATGCGAGCGGCTAAGCGAACATTCAACACGCCGCGACGAAAGTCACAGATATGGATTCTTTCTCTTCCAGAGTTCGTCTGTCCTTCTGTTCTCCTAATGAATTAACCCATACAATCTCTGAGCATTTTCATAGGTTACATTTTCTACTTCTTCCGCTGTAATTTCCTTAAGTCTTGCGATTTCTTCAATCACCAGCGGCAGATATGCAGAGCTATTTCGCTTTCCTCTGTGTGGTGCCGGTGCAAGGTAAGGGCAGTCGGTTTCTACTACAATACACTCTAATGGAATTGCCTTTACAACTTCCTTCAGCACACGGGAATTTTTAAAGGTAACGACACCTCCTACACCAATGTAATAACCCATTTTTACATATTCTTTTGCCATTTCAGCAGAACCGGAAAAGCAATGAATTACACCGCCTGTCGTTCCGGCGTGTTCCTTTTTCATAATGTCAAATGTATCCTGCGACGCGTCTCTGCTATGTATAATTACAGGAAGTTTTTCCTCTGTTGCAAGATGAAGCTGTCTGATAAACCACTCCTGCTGTACTTCTTTTGGCTCTACATTCCAGTGATAATCAAGGCCAATCTCTCCGACTGCCACGATTTTATCCCTGTGACAATATTCCCGAAGCTGCTCCATCCGTTCCTCATTAAGTTCACCAACATGGTCTGGATGAATTCCGGCTGCACCGTACATAAAAGGTACTTTCGAAATAAGTTCTAAGGTATCCATCAGGTCTTTCCAGCTTGCACTGACATTGACAACCTGTGTCACGCCAGCATCTTTTAGCGATTCGAGAACGACCGCTCTATCTGCATCAAACTGTTTATCATTATAATGAGAATGTGTATCAAAAATCATAGTATACCTCTTTAATCCCTGGTTTGCCACAGGGAAAATAGACGCTCCCGAAGAGAGAAGATACCCTATAGCTGTAACCTTAGACCAAGGGTTGGATGCGAGCGTTTAAGCGAACATTCAACCTGCAGCGACGAAAGTCACAAATATAGGGTATTGCCTCTCTTCGGGAGCGTCTCCCCTGCCTGCGGCAACTCAGAATTTAATTAACAAATCTCTGCGCCTGCTGGCATCTTCTTCTCTGGTACCATCAGGGATAATTCCCCATTTTCGTCCTCTGCGCATAAGAGCATACCTTCAGAAAGTACACCGGCTAATTTCGCAGGTTTTAAGTTTACAAGAACCATAACCTTCTTACCAACCATTTCTTCTGCGCTATAATGTTTCTTAATACCGGAAACAATCTGTTTTACCTGGCTGCCAATCTTAACCTGGGAGCAGAGAAGCTTTTTAGACTTCTTTACTTCTTCGCAGGCAATGATTTCACCAACCTGGAACTGCATTTTTTCGAAATCATCAAATGTGATTTCTTCTTTTGGTTCGATGTCGATTACTGGTTCGTCATCTTTTTTCTCTTCTTCAGCTGGAGCCTGTCTTGAAGCATTCATCTCGTCTACTTTTGCCTGTACTTCTTTTGCATCAAGTCTTGCAAAAAGGATTTCTGGCTTGTCTGTTACTTTCTTTCCAGATTCGTAAAGACCGAACATTTCAAGTTCGTCCATAGTTCTTTCGGAAGAATTAAGCTGTGCAAAAATTCTTTCTGCTGTTTCTGGCATAAATGGAGAAAGTAAAGAAGCACCGATTGTAATGCTTTCTACTAAATTGTAAAGAACTGTAGCAAGTCTGTCCTGTTTTGCAGGATCTTTTGCTAAAGCCCATGGCATTGTCTCATCAATGTACTTGTTACAACGTTTAAATAAGTTAAAGATTTCTGTCATAGCATCTGCAACTCTGAGCTTAGACATACATTTTATTACTTTATGCTTTGTATCTAATGCTACGTCCATAAGATTCTTATCAAATCCATCTGTCACTCCACTGTTAGCTACAACTCCGCCAAAGTATTTATTAGACATGGAAATTGTACGGTTTACAAGGTTTCCAAGTGTATTGGCAAGGTCAGAATTCATACGTTCTACTAAGAGATCCCATGTGATTACACCATCGTTCTCAAATGGCATCTCGTGAAGTACAAAGTAACGAACAGCATCTACACCGAATAAATCTACGAGGTCATCTGCGTAAATTACATTACCTTTGGATTTGCTCATCTTGCCGTCACCCTGTAATAACCAAGGATGTCCAAATACCTGTTTTGGAAGTGGAAGATCTAATGCCATTAAAAAGATTGGCCAGTAAATTGTATGGAAACGTATAATATCTTTACCGATCAGATGTAAGTCTGCTGGCCAGTATTTCTTAAATAATTCTCCACTTTCACCATCGCAGTCATATCCAAGGCCTGTGATATAGTTTGTTAATGCATCAAGCCATACATAAACAACGTGCTTTGGATCAAAGTCTACAGGAATACCCCATGAGAAAGAAGTACGGGATACACATAAGTCCTGAAGTCCTGGTAAAAGGAAGTTGTTCATCATCTCGTTCTTACGGGATTCTGGCTGAATAAAATCAGGGTTATCATTAATATACTGAATCAGACGGTCAGCGTATTTGCTCATACGGAAGAAATAAGCCTCTTCCTTTGCAGGCTGGCATGGACGGCCACAGTCTGGACACTTGCCATCTACTAACTGAGATTCTGTGAAGAAAGATTCACATGGTGTACAGTACATTCCTTCATAATGTCCCTTGTAAATGTCACCCTTATCGTAAAGCTTCTTAAAGATCTTCTGAACCTGTTTTTCGTGACCCTCATCTGTTGTACGGATAAACTTATCGTAAGATGTGTTCATTAAATCCCAGATTCTCTTGATTTCTCCTGCTGTGTTATCAACAAATTCCTTTGGAGAAATTCCAGCTTCTGCTGCCTTTAACTCGATTTTCTGACCATGTTCATCTGTTCCTGTCTGGAAACGTACATCATAGCCTTCTTTTCTCTTAAATCTTGCAATTGCATCTGCTAAAACAATCTCATATGTGTTACCAATATGAGGTTTGCCGGATGTGTAAGCAATTGCAGTTGTAATGTAATATGGTTTCTTACTCATTTATCTATTATACCTCCTATGCAACCTGTGTCATTAGGTCTGTTATCTGTTCGTCAACTTTCCTTAATGTACCCTTAGAATCTTTTATCCCTGATTTATACAGCAATTGTATTTACAGGGTAATTTTGCGCGTACATATTATTATAGAATAAATCCGAATATTCGTCTATGGTTATTTTTCTGAAAAACTAATAGTTTTCCTGTATAATTCATAGTATAATACCAAATACTTTTTATCTTCCGATATAAAAATGCTATCAAAGGAGGCCGACTATGAAGAAAAATCATCGCAGACCATTGTCTAAAGCACTATTTACCCACTTGTTTTTTCTACTTCTTATCCTTATTTGCGGAGTCAGTTTAGCAGGTTGTGGACAATCCAGTGCACATAATTCTTCAAAGCAGAAAAAATTTGACCAGTTTCTTGATTCCTGCTTTAAAGAATTCGCTACCGAAAACACAATTACTTTGCATTTTAAACTCTCTGATCCGTCTTCTTACGGTATTAAAAAGGAACCCTCTCCCACTTATGGAGAGCTTTCTTCGAATACGGCAAAGAAAAACTGCAAACGTTCAAAACAACTTCTTCAAGAACTTTATACTTTTCCAACAAGCAGCCTGACAAAAGAACAGAAACTTACCTGGCAGATTTTTCAGGATTATCTAAATGAAACTATTATGAGTGAAAAATATATTCTTTATTCTTCTCCTTTCGGTGCAGATGGATTACCTTCGGATATTCCTGTAACTCTTTCCGAATATCGTTTTGACAACGAAAAAGATATTAAAGATTATTTATCACTTGTAAATCAAATTCCAGAACTTTTTACGCAGGTTCTTGATTTTGAGGAAGAGCGCCGTAACGCAGATATTGTAAGCCCTGATTTTGTAATCTCTGATACTATCGACCAGATTAACCAATTTTTAAATGCAAGCGAAGAAAATAATCTTCTCGTTGAAAGTTTTGAGGAACGTCTGGATTCCCTTGATACTTTAAGTGAAGATCAGAAAGCAAGCTACACCGCAAATAACCGATTACTCATTACAAATAAAGTATTTCCCGCATATGAGCATTTAAAAACTGCTTTACAGGTCTCTACAGGCAGCAAACATACTACATCTGATAACAGCACAAAAGAGAGACTTTGCGAATATGAAAATGGCCAGGACTACTATCGTTTTCTTCTCCAGTCCGATGTCGGAACAGACATGTCCCCGGAAGAATGTATCACAGCTTTGGAAACACAGTTAAAAGATACGATAAAAGATATTTCTTCCCTGACAACACAAAATAAAGACCTGTATACAGAATATCTCAGTGCGGTTCCGACACTTTCAAAACCAAAGGAAATCATGGAGCAGTTAAAAGACGATTCTCTTGTGGATTTCCCGGAAATAAAGAACATTTCTTATGAATTAAAAAATGTTCCTAACGCTCTTTCCGGCACTTCCGCCTGTGCATTTTATCTTGTACCTCCAATTGACAGTAAAGATGCAAATATTATTTACATCAATAACAACCGTGTGGAGTCCAACGAAATGTTTTCCACACTTGCCCATGAAGGCTATCCGGGACATTTATACCAGACGAATTATTTTTTAAGTACGAATCCTTCCCCTCTCCGTACATTTCTTCACTGTGACGGATATGACGAAGGATGGGGGACTTATGCCCAGTTATACAGCTATAATTTTACAGAATTTAAAGATGTCGATGAAAAAACACAGGCACAGCTCCGCCAGCTATATCGGGATAATGACCTGCTCTCACTCTCCCTGTCCTCTCTGAGCGATTTATATGTGAATTATAAAAATTATGATGAAAATGCACTGGCCGATTATTTAAAGACTTACGGAATTGATAAATCCGCTACAAAACAACTTTACCAATACGTTATTGAAAATCCGGCTACTTATCTTTCTTACAGTATTGGATATTATGAATTAAACAAATTAGAAAAGGAGATGGCTGCCTCTCTTGGAAAATCATTTAAAATTTCTGATTTTCACGAAGCAGTTCTGAATGTTGGTTCTTGCAATTTTGCAATTTTAAGGCAGGAAATAGAAAAGGAAACAGAAATTCTCAGCAAGGTTCCTTAAAAATATTGCTTGTATACACGCGTTTTTTAAATATTTTTAATATTTTTACTCATAATTGGTCATTTTATTTGTTTTGAATAATTGACATTTCAATCCTGCATTGTTATACTAGAGCGTGTTTGAAAAAATAATAGAATTTCATTATTGGGGATTTTTATTCTTTTTTCATTGGAAAATCGACACAAAAAGTGTACAATAGACAACGTACGCGATAAAAAGTACAACAGTTTAATTTAAATACAACTTAGGAGGTAATACTATGGAAACATATGGTATCGAAAAACTTGGGATTGTGAATCCTAAAGCAGTTTACCGCAATTTAACACCTGCACAGTTAACAGAGGCAGCTTTAAGAAGAGGCGAGGGCAAGCTTTCTAACACTGGTGCACTCGTTGTAACTACAGGTAAATATACAGGACGTTCTCCTAAAGATAAATTTATCGTTGATACTCCTTCTGTTCATGATGACATTGCATGGGGAAGCGTTAACGTTCCTATCACTCAGGAGAAGTTCAATGCAATTCGTTCTAAAGTAATCGCTTACCTTCAGAACAGAGAAATCTTCATCTTTGATGGTATGGCTGGTGCTGATCCTGTCTGCACAAGAAAGTTCCGTATCATTAACGAATTAGCAAGCCAGAACCTTTTCATTCATGAACTCTTAATTCGTCCTACAGCAGAAGAATTAGAGAACTATGGCGAAGCTGATTTCACTATCTTCGTTGCACCTGGATTCAAATGTATTCCAGAAATCGACGGAACTCATTCTGAAGCAGCTATCATCGTTGACTACGAACAGAAACAGGTAGTTATCTGTGGTTCCCAGTACTCAGGAGAGATTAAGAAGTCTGTATTCTCTGTAATGAACTTCTTAATGCCAAAAGAAGGTGTACTTCCAATGCACTGCTCCGCTAACATGGATCCAGAAACTCATGAGACAGCTGTATTCTTCGGTTTATCTGGAACAGGTAAGACTACTCTTTCTGCAGACCCTAACCGTAAATTAATCGGTGATGACGAACACGGCTGGTCTGACAGAGGTATCTTCAACTTCGAAGGCGGATGCTACGCTAAATGTATTAACTTAAGCGCAGAGAACGAACCGGAAATCTACAACGCTATCAAGTTCGGAAGCCTTGTAGAGAACGTTATCATGGATGACGAAACTCGCGAATTTGACTTTGATGATGGATCTCTTACAGAGAATACTCGTGTAGGATACCCAGTTGATTATATTTCCAACGCACAGATTCCTGGTGTTGGCGGAATCCCTAAAGTAGTTATCTTCTTAACTGCTGATGCATTCGGTGTACTTCCTCCAATCTCCAGATTAGATGAGAACGCAGCTATGTACCACTTCGTAACAGGATTCACATCTAAACTTGCTGGTACAGAACGTGGAATCACAGAACCACAGCCAACATTCTCCACATTATTCGGTGAACCATTCATGCCAATGGATCCATCCGTATACGCTAACATGCTCGGAGAAAGAATTGAAAAATACAACACTAAAGTATATCTTGTTAACACAGGATGGACAGGTGGCCCTTACGGAGTAGGCAGCCGTATGAAGTTAAAATACACTCGTGCAATGGTAACTGCAGCATTAAACGGAACATTTGATGACGTAGAGTACAAACATGATGAAGTATTTAACGTAGACATTCCTCAGACATGTCCTAACGTACCTTCTGAAATCATGAACCCTCGTGACACATGGGAAGATAAAGCTGCTTACGATGCACAGGCTAAGAAGCTTGCTAAGATGTTCCAGGATAACTTTACTAAGAAATATCCTAATATGCCTAAGAATATTGCTGAGGCAGGTCCAAAGGCTGACTAATAAAATAGTAGGTTTAGTCTAAACTGACGAACCCTGTAAGATAAATAGTCCCTATTTGTGGTCTTGGAGAAAAGGCCACAAATAGGGACTATTTATCTTACAGGGTTTTGTCTTTAGCTAAATTCAGAATCACCATTTAATGCCGGGAGATTTGAGGATTCGCCAGAAAGTTGTGATTTTCCGTTTTTAAATAATCCTCTACTACACTTAAAAAAGCTATTACTCCTGAATGTTTGGAGGAATCAAAACCTTTTATAATATTGGCCGCTCTCATAACATGAAAAATTGCATAATATGAACGATTTAAAGAAGTTTTATATTGTCCTATTTTTAAATTATCTTCTGCAGCTATTAACATTTCAAAAGCACGTTCCATTCGATACATTGCTAATTCTCTTAAGCTGCTTTCCAAAGAACAATCCCCTCCTTTTTTACATTCCTATAAAAAGGTAAACTATCCCCCCACTTTTGAATATTGGATTCTTTAATATCTATAATAGAAAAAACTCTATCATATCTAATATCCATATCCGCAGACCAATTTATAAATTGTTCTTTTGTTTTGTTATCTATTTCATTTTTCAATATGATAGCTATATCTATATCACTTTCGTCTGTATATTCATTTCGCGCAACTGAACCATATAGAATTATCATTGAAATATTGTTTCCGAAAATTTTTAATAAACCTGCTATAAGTTCTTCTTTCATTACTTTCGTAAACATTTTTAACCTCCATTTCTTTTCTTCTTACTTGGCAACTGTCATACTTTCTTCCTCACATTCTTTCTTTTTAAATACATTTCTATTCATCATCGTATAATTTTTTCTTTGTATCCTTCGTAGCGTTTTTCTAATTCTTTTTTCAAACACGCTCTAAGACTTTAGACTGTAACTTTTTTGTATATACCACTTACGCTACCTCCGATTCTTTTATAAAATTTCCAAGTTGCTTGTATTATTATAAACATATTTTTACATAAAAGTCAAATTATTTTTAACATAATTCAGTTGTAAGAGGATAAAAAGAACCTCGAATAGTCTCACAATTTCTCAAAGTCTCAAATAAAAAAGAATCATTATATAGCAAGTATTCATCAAAGCAAGTGAAAATGCAATCAAACATCTTCCTTGCAATGATTATTAATCATTTGCTATACAATGGTTCTTTTTTATTTCATCTGATAATATATGATACTGAATAAACCTACCATTTGAAAAATCCGGCAGAGT
>ENA-ORUO01003047-ORUO01003047.1-human-gut-metagenome-genome-assembly--contig:-NODE-3047-length-11976-cov-5.397702_pt1 | contig 11976 bp, 10 predicted proteins | sample MGYA00242082_ERZ509215 | MGnify/ENA primary metagenome ERZ509215 (study PRJEB26280, sample SAMEA2338829) | human gut metagenome | biome: human gut; feature: human-associated habitat; material: faeces... | reverse complement strand
TCCCGTGCCATCACTTCGCCCGCCAGCTCCATGTATCGTTGCCCGACCCGGCTCTTTGCCATGGCAACGCAGCTATGGCCCTGGGCTGTGCTGTCTGCCGCCTCCACAAGACGGGGGATCACAGTGTTGTAGACTACACCGGGATAGTCCATGTGCAGCGCCTGCTCGACAGCCTTGCTCTGGTTGGTGGCGTCTGCCATGGTGAGCAGGATGCCATTGACGCGGAGGGCGTTGCCGGTGATGCCAGCAATGTTCTGCACGATCGCCAGCAGATTCTCCAGACCATCCAGCGCAGCCTTTTGGGCCTGCACCGGGATGATCACATCCGTGCTGACCACCAGGGCATTGGTGAGGATCAGCCCCAGGTACGGCGGGCAATCCAGCAGCACATAGTCGTAACTTTCGATGGGAAGCTGCCGCAGCAGCCGCTGCAAAACCTGCTCCCGGTACATCACGGTCACCAGGTAAACATCCGCTTCCGCCAGCGCAAGATCCGCCGCGATGTAGTCCATACCCTCAGCGTGGTGGCAGATCGCCTGGCTTGCTGTGGCAGCGTCAACGGGCTGCCCGGCAGCGACCTGCCGCAGCAGGCTGCTCATCGTAATCGAGCCGCCCTCCCAGCCCAAAAAGCGCGACAGATGTGCCTGGCTGTCCAGGTCGATGCACAGCACTTTCCGGCCTTTTTTTACCAGGGCCGCCCCAAGATTGATAACCGTGGTGCTCTTGCCAACGCCGCCTTTCTGATTGGCGACAGCGATGATGGTGTTTTTCTTGTTCATGGTGTGATCCTCACTTTCTTTTCCTTGTTAAAATGAACGAGGTACGACCGTCGGTCGCACCTCGTTTTTGGCTTTGTTATGCGGTTTTCGGGGTACGACCGACGGTCGTACCTATGCAGGCAACCACTGGTTCAGCTGGTTCATAGTCTCCACCGCATGCCCCAGCAGTGCCAGCCGGGTGTCCGGGTAGATAAGCGCGGCCAGCCCGATCAGAGCCAGGCCGGCCAGCGCGACAGATGCAGCAAAGCGGATCGCCATAACAGACGCCCGCCCAGCCAACCGCAGTGTGTTGGTTACCACGTTTTTTCGCTCGACCACAATGGTGTTGGGGTCTGAAACGCCATACTGATCGCGGAGTATCTGCTGCTGCTTCTGCTGTTCCCACGCTGCTCGCAGCTGCTTACCTTTTGTCCTCATTTTATGGCTCCATTCCCGCAAACGCCTTCTCGCGCATTGCGTCAATCTGGTTTTCAAATGCGATCGCCTTGGCAAGGGGCTCTTCGCTGATGTCAAAGCGGCCCATCTGAACACGCAGCTCCAATTTCCCGCCCGCAATGCCGATGGCCTCCCATGCCAGCAGGTAGTCCCTGGCCGGGAGCGTCGCCAGGCTCCAGAAGGGATTTTCCCTGCATGCGCTGTCCCAGGAAAAGACATTGTTGGCGATCTCGCAAAGCAGCTGTTTGTTCTCAGGCGCGGTTTTTTGAACTTCCTTGCGGATCGTCCGAAAATCTATGCCATCCGATGAGACTGCTTTTTGTGCTGCGCTAAACAGATCAGGGTCTGACGACAAAATGTAAAATGCTGCCACGTATTGATGATCCACATTGCCTTCGCGCAGTGCCACAAGTTGTTTGAAGCGTTCCACGTTTGTCATGATATGATCCTCTCTTTCTTTTTCTTGTTAAATGCAACGAGGTACGACCGTCGGTCGTACCTCGTTTTTGGCTCAGTTATGCGCTTTTCAGGTGCGACCGTCGGTCGTGCCTTTGTCATTTACGCCGGTGAAACAGATTGAACGCAAACCCTTTTTTCTTTTGTTGCGGTTCTGCCTTTTTGCAGGCGATGATTTTTGCGTAGAATTCATCGTCTCCGCAATAAGAGAAATAGTCAGGTGCATAAGGCGCGAAATATGTATTGGGTGCGCTTTCCCCCATTTGGTTGCGAACGTCTGCCTCGTCTGCTTTCGGAACAAAAGAAAAAATATAGTGCAGGCTGCCGTCGTCGTCGTCGAACACCCGGCTGAGCTGATCGCTCTCCCATGGCTTCACCCCGGCCACCAGCACCCTGATGTCTTTCTCCCAAAAGGATACGGTATCAATGATCTGTGCGTAATCTCCATAGTCGCAAATCAGATAGTCATATTCCATCCGCGCCTGCATCAGCAATTTACCCGTAGCCAGGAAATGACAGCCTTGGATCGTGTACTCATGGGGGCCAAGCTGCTCGCATTTCTCATAGACCGTCAGGTACTGCCGCATTTGATCGGTCCGCTGCACATCGACATACGCACAGCGAAAATTCTGAGCAGTCAAGTAATGCAGCAGCTGCATTGCCTGGGTGGTGGTGCCGATACGCGGCCCGCCGCCCGCCACGGCAATCGTTACAGCCCGTGTTGTCGGCCGGGCAGGCTTGCGGATCTGCATTGATTTTCCTGTGGCCGCATCCACCTGGGAAGGCGGAACAACAGCGTCAGGCACCACCTGCTCAATTGCCTGTGTTTCTTTTTGTGGCTCCGGCATTTCGGCAGGCACCGGCATTTCTTTTTCCGCCGTATGAAGCAGATTGCTGATCCTCATTTGTAATTTGACGCCGGTTTGCAGAAAAATGTCTTTTTGTGCCAGACCCACTGAAGTTAAATCGCGGATCAGCCGGCTCTCCGGCAGATACCCGTCCGCCAGCACCATGATATGCAGCTGCGTGGTGTGCAGCAGGCGATCCACAAGAGATACAGCTTCATCAGCGTTGGCGGCCTTGATGGCAGCCACATCGATCAGCACATCCGTAAACTCCTGGTCCGCCTCTAAAGCGCGGCAGATCGCTGTTGCCCCTTTAGGCTCCAGCCGGCGAATATCATACCCGCCACGAAAGTTCAGTTTTTTGATTTGTTCATACAGTTGTTCTCCTGCAACCACTCCAATGACCATTTTGCTCCTCCTTGCACAGAAGAGGGCCGCAGCGTTCACTGCGGCCCTCCTGATTCTATATTGCTATGTGCTCTTCCAGATATTTTGCAAGTTTTTGCGCCTCTCTCTGGATCTCTTGCATCTCTGGCAAATCTGCCAGAGATGCGTGGATATAAAATTTCTCGGTTGTAGCATAACTGCTATGGCCAATCACTTTTATCAAGACATCCTTTTCCACGCCAGCACGGGCGCTGAGTGTTGCGAACCCGTGCCGCGCGGAATAAGGTGTGATATGAGGGATGTTATGCTTATCCGTCAGTTGATCCGGTCGATTGATCCCAAGCTCCAGCGTCATAGGGTAAAACTCTCTGGCCCTCCAGTTGGTCAGATTTTTTCTGGCACCTTTTGGGCCACGCACAAGATAGCCCTGCTTTTGGCCATTCACTACCGGGCAGCCAAGATACCATTTGATCAAAAAAGGACGAACCATCGGCAGAATCGGCACCAATCTGTTGCGGCCAGCCTGCGTCTTGGAGCCGGAACACAAAAATGGAAAGCGCGGATCGATATCTTCACAGCGGATGCTGAAAAGTTCCTGTGGGCGGAAGCCAGTGGTCAGTAGCACCAGCGTAATTTGCGCCGCCTGTGCATACGTACCAGATTTCGCATGCTCTAACAAAAGAGAAATATGCTCCATCTCGAATGGCAGTGTTTCTCTCGCCTCTCTACCTTCCAGAACTAATTCTGACGCCAGGTTACAGCTCAGTATCCCATCGGAAATTGCCTGTTTGTTCAGCTGGCTGATGAGTTGCTGTACTTTTTGCTGCATAGAAACGGACAATCCGGCTGCTGCCATCTCATCCAAAATATTCTGAAAATCATCAAATGTAATCGTTTGTATCGGAACGCCTCCCAATCGGCGTAGCCAATTCCAAGCGAGATCATACCCCTCCTTCCCTTTGGGGCCAAGCCCACGGTAATGTTTTCTTTTCTTCCATCTGGTGTAAACCGCTTTCAGTGTACACGTTTCAGGATTTTTGTGCTGGTTCCAACCACAGATGGAGCAAAACAAACCATCACTCACCTGTTTTTGACAGTTCACGCAAATCATAATGGCGAACCTCCTTTTTAATAATAAACTCTCAGGAGATGCCATTTGCAAAAGCTTTTTCGTAATATGGTGTATTCACAAGCGGGAGCAGCTGCCACGCTGCTTTTCCTCGACCTGCTTCCCGGCAGGAGCCTTTTTGCGCTATGAGTTGCGGGGTTTCTGCGGAGCCTGTTTCATCTCGCGGTCGGAGGCACGACCAACATACTTACCCACCCGGAAGCAGGGGTTTCACCTGCTCCCTTTCACTTGCGAAATTATGAAAGAAAGCAAAAAAGCCCTGATAGCGCTCACAACGAGCACTACCAGGGCTTTTGCCTTGGTGGAGAATTAGGGACTCGAACCCCAGACTTCCTGCGTGTGATGCAGGCACTCTGGTTTCTCGCCACACCCCGCTGTTGAGCACAAAAACTTTTTACTTTCCTTATTTTCCAAAGTCCTCAACAAAAAAGAACGCTCCCGTCACCCATTGAGGATGTCCGGCGGCGTTCTTGTGGTTGACTTTTTCTCTAAATCCCGTATAATGGATTTAGAAAAGCTCTCACAAGTCAGTCGCTGGGCCCTAACCAACGAGTGGCGCATGGTCGTTTCCGGCGGGTAACCGTGAAACGACCTGTGGGGGTTTTCTTTTGTCTTAATTTATTATACCACCGATTGGCATATTTTGCAAGTACAACTCGGGCGGTGATATTGTCAATATTGGTTGACACATTTATCTCAAAGATATCACTGACTATGCAGCCAGGTCCAAAGATTGATAGTATCTCTGGCGCTTGATGATCGGAGGAAGCCCACCATTAGCAGAGCAGATCCTCCTGTTATTCCAGTAACTGATGAAATATCTCCAAATGAGAACCTTCAGTTCCTCTGTGGTCATAGTTTCCGTATTGTAGCGGTCATAGAGAAGCTCGCTTTTCATTCTGGCCCACATGCTTTCACATCGGGCATTATCATGGCACCTGCCACCAGCACTGTTCATGCTTTGAATAATACCGTATTTTGCCAGAGCCTTACGATAGGTTTCACTGGTATATTGTGTTCCTCTGTCAGAGTGTAAAATGGCGCCTCGCAGATTAGGATATGCAAGATAGGCATTATCCAGGGTATGCTCACACAAAGTTGCTTTCATGTTGGTTTCCATCGCCAGACCAAGGACACTGGAATCAAAGCAGTCAAAGATAGCTGAAACATACAGTTTTCCATCTTTAGCCTTGATCTCTGTGATGTCAGTTACACATTTTTCAAGTGGCTTATTGGATTTGAAATCTCGCTTCAGAAGATCATCCGATTTACGCGCTTCCCGATCAGCTCTGGTAATACCATTTGGCTTACGCTTTGGCCGATGGCTAAGGCCTATTTCATCCATAACCCTGTAGACAGTTCGCTCACTGGGGATTTTGAGTCCTTCCAGATTCTTAAGGAGAAGTGCCTGATACATGCGAATACGCCCATAGGTATCATTGCATTCATCCTCAGAATTAATCGCTCTCATAGCATCAGCGAGATCCTGATATTTCCAGGGACGATCTTTAATAGCAAGATATTTGTAAAAACCCTGGCGGCTGACACCGAGCATCCGGCAGTAGAATGAGAGTTTCCCCTTAATCACGCCGTCTTCCGTTTTTATGGCAATGAACTTCATTCTTTGGTTCTTGCTGACTTCCGACGGCTGGCTGCGAAAAAAGCACTTGCTTCCTCGAGAAATTCATTTTCCTCTTTCAGACGCCGGATTTCTTTATCTTGATCCTTAACGCGTTTGCGGAGCATCGCAAGCTCCTCAGCAAGACTCATCGCACTTTCTGGAGTATGTGCACCATCGCCAATATCCAATGTGCCTGCTCTAACTGCTTTCAGCCATGTATGGATAGTTCCCTCCGGGATACCTAATTCTTTAGCAGCTTTAGCACCACCTATTTCTTTTGCTAACTTAACTGCCTGTACTTTGTATTCATGGTCATATTTACGTGCCATTTTGAGTACCTCCTTATTCTCTTGATTCTATCATGAAATCCTTGAGAATAAGATGTCAACTTTTTTTATACCACACCACGGCGAGCCATCTTTTTCCACCCCGAAAAGTGCAGATAATTGGTCTCACTGCACGATGAAAGGGGTGTGAACCATGGACATCGACCACTTGCTCGCGCTGGTTGCTGCGGCAGTCAGCCTGATCCAGCTGGCGCGGCTGAGCTGATATGATGCGCGTTCAAAAGCGAGGTACGACCGACGGCCGCACCTCGCTTTTGGCTTTGTTATGCGGTTTTTCAGGTACGACCGTCGGTCGCACCTTGATTTTGGCTTTATTGCACGCTTTTCAGGCACGGCCAAAAGTGAGAGTTGCCCATGCGATACACATTATCCGTGCTTTTAGTATATCACAGTTATCCTTACCCGTACAAACAAAAAACGGACCGACAAAAGGGTATAGCTATCCCTTACCTCTTTTTTAGCCTTATGTTTATCTTCTCTTTGTAGCGTAGAGGGTGGGTATGGGTATGCTTTTCAAAAAATGAACCACTGCCCTCTTGACACGATGCAAAACGGATGTTAAGCTAAAAGTGTTAGATGGGCTATCTAACTGTTTTGTGCGGGCGTCTGGTTTTTGCTCAACCAGGCGCTCTTCTTTTGTGTCCTGGATCAAATACAAATTGTGCTTGCCCGCCCATTTGGCCATTTTTTTCAGCAAACCAGAGGCTTGCAGGCAGCGGATCGCCCGCAGCAGTGTGTTTTTGCACAGACCCAGCAAAGACGACAATTGAAAAAGCGAAGGAAACGCTTTGCGGTTCCGCCCGCGAAAGCGCAGCATCGCCGCATAGACGCTAAAACTGCTCGCCGGCAGTTGCAGGACCTGCTCCGACAGGTTGAGGGCGAACCAACGCCCGCCCACGGGCAGAGCGATCGTATACTTGTTTGCGGCGTATGTACCGTCCTCTTTGTAGACGTGTTCACGGCGCACCAACCCCATCGATTCCAAATGTTTGATTGCAGCGCAGACTGTGCCGGCTGCCACATCACACTTCCGAGCGATCACACAGGTGCGCATTGTGGTTTTGTTCTCATGGTCGGCCGCGCTCATAAGCACACACAGCACTTTTAGTGCATTGGGCGGCAGCTGCATTTCCAGCAGCGCATTCGGCAATTTCAAAAACATATTCATTCTCCTAAGTCCTAAAGTTAGACCCGCTGCCGGTCAAGCCGGCAGCGGGTCCTCGTTTTCTTCGATGTCAAACATGCCTGGTGTCAAATCATACGACAGCGCACCTGCACGGGCGGAAAGCAGGTCGGCGTCCGCCACCTGCACCTCACGATATTCCAGGTCGGGCCGCTGCGGCTCCGGCGCGTCTTCCAGATACGTCCAGTAACCAGGCGGCGTCACCTTCAACGGGTAGGCCGTGCCCCGGATCACAATAAATTCGCCCACCGGCATGGCGATCAAATCGCTGGGCGACATCAGTGGCCGGCCGACAAGCGACTTCGTGCTGCTCGTCTTGCCCTGCTGGATGCTGCTGGAGCCTGTCAGGATCGTTTCATTGCCCAGGATCTTGCTGATGGTCTCGGCAGTGGAGAGCGCCGCAGGCGCAACAAAAGAAGTAATGATCGTTTGATTCGTCCCTCGGATGATCTCGCTTTTTGTCTTGCTGTAATGCTTTTGCAGCTGGGCAAAGTCCTGGAGCGCGATCATAAGCCGGCCGCCGCGGCTTCGCATGGCGGCGCTGAGGGCGTCATAATCCGGGATGGGTGGCTGTTGGCCAAACTCGTCCAGAAGCAGCAGCACCTTTCGCGGCAAAACACCGCCATATTCTGTTTCCGCGATTTCGATCAAATCGTTCATCAGGTTCCGCACGATCAGGCTGCTGATGAAGTGCCTGGTCGTATTCTCATCCGGGCTGATGAGAAAAAGAGCGGAAGGCTGTGAGATGAACGTCTTGGCGTCAAAATCGCTGTCGTGGGCAATCAGGACCTGTTCCAACTCGGCATCGATGAATTTGACCAGCTTGCCAAGCGCGGAAGAAAACACGTTCATGGACGTGCGCATATCGGCGCTTGTCGCCGGACCAGTGTAATATCGGATCCGTGGATCGTTGATTTTCTCCAGCAGCGCCTCCATCTTGGTTTTTTGCGGCTGGCCAAATCCGCCGGAGCCTTGTATCTGTCCATTCATTTCCAAAATGAGATTGAAAACGCTGATGATATGGCGCTGCGGCGCAGGAGCATATTCACTGACCAGCAGTATGACGCCAGTAATCAGGCCACGGGCAGTCTCGTTAAAATAATCGCTGCTTTCCGATTTTACTTCTGCGCTGTCGCTGTCAATCAGCAGGCTTGCCGCCACCTTTGCATATCGCTCAGCACGGCCATACGCTCGGGCCTTTGACAGCTTATCGGTTGCTGCCCGGTACTCGTCGATAGCGGCATTCACATTGGCGATGAAGTTGTACCGGCTTGATTTGCTTATGTTGCGCAAATCGAGAGCCGGCGTCCGATAACCCGCTGCTTGCAGCTGCGCTGCGTTCCGGCGGTACAGTTCCCCTTTGCAGTCCAGTATCACCATGCTGGCCCCGTGGCCGCCTGTATTCTTATTGACAGCCAGATTGTAACGAACCGTCGGTATTATTATGCGGGTCGTTTTGCCGCTGCCCGGTGGCGCTACAAGCATTACGTTATGCTCGCTTGTATCCACACGCCAATGCCCGGCAGAGAAATCGATCACAAAACCTGGTTCTGTTTCTCGTCCTGACGGTACAGAAAGAAAAATACTGTTTTTTTCTGTATCGTTCATCCACCGGCTCTTACCGTGCTGCCCATGGCCGGCCGCAACATCCTTTACGTCGATTGGTTTTTGATAGATCCAAGACCAAATCAAAAATGCGACGCCAGCAACCAGCAAAGCTGCTCCCAATGCTGCAACGCGATACTGAGGCGGCACTGCAATCACCGCAGCTATTCCGACTGCGACAACAAAGAGAAAAAGCAGGTTTTTTCGTCTTCTCAATCATCATCACTACCTTTCAGATTTTTGAACAGCCGAGGCTGCATCCCCACCCCCTTTACAGATCTTTCAGAAAATTTGATTGGATCTGCTCCATTCTTGCTGGTTCAGGCCGAACAGTCCTCTGCTGTTCTGTTGCATAAGCTCGCTGTTCATCAATACGCTCTACCGCATGGCGAAACTGCTGCCCCATCCTGGTCAGACTTTTTCCCAGGTCGAAGTCCTTACACATGGTCGCCCGGCTGAGATAATCTACCAGGTATTTCTGGTCCTGCTGAGAAACAGAAAAGCCGTAATGCTTTAGCAGCATCACGGCCATTCCCTGGGCTTCAAATTCTTTTACCTCTTTGGGCAGTTCGGGTGCAGAGGTACAGTGCAGCAGCGCATGCGAATACTCATGTAATATTGTCGATGCGGCGACCGTGTCTTTTGCCAGGTTGTTTATGTGGATGGAATTTTCGACTTTATCATAATACCCATCAAGAGATATGGAGATGAGCGGTTCCTTTGTCACGCTTATTCCTTCCAGGACCGCTACACGTTCCACCGCCTTATACAGAAGATCGTGGTCCACAGATGCGGTTCCCTTATCGTATACCTTGGGGTAGTCTTCAACCGGGCAGTTCGTTTGGGCTATGTCGTAGACGGGATACGGCACGAATGTCGTTCGCCGCACCACTTCCAGCTCATTGGCGGCGATTTGATACTGTTCCTGTGCAGTTGCAGCAGACAACGGCACAAATTTCCCCTCACGGTTGATATACTCTTTTTCGATGGGACGAAAGATCTGCAATCCTCGCCGCTGTTGTTCCGGCAAAATCTTATAGCCCTTCTCCTGCCAACCAGCTTTGCTTGCCACAAAGGTTGCATATCTATTTTGCAGATAGATCAGCATCCTGTTACGCTGGGAAAACGTATAGAATCGGGAGGAAAAATCAAGATACTCTTGCAGCATCTCAGGATCCTCCCGGAACTTCTCATACATGTCCACGATACCCTGGTCAAAATCCGGCATTGGCTCCACCGGCTGGTCGGCATGTATCACCTTGGGCGGATGATCTTTGCCATATTCCTCTTTTGTTTGTACGAGCTCTCGCAGTTCACTATCGGACAGATGAACAGGCTGTCTGATCCATGGCCATGCAGCGGACATTGTTACTTCCGTGCTGAGATCCGCAGTCAAACTTTTAAGGTTTTTGATTTTCCGCAGTAACACACTTGCTGCGGAGGGCGTATCGCCCACATCAATGGGTATTGCCTTGATATTCTGTGCATCGTCTACTTCGATTACCAGAAAGCGACGGCCCACATCGTCGATTTTCACCGCAGAGTAAATCAGGTCTCCAACGCTGATACTTCTCATATACGTCTTCCCCTCCTTCGATTTTCTGCCAATTCTGCCAAAATAATAGCCCGAGCCGACGAGCTTGGCCGCCAGGTGGGAGAATGGTATCCCTCTGGCCGCCAGCATTGCTCTGGCGCGGGTTCGATTGGCATAAACAATATCCTCTGGCCGCAACCGTTCGATCCAATCGACGAGCTGCTCCAGAGGATAGATTGACAGGATAAAATTTGCTTGCTGAATTCGAGAACTGATTACTGCCTTTCCGTGGGGATCCACAATAACAGCCACCGGATCGTTCTGCACATACTTATCGACCAAAAAAGCATAGGCTCCATGGTGGCCTGCAAACGCGAGGGTCGGATCGTTCAAATCTTCTGGCAGGGCAGCAATGACTTCCACCGGGACCCCATGCCGTGATGGGTGCTGAGGGTCTGGCTCGCTGGTAATGTTCCGCAGATGTTTCATTGTGATGAGCAGCGGCCACTTTTCAAACCCCAGCTGTTCCATCAGCTCTGTTGCAGAGCAGACAAGGAAGGCATCCTCTTTCTGCTGAGCGGGTCGTTGCAGTGCCTGGATGATTCTGTTCTTCAAATCATCCATCGTTCTTCATCTCCATCAGACAGTGAGCACACAGTATGACGTCTTTATAGGATCTCAATTCTTCTGTTCCTCCGCAAGCCATGCAATGGCGCTTTGACACCTTTAGCACAATTTCGTTTGCTCGGGCATCAACGTATGCCAAAAGGGTATCCTGCGTCTGGATCCCCAGGGCCTTTCTTGCCCGAACAGGGACTACCATCCGGCCAACATGGTCGATACCGACATCCCCGGCATAAACTCTATTTCCCACTGTATCACTCCTATTACAATAAATTTGGACAGGAAAGCCGGACAGCCAGTCCGGCTTTCCCTCCATCTCGTGCCTAAGCTACAATGAGAGGAGCAACTGGCTGACCAATCACTCCTTGGGCTTGTATGTCCGTGTGAAAGACTGTTAGCCATCCTCTCGTTGCAGCGTTCGATTTAAGCAGGTTGAACCACCGGATGTCGGAGAGTTCGTGTCACACAATAGATTGAATCGGCAGCGAGAAAAGATGGATTCCGGTTGCAGATTCTTTGTATTGGAGGAATGTGAATGAACTGCGTTGGCATCGATGTTTCCAAGGGTAAGAGCATGATTGCAGTCATGCGGCCCTTCGGAGAGGTAGTGGTTTCACCCTTTGAAGTACGTCACACCGCCAATGAACTGAGCGAGCTGGCAGGACTGCTCAAAAGCCTGGACGGCGAGACCCGTGTGGTGATGGAATCCACGGGTAATTACCATGCTCCGGTGGCCTGGCTGCTCCACGACGCGGGCCTTTATGTCTCGGTAGTCAATGCAATGCTGGTGCATGACTACGGAAACAACAGTTTAAGACGGGCCAAAACCGACAAAAAGGATGCCGTAAAGCTGGCCAACTACGGTCTTGACCACTGGCTCACATTGCCGAGATATATCCCGGAGGAGGATACCCGACTCATGCTGAAAATCTGCTACCGGCAGTACCAACAGTATTCCAAAGTTCAGACCATGCTGAAGAATAACCTGATCTCCCTGCTGGACACCACCTTCCCAGACGCAAATCGCTTGT
>ENA-ORUO01003032-ORUO01003032.1-human-gut-metagenome-genome-assembly--contig:-NODE-3032-length-12036-cov-4.656456_pt1 | contig 12036 bp, 13 predicted proteins | sample MGYA00242082_ERZ509215 | MGnify/ENA primary metagenome ERZ509215 (study PRJEB26280, sample SAMEA2338829) | human gut metagenome | biome: human gut; feature: human-associated habitat; material: faeces... | reverse complement strand
GGGGCGGGGCTTGTCCCCGCCCGCGGGCGACCACGAGGGCCGCCCCTACGGTGAGGGTGGAGGATAGTTGGCGTGGGCCGATGAGGGCAGAAGGTGAATTGCCCCACAGGGGCAAGAGAGGCCGCCCTGGGGTGTCGGCCCCTGCGTTGGGGCAACCTGCGGAGCTGTCACGTAGGGGCGGGTGCCCACACCCGCCCGACGGATACCGTCGATTTTGAACAGAGGAGGCCGTACCATGAAAACGCTGACCGTCGCCCTTCCGGGGCGGGAATATAACATACAGATTGGGTGGGGGCTGCTCACCCGGGCGGGGGAGGAGCTTCGGGCCGTCCTGCCCGGGGCCTCCCGGATTTTTGTGGTGACAGACAGCCATGTGGCCCCCCTGTACCTGGAGCGGGTGCGCGCCAGCCTGGAGGGGGCCGGGTTCCGGGTGACCGCCCACACCGTCCCCGCCGGGGAGGGCTCCAAATGCCCCGCCCGTCTGGCCGAGCTGTGGGAGGCCATGATGGACGCCGGGCTGACCCGTACCGACGCGGTGGCGGCCCTGGGCGGCGGCGTGGTGGGGGATCTGGCGGGGTTCGCCGCCGCCACCATCCTGCGGGGCGTGGACTTTGTGCAGATTCCCACCACCCTGCTGGCCCAGGTGGACTCCTCCGTGGGGGGCAAGGTGGCCGTGGATCTGGAGCACGGAAAGAATCTGGCGGGGGCCTTCTGGCAGCCCAGGCTGGTGCTCATGGACCCGGAGGTGCTGGACACCCTGCCGCTGCCTGTGTTCATGGAGGGCATGGCGGAGGTGGTCAAATACGGCTGCATCAGGGACGCGGCCTTTTTCGACTTCCTGGCGGCCCGGCCCTCCCGGGCGGAGCTGATGGCGGAAATGGAACACATCCTGTATACCTGCTGCGCGATTAAACGGAGCGTAGTGGAACAGGACGAGCGGGACACGGGGGAGCGGATGCTCCTCAACTTCGGCCACACGCTGGGCCACGCCTACGAGCTGGCGGGACACTACACCGAGTGGAGCCACGGCGCGGCGGTGGCCGCCGGCATGTGCGCCGCCGCCCGGCTGGGTGTACGCCTGGGGGTGACCCCGGCGGAGCTGCCGGAGCGCCTGGAGGAGGCGCTCTCCGCCCTGGGGCTGCCCACCGCCATCCCCTGCACGGCGGCGGATTACGCCGCCGCCGTGGGACTGGACAAGAAGGGGGCGGGGGAGGACATTTCGGTGATCCTCCTGGAGCGCATGGGGCACGCCGTCCCCCACCGGATGCCCAAGGCCCAACTGCTGGAGGAACTGCGATGAACGTCACCATCACCCCCGCCGCCTTGGGCGGTGCCGTCACCCCGCCGCCCTCCAAGTCCCAGGCCCACCGGCTGATCATCGCCGCCGCCCTGTCCGACGGGGTGTGCCGCCTGTCCAATGTGGAGCTGTCCCAGGACATCCAGGCCACCCTGCGCTGTATGCGTACCCTGGACGCGGACGCCTCCGCCGACGGCACAATCATCCGCGGGGCCGACCTGGTGGACGGCTTCGAGACGCCCCCGCCGGAGGTCATGGACTGCGGCGAGTCGGGCTCCACTTTGAGGTTTTTGATCCCCGTGGCCCTGGCCCTCAAGGGGGGCGGCCGGTTCACCGGCCACGGGCGGCTCATGGAGCGGCCCCAGGAGCCCTATTTCCGCCTCTTTGCGGAGAAGGGGATCGCCTGGTCGCTGGAAAACGGGGTGCTCGCCGTGGAGGGGCGGCTGACGCCCGGCGTCTACACCCTGCCCGGCGACGTGTCCTCCCAGTTCATCACCGGCCTGCTCTACGCCCTCCCCCTGCTGGAGGGGGACAGCGAGCTTGTCCTCACCACCGCGCTGGAGAGCCGGGGCTATGTGGACATGACCCTGGACGCCCTGGCCCAATTCGGCGTCTCGGCGGAGTACGACGGGGACCGGCGCTTCCGGGTGCCGGGGAACCAGGTGTACCGCCACCGGGATCTGGCCATCGAGGGGGACTGGTCCAACGCCGCTTTCTGGTTTGCCGCCGCGTTCCTGGGCCACCGGGTGGACGTGGAGGGGCTGAACCCCCGCTCCGTCCAGGGCGACCGGGTGATCGGGGAGCAGCTTGCCCGCCTGACCCGGCCCGGCCCGGCGGAGCTGGACGTGTCCCAGTGCCCCGATCTGGTGCCCCCTCTGGCGGCCATGGCCGCCCTGCGGGCGGGGGAGACGACCGCCATCGTCAACGCCGCCCGCCTGCGCATCAAGGAGAGCGACCGGCTGGCCTCTGTGACGCAGGTGCTCAACGCCCTGGGGGCCGATGTGGAGGAGCACGCCGACCACCTGGTGCTCCGGGGCAGGGAGCGGCTGGCGGGGGGCGTCACTGTCTCCGGCCACAACGACCACCGCATCGCCATGATGGCCGCCATTGCGGCCACCCGCTGTCAGGGGCCGGTGACCATCACCGGCGCGGAGTGCGTGAACAAGTCCTATCCCCGCTTCTGGGCAGACTACGAGGCCCTGGGCGGTCAGATCGCCCGGACGTAGGAGGGGCGGGCGGCCACGGAGCCGTTTTTACACGAATGGTGTAGGGGCGGGGCTTGTCCCCGCCCGCGGGCGGCCACAAGGGCCGCCCCTACACGAGAGCGCAAAGCATCCGGCCGCGTTCGTATGAATACCGCAGGGGCGGGCGTCCACACCCGCCCGGAGGCCGGGGCGTCCCGGCACAAAACCTGAGAAAGCAAAGGAAGGGAACCCACATGCGACACATGATTTTCGGCGAGTCCCACGGCCCGGCCATCGGCGTGGTGCTGGAGGGCGTCCCCGCCGGCCTGGAGCTGGATCTGGAGGCCGTTCAGCGGGAGCTGGACCGGCGGAAGCCCGGCCAGGACCCCACCGCTACCGCCCGCCGGGAGAGCGACACGGTGCAGGTGCTCTCCGGCGTATTCGAGGGCAAGACCATCGGCGCGCCGCTGGCCATGCTCATTCCCAACTCCGACCAGCACTCCCAGGACTATGAGGCCATCCGCTACACCCCCCGGCCCGGCCATGGGGACTATGCCGGCTTCATCAAGAGCCAGGGGTGCCAGGACTACCGGGGCGGCGGACACTTCTCCGGCCGCCTCACCGCCCCCCTGGTGGCCGCCGGTGCGGTGGCCAAGCAGGCGCTGGCCCTGCGGGGCGTGCGGGTGGGCGCCCACATCAGCTCCATCTACGGCATCACCGACGCCTCCCTGGAGGACGCCGGCGCACTGGAGGCCGTGGCGGCCAAGCCCTTCCCTGTGCTGGACGACGCCAAGGGGGAGGAGATGCGCCAGGCCATTCTGGAGGCCAAAAATGAGCAGGACAGCGTGGGCGGTGCCATTGAGTGCGCTGTGTTCGGGCTGCCCGCCGGGCTGGGGGCCCCCGACTTCGGCCGCAACGTGGAGGGCATCTTCGCCCAGCATCTTTTCGCCGTCCCGGCCGTCAAGGGCGTGGACTTCGGCGCGGGGGTGGCCTTTTCCCTTATGCGGGGCAGCGAGGCCAACGACCCCTTCGAGGTGAAGGACGGAAGGGTGGTCACCAAGACCAATCACGCCGGCGGCGTCAACGGGGGCGTCACCAACGGCATGCCCGTCACCTTTGAGGTTACCATCCGGCCCACTCCCTCCATTGCCCTGCCTCAGGAGAGCGTGGATCTCCGCACCGGGGAGGAGACGGAGATCGAGATCAAGGGCCGCCACGACCCCTGTATTGTGCCCCGCGCCGTCCCCGTAATCGAGGCGGCGGCGGCATTGGCGGCGTGCGAGGTGCTGGGGATTTAGGGCCGCCGCCTCGCGCGAGCGGGAGCGAGCCGCCGCGGAAGCGGCGTCCAAGCGTTTTGCCGGGGGCAAAACCTTGCCGAAGGCGGGATTCACTCCCGCCGAGGAGGATAAAATGTGGGGTCCCCGGAGCGCGCGCAGTGCGCTCTGGGGTGCGGCGGCGGCGCTGGCGGCGTGCGAGGTGCTGGGAATTTAGGGCCGCCTCGCGCGATGGCGCAGAGGCGGGGCAGCGGAGCGTGCGGCCAGGTTTAAATGTAGGGGCGGGTGCCCACACCCGCCCGAAAGGAAGCGCCCGGCCGCCGCCTCGAGGAGACAAAGGAGAGAGGGAACATGACCGAATTGGAGCAATACCGCCAAGAGATCGACCGCATCGACGGGGAGCTGGTGCAGCTCTTTCTGGAGCGGATGGCGGTCACCGGCAAGGTGGGGGAGTACAAGCAGCGGGCGGGTATCCCGGTGCTGGACGCCGGGCGGGAGAAGCAGGTGATCGCCGCCAAGACGGCCCTCACCGACGATCCGGCCCGCAAGGCGGACGTGGCGGCCCTCTACGAGGAGATCATGGCCATTTCCCGCCGCCAGCAGCGCAAGCTGGTGCGGGAGGGGGCGGAGGAGCCGGGCTATGCGGCCTATGCGGCGGCCCTGGCCGCCCGGCGGGAGCCGGTGGCCGCCCCCCGGGTGGTCTACCAGGGGGAGCCTGGGTGCTACAGCGAGGAGGCCGCCGTGGGCTTCTTCGGCCCGGAGGTGTCCAGCCGGGGGCTGGCCTGGTTCCCCGACGTGTTCGCCGCCCTGGAGCGGGGGGAGGCCGACTATGCGGTGCTTCCGGTGGAGAACTCCTCCACCGGCTCCATCCGGCAGGTCTACGATCTGCTGGCCCAGTACAACTACTACGTGGTGGGGGAGTGCCAGGTGAAGGTGGAGCACTGCCTGATGGCCCTGCCCGGCGTGGCGCTGGAGGACATCCACACGGTCTACTCCCACGAGCAGGGGCTGATGCAGTGCGAGAGGTATCTGGACGCCCACCGGGGCTGGCGGCGGGTGCCCACGCTGGACACCGCCGGCTCGGCCAAGCAGGTGGCCGAAAGCGGCGACCGCACCGCCGCCGCCATCTGCTCCCGCCGGGCCGCTCAGATCTACGGGCTGCATATTCTGGCCGAGGGGGTCAACTATAACGCCATGAACCACACCCGGTTCGTGGTGGTGTCCCCGGTGCTGGAGCTGCGGCCCGGCCGCAACAAGATCAGCACCGTGTTCCGCCTGCCCCACCAGAGCGGCTCCCTCCACGAGATCCTCACCGTGTTCGCCGTCCAGGGGCTCAACCTGCTGAAAATCGAGTCCCGGCCCATTCCCGGCCGGGGCTGGGAATACCTGTTCTTCCTGGACTTTACCGGCGATCTCGCCGCCCCGGAGATGGACGGCGTGCTCCACGAGCTGGGGCAGCTGGCCGCCGAGTTCCGTATCCTGGGGAACTTCCGGGGGTATGAGCCGTGAACAATCTCATCCTCATCGGCATGATGGGCTGCGGCAAGTCCACGGTGGGGCGGCTGGCGGCGGAGAAGCTGGGCCTGGCCTTCGTGGACACCGACGAGCGCATCGAGCGGGCGTCCGGCCGCACCATCCCGGAGATTTTCGCGTCGGAGGGGGAGGAGGGCTTCCGGGCCCGTGAGCTGGACGTGAGCCGGGCGCTGGCCCGGGAGGGAGGGCTGGTCATCGCCTGCGGCGGCGGCCTGCCCACCCGGGCGGAGGCCATTGCCGCCCTCAAAGCCAGCGGCGTGGTCTTCTGGCTCAGCCGGGAGCCGGCCGTGATCTACGACACAGTGTCCATGGCGCGCCGCCCTCTGGGCCAGGGGGGAAAAGAGGCGTTTCTGGAGCGGTTCCGCCAGCGGGAGCCCATCTACCGCCGGTGGGCGGACTACATCATCGAGGGCCATACCCAGGCCGCCGAGGCGGCCGGGCGCATCGCGGCCCTTTATGAAAGGGAGTGTCAGGCGTGAAGTTCCTGATCATCAACGGCCCCAACCTGAATCTGCTGGGGAAGCGGGAGCCGGGCATCTACGGGGAGAACAGCTATGAGAGCCTGTGCCGGCGGCTGAAGGAGTTCGCCGCCGCCCACGCCTCCACGGCGGAGTGCTTCCAGTCCAACCACGAGGGGGCCATTCTCGACGCCATCCACGCCGCCGACGGCGTGTACGACGCCATCGTGCTGAACCCCGGGGCGTATACCCACTACTCCTACGCCATCCTGGACGCCCTCAAGGCGGTGGACGTGCCCTGCATTGAGGTGCACATATCCAACGTCCACCAGCGGGAGGAGTTCCGGCACAGGAGCGTCACCGCACCCGCCTGCGTGGGCCAGATCTGCGGCCTGGGCCTGTACGGCTACGAGGCGGCCATGTCCTACTTTCTCTAGAACGAGAAGGAAAGCAGAGAGAACCCCCATGGCTGACTGGGAGACAAGAGCCGTCCGCTCTGACGGCTGCCGGATCGCCTACGACTGCCGGCAGGGGGAGGGGCCGGAGGTGGTGCTCCTCCACGGCTACGGGCTGGACCGCACCATGTGGGCGCCCCAGCTCGTTGCCCTGGAGGGGTGGACGGTGCTCAATCTCGACATACGGGGCCACGGGGACTCCCGGCCCTGTGCCGACTTCTCCATCCCCCAGGCCGCCGAGGACCTCCGGGCCGTGCTGGTAAAGGAGCGCTGCCGCGCCCCGGTGCTGGTGGGGCTGTCCATGGGCGGCTATGTCGTCCAGGAGTACGCCTGGCAGTTCGGCGGCTGCGCCGGATACCTGGTGGCCGGAGCTACCCCTATTCTGTTGGACTGCTATAGCGGCTGGGAGCGGGCGGGCCTGCGGGCCTCCACCCCCTTGCTGGGGGTGTGGCCGTGGAGGTGTCTCAAAAGCGCCATGGCCATGGCCTGCTCTTCTACAGAGGAGGGGCGGGCGGCGGTACGCCGCATGTTCGACCAGCTCACCCGGCGGGAGTTTCTCCGGGGCTGGCGGGGAATCGCTCAATGCCTCCACCCCGAGAAACACTTCTCCTTCGACGCGCCCCTGCTGGTGTGCCGGGGCGAGCGGGACAGGACCGGCACCATCGCCCGGCACATGGAGGACTGGAAGCGGGCCTGGCCGGAGACGGAGACGGCGGTGCTCCCCGGCGCGGCCCATGTGGTCAATCTGGACGCGCCCGAGGCGTTCAACCGCCTGCTGCTGGACTTTTTGACCCGCTGCGGCGGATCGAGGAGGGGGAGAAGATGAAAAGCGTGCCCCTGCCGCGCATCGGTATGCGGGTGGTCAAGACCGCCGTGGCGGTCATGCTGTCCTATACCATTTTCGTGCCCTTCGGCCTCATCTATAACGAGGCGCTGGGGGGCGTGTGGGGCCAGCTCGGCCCCCTCTATGCCTGCATCGCCTGCATCATCTGCACCCAGTCCACCCTTGGCCAGACCATCCAGCAGGGCCTCTCCCGCCTCATCGGCGTGGCGGTGGGCGGAGCCCTGGGTACCGCCACCCTGCTGCTGGGCGCCGCCCTGGACGATCCCTGGGTACGCATACCCGCCCTGGGGGCGGTGTGCGTGGCGGGGGTGTGGATCTGCCTGCTGCTCAAGCGGCCCACCGCCTGCGGCATGGCGTGCATCCTGCCCTGCGTCATCCTTATCACCGGCGTCACCGGCGTGACCCGGTACTACTATGCCGCCGCCCGCATCATTGAGACGGTGGTGGGCCTGCTTATCGCTTTGGGGGTGAACGCCGCCCTCCCCGATCTGCGGCCCGAACCCAAAAAGGAGGCCCCGCACATGCAGGTGGAAGTGAAAAACAGCACGAAAAAGCTCTGCGTCATCGGCGAGCCGGTGCTCCACTCCAAGTCCCCGCTGATTCAGAACACCATGCTGGCCGCCCTGGGGCTGGACTACGTCTACCTCTGCCAGCCGGTGCCCCGGGGGAGATGCCGGGAGTGGCTGGAATGCGCCAAATTTGCCGGCTATGCCGGGTTCAACGCCACCATGCCCCACAAGGAGGAGCTGGTGGAGTTGATGGACGAGCTGGACGGGGATGCCCGCCTCTTCGGCGCGGTGAACACCGTCTGTATCCGGGACGGCCGGGCCTATGGCTACAACACCGACGGGGCGGGCTTTCTCCGCGCCCTGAACGACGAGGGAATCGACCCTGCCGGGAAGCGGGTGCTGGTGCTGGGGGCCGGGGGGGCGGCCAAGGCGGTGTGCCTCAAGCTGGCCCAGGCCGGGGCGGAGGTGGTAGTGTGCAACCGCACCGCGGACAAGGCCGCCGCCCTCTGCGCCCACGAGCCGGCCCGCCTGCGCCCCGCCGGCTTCGACCCGGATACCCTGCGGCGGAAGGCGGCGGAGTGCGGGCTGCTGGTCAACTGCACCTCCCTGGGTATGGAGGGGGCGGCAGGGCAGTTTGAGGAGTTCTCCTTCCTGGACGCCCTGCCCGCCAGGGCGCCGGTGGTGGATCTCATCTACGCCCCGGCGGAGACTGAGCTGCTCCGCCGGGCCAGGGAGGGGGGGCACCAGACCGCCAACGGCTTCGGACTGCTGGTCAACCAGGCGGTGCTCTCCCTGGAGCACTTCACCGGCACGGCCATCGACGCCGCGGAGATGAAGCGGCGGCTGGCGGACGTGCTGCTGCCGTAAGGCGCGCCCCGGCGACCCGGTTGACAGAGGCCGCCGGGGTGTGGTATGCTGTGCAGCGGTAAAAAATGCCGTATGATGAAAGAGGTGTGATTGCATGCGCAAAGCCGCGGTGCTGTTTCTGGTGGGACTGAGCCCCTTCCTGCTGGGATGGCTGCTCAGTCTGGGGATGACGACAATTTTTGCCCAGATGGGCGCCTGGTTCTACATCGTGGTAGGTCTGGCCGTGCTGACGCTGTGGATGGTGGTCTCCGGCACGTTTGGCTTCAAGGGCTCCAAGAGGGGCATGGCGCTCACCATGCTGTGCATCAACCTTCCAGCGCTGGTGGTGCTGGTGCTGCTGGGGGTGCAGGAGCTGTCCCTTCACGCCTACTGGGACAACGCAGTGGGCCTGCTGACCCAGTTCTTCTATCTGCCCCTTCTGCGCCTGGGCGCTATTGTGGCCATGTGGACCGGACAGGTGTTCTGGTTCTATTTCGGCGCATTCCTGCTGCTGGTGCTGTCCTCCTGGCTGGGCTGCCGGGCCAAGGACCCAGTGAAGAAATAAATTTTACGAAAACCGGAAAAATCTATTGACAGAACGGGATTTTTCAGGTATTATAACAGGGCGCCTGTAAAGGGGCGCAGTCTGCGATGATGCGGGAGATTGCGGCGCGAGCCGGTAACTTCCGCGGAGTATGTCCGAGCTAGAATCGGGCGGCTGAGGAGTCCGTGCACGGCGTATATCGCCGCGCAGGGAGTAAACCGGCCTGCTTGTGCCGGTTTTCTTCATGTCACGGAGTGATACGCACGGAAACGTGTACTGAAGATTTCTCACCGTACGAAGCGTGCTCAACCCACCACTTCGTATGTTTTTAAGGAGGAACCACAATGGCAGCTCAGAAAGAAATGATCCGCATTCGCCTGAAGGCCTACGATCACCAGCTCATCGACCAGAGCGCTGAGAAGATCGTGGAGACCGCCAAGCGCACCGGCGCGTCCGTGTCCGGCCCCATCCCCCTGCCCACCAAGAAGGAGGTCGTGACCATCCTGCGCGCCGTCCATAAGTACAAGGATTCCCGCGAGCAGTTCGAGCGCCGCACCCATAAGCGCCTCATCGACATCCTCAAGCCCTCCCCCAAGACCGTGGAGGCCCTGATGTCCCTGGAGCTCCCCGCCGGCGTCGAGATCGAGATCAAGCTGTAACGAAGCGCGGAGAAGCCGGGAGCAGGCACGCAGTGAATCGCGCAGGTGAAAAAACAGGCGACGCCAAAGGCGGAGCGGCATTTTTCACGGAGCGATGAACAGCGTGACGTTGCGAAGGCTTCGCAGCGTGACACAGCCATCTCAGACAATTACCTTTGTGTACCCGCAGTCCGCCGCGCTTTTGAGGCGGACGGGTCAAGTTGGAAAACCAATGGGAGCCAATGCCCACGTTTTTCAACCAATAACCTTATTAAGGAGGAACTATCATGGAAAAGGCCATTATCGGCAAGAAGATCGGCATGACGCAGATCTTTGACGCCGACGGCAAGGTCATCCCGGTCACCGTTATTGAGGCTGGCCCCTGCACCGTGGTGCAGAAGAAGACCGAGGAGAAGGACGGCTACAACGCCGTTCAGCTCGGCTACGGCGACGTGGCGGAGCGCAAGCTCACCAAGCCTGAGCTGGGCCACCTGAAGAAGGCCGGCGACGCCCGCAAGAAGACCCTGAAGGAGTTCAAGCTGGCCAAGGCCGCCGAGATGAACGTGGGCGACGAGGTGAAGGTGGACGTGTTCGCCGAGGGCGACCGCGTGGACGTGACCGGCATCAGCAAGGGCCACGGCTACCAGGGCGTCATCAAGCGCCACGGCGCTCACCGTCTGAAGGAGACCCACGGCTCCGGTCCTGTGGTCCGCCACGCCGGCTCCATGGGCGCCAACAGCGATCCTTCCCGCATCTTCAAGGGCAAGATCGGCGCCGGCCAGATGGGCAACGAGCAGGTCACCGTCCTCAATCTGGACGTGGTGAAGGTGGACGCCGAGCTGGGCATCCTCGCCGTCCGCGGCGCGATTCCCGGCCCCAAGGGCGGCATCGTGTATCTGCGCAACTCCGTGATCAACGTCAAGGAGAAGGGCGCCGCCGCTGGTATCTCCAGCAACCCGCAGAAGGCTTCCGCCCGCGTCAATCCCCAGAAGGCTTCCGCCCGTAACAAGTAAGAAAGGAGAGAAACCAAATGCCTAAGGCAATTCTTGTGAACATGGCCGGCACGCAGGTCGGCGAGGTGGAGCTCTCCGAAGCTGTGTTCGGGATCGAGCCCAACCAGACCGTCGTCCACGAGGTGGTCAAGAACCACCTGGCCAACTGCCGGCAGGGCACCCAGAGCGCCCTGACCCGCGCCGAGGTCTCCGGCGGCGGCATTAAGCCCTGGCGCCAGAAGGGCACCGGCCGCGCCCGTCAGGGCAGCACCCGCGCCCCCCAGTGGACCCACGGCGGCATCGTGTTCGCCCCCAAGCCCCGCGACTACAGCTACGTGCTGAATAAGAAGGTCAAGCGCCTGGCCCTCAAGTCCGCCCTCTCCGCCAAGGCCGCCTCCGGCGACATCGTCGTCGTGGACAGCCTGAACCTGGACGAGGTCAAGACCAAGGCCATGAAGGGCTTCCTGGATACCGTCGGCGCCAAGAAGGCCGTCGTCGTCACCCCCGAGGTGAACGAGACCGTCATCAAGTCCGCCCGGAACATCCCCGGCGTGGTCACCACCACCGCCAAGATCCTGAGCGTTTACGACATCGTGAACGCCGGCAAGTTTATCGTTGACAAGGCGGCCCTGGCCGTCATCGAGGAGGTGTTTGCGTAATGGCTACCACCGCTTATGATATCATCAAGCGCCCCATCATCACCGAGCAGTCCATGGCGGAGACCGAGGCCAAGAAGTACACCTTCGAGGTTGCCAAGAGCGCGAACAAGATCGAGATCGCGAAGGCCGTCGAGGAGATCTTCGGCGTGAAGGTCGCCAAGGTCAACACCCTGAACATGCAGGGCAAGGAGAAGCGCACCGGCCGGTTCCCGGCTGGCCGCCGTCCCTCCTGGAAGAAGGCCATGGTCACCCTGACCGAGGATTCCAAGACCATCGAGTTCTTCGAAGGCATGGTGTAAGGAGGATAACGAACAATGGCTATCAAGACTTATAAGCCCACGACGCCCTCCCGCCGCCACATGACCGTGAGCGCCTTCGAGGGCATCGACAAGAAGGCCAAGCCCGAGCGCAGCCTGACCGAGAATCTCAAGAAGAACGCCGGCCGCAACAGCTACGGCCGCATCACCGTCCGCCACCGCGGCGGCGGCAACAAGAAGAAGTACCGCATCATCGACTTCAAGCGGGACAAGAACGGCACCGCTACCGTCATCAACCTGCAGTACGATCCCAACCGCTCCGCCAACATCGCCCTGATCCAGTACGAGGACGGCGAGAAGCGCTATATCCTGGCTCCCGTGAACCTGAAGGCCGGCCACAAGATCATGACCGGTCCCGACGCCGACATCCTGCCCGGCAACTGCCTGCCCATCGCCAACATCCCCGTGGGCGAGATGATCCACTGCATCGAGCTGTACCCCGGCAAGGGCGCCCAGCTTGTCCGCGCCGCCGGCGACGCCGCCCAG
>ENA-ORUO01003030-ORUO01003030.1-human-gut-metagenome-genome-assembly--contig:-NODE-3030-length-12037-cov-6.201970_pt1 | contig 12037 bp, 10 predicted proteins | sample MGYA00242082_ERZ509215 | MGnify/ENA primary metagenome ERZ509215 (study PRJEB26280, sample SAMEA2338829) | human gut metagenome | biome: human gut; feature: human-associated habitat; material: faeces... | reverse complement strand
GACCCGAAAACCGCGCGGAACAAAAACGTGCTGGTGGTGGGCGGCTCCGGCAGCGGCAAGACGCGGTTTTTCATTAAGCCAAATCTCATGCAATTACACAGTTCCTACGTTGTCACCGATCCAAAAGGCAGCATCGTGGTCGAATGTGGAAAATTACTCCAGCGGAACCAGTATAAGATCAAGATACTGAACACGATTAACTTCAAAAAGTCCCACCACTACAACCCCTTCGCGTATCTCCACAGCGAGAAGGACATTCTGAAGCTGGTCACGACGCTGATTGCCAACACGCAGGGGGACGGAAAATCCGGCGACGACTTCTGGCGCAAGGCGGAGACGCTGCTCTACACGGCGCTCATCGGGTATATCTACTACGAAGCGCCGGTGGAGGAGCAGAACTTCGCCACCCTCATCGAAATGATCAACACCATGGAGGTGCGGGAGGACGACGAGGACTTCAAAAATCCCGTCGATCTGATGTTTGAGGAACTGGCAAAACGGGAGCCGCATCACTTCGCCGTGCGCCAATATGCCAAATATCGCTTAGCGGCGGGCAAAACAGCGAAAAGTATTCTAATTAGCTGCGGCGCGCGCCTCGCTCCCTTTGACATTCAGGAGCTGCGGGAGATCACGGCGTATGACGAGCTGGAGCTGGACACGCTGGGCGACCGGAAAACGGCGCTGTTTATCATCATTTCCGACACAGACGACACCTTCAACTTCCTTGCCAGCATGGTCTACACCCAGCTATTCAACCTCCTGTGCGACAAGGCGGACGATGTGTACGGTGGCAGGCTGCCTGTCCATGTGCGCTGCCTCATCGACGAGTGCGCCAACATCGGGCAGATTCCCAAGCTGGAGAAGCTGATGGCCACCATCCGCAGCCGCGAGATCTCCGCCTGCCTTGTCTTGCAGGCACAGAGCCAGCTCAAGGCGCTCTACAAGGACAACTGCGACACCATCATCGGCAACTGCGATAGCTCCGTGTTCCTCGGCGGCAAGGAGCCGACCACCTTAAAGGAACTGTCCGCCGCGCTGGGCAAGGAAACCATTGACACCTTCAACACGGGAGAATCCCGTGGGCGCGAGGTTTCCCACAGCCTGAACTATCAGAAGCTCGGCAAGGAGCTGATGAGTCAGGATGAGCTTGCCGTTCTTAATGGCGGCAAGTGTATCTTGCAGCTGCGCGGCGTAAGGCCGTTCCTATCCGACAAATACGACATCACAAAACACCCCAACTACAAGTATCTTTCGGACGCGAATCCCAAGAACGCCTTTGACATCGAGAAATTCCTCTCCACAAAGCTCAAGCTGAAGCCGGAGGAGGAATTTGAGGTCTTTGACACGGGCGCGGCCGCAGGTTCAGAATCCGCCTGAATGGGCGGATTTTTATATATACATCAGACACCCATTCCGTAAAGGAGGACGCCGACAATGCAGCAGACACACGCGAAACGCAAAGTCGGAGGAAAGCACAACCGAAAATTTGAAAGGAGAAGCCGGAATCGACAGCCGCACACAGCGGCCAGCTCATTCCGGCTTTGCGGTTTCCATCGTAAAAACCATAAAGAAACGATTCCGGCACATAAAATATGGATTTCTTCAATAGCGCAGTCGATGTGTTGCAGACCCTCGTCATTGCCCTCGGAGCCGGTCTTGGCATCTGGGGCGTGATCAACCTGCTGGAGGGCTACGGAAATGATAATCCGGGCGCAAAATCGCAAGGGATGAAACAGCTCATGGCGGGCGGCGGTGTGGCGCTCATCGGTATGATTCTCGTGCCGCTGCTCAAAGGGCTGTTCGGTTAAGCCGTACAGTGCCGCACACTGAAACCCTTCGCCCCTGCCCGCCTGACGCGGGCGGGGGCGGGAAAGGAGGGCTGACCCATTGGATTTGATATGGGAAAAATTCACCGAATGGCTCAAGGAGCTGCTGGTCGGGGGCATCATGGACAACCTCACTGGCCTCTTTGATAACGTCAACGCCAAGGTCGCGGAGGCGGCGGGACACATCGGCAGCACCCCGCAGGCGTGGAACGCCAATATTTACAGCATGATCCGCTCCCTCTCGGACAACGTGATACTGCCCATCGCCGGCGTGATCCTCGCCTTTGTGATGACGCTGGAGCTGATCCAGCTCATAGCAGACCGAAATAACCTCCACGACATCGACACATGGGTATTCTTTCGCTGGGTATTCAAGACGGCTGCTGCCGTGCTCATCGTGTCCAACACATGGAACATCGTCATGGGCGTATTTGAGGCGGCGCAGAGCGTGGTCAACCGCGCCTCCGGCCTTATCGTGGGCAACACCTCCATCAACCTTGCCGACCATATCGCGGACCTTGAGGCGCGGCTGCTGGAGATGAACGTGTGGTCGCTCTTGGGGCTGTGGCTACAATCCTTCGTGGTGGGCTTCACCATGTGGGCGCTGACCATCTGCATTTTCATCATCATCTACGGCAGAATGATCGAGATATACCTCGTCACCAGCATCGCGCCCATCCCCATGGCCACCATGATGGGCAAGGAATGGGGCGGCATGGGACAAAACTACCTGAGAAGCCTGCTGGCGCTGGCGTTTCAGGGCTTTCTCATCATCATCTGCATCGCCATCTATGCGGTGCTGGTACAGAATATGCTCATAGATGACAACATTTTCACGGCCATCTGGCTGTGCATGGGCTACACGGTGCTGCTCTGCTTCACCCTGTTCAAAACCAGCAGTCTCGCAAAGTCAATCTTCAACAGCCATTAGGGAGGTGAAATCAACATGGCATACGTCCCCGTACCCAAAGACCTGAACGCGGTCAAGACCAAGGTGCTGCTGAACCTGACGAAGCGCCAGCTCATCTGCTTCGGCGCTGGTGCGGCGCTGGGCGTTCCGCTGTTCTTCCTGCTCAAAGCCCACACCGGCGTCAGCGCGGCGGCGATCTGCATGATCCTGCTCATGCTGCCCTTTTTCCTGCTGGCCATGTATGAGAAGAACGGACAGCCCCTTGAAAAGATCGTCCGCAACATCGTGCAGGTCTGCTTCCTGCGCCCCAAGCAGCGCCCTTACGCAACCAATAATTTCTACGCCGTTCTGGAACGGCAGGACAATTTAGACCGGGAGGTGTATCGCATTGTCCACCCGCACAAAACTCACCCGCGCCGAACGCAGGCAGATCGAGGCCGCCATCGCAAGAGCGAAGCGGCAGGATAAGAAACAGAAGTCCGCACAGGACAGCATCCCGTTCCAGCGGATGTTCCCCGACGGCATCTGCCGCGTGACGGACAGTTACTACACGAAAACCGTCCAGTTTCAGGACATCAACTATCAGCTCAACCAGAACGAGGACAAGACCGCCATCTTTGACGGCTGGTGCGACTTCCTCAACTACTTTGACAGCTCCGTGCGCTTTCAGCTCTCCTTTGTGAATATGTCCGCCAACAAGGACAATTACGCAAGGTACATCACCATCTCGCCGCAGGGCGACGATTTTGACAGCATCCGTCTGGAATATACCCAGATGCTCCAGAACCAGCTTGCCCGCGGCAACAATGGCCTCATCAAGACCAAGTACCTGACCTTCGGCGTGGAGGCGGACGGGCTGAAAGCGGCAAAGCCGAGGCTGGAGCGCATCGAAACGGACATCCTCAACAACTTCAAGCGCCTCGGTGTGGCGGCGGAGCCGATGAACGGCACGGAGCGGCTGCGGCTGCTGCACGGGATGCTGCACATGGATGAGCAGGAGCCGTTCCGCTTCTCGTGGGACTGGCTGGCACCCTCCGGGCTTTCGGTCAAGGACTTCATCGCGCCCAGCTCCTTTGAGTTCCGCACCGGGCGCTCCTTCGGCGTCGGCAGGCGCATCGGCTGCGCCAGCTTCTTGCAGATTTTAGCGCCGGAGCTGAACGACAGGATGCTGGCGGACTTCCTCGACACGGAAAGCTCCCTCATCGTCAGTATGCACGTCCAGTCCGTGGATCAGGTCAAGGCCATCAAGACCATCAAGCGGAAGATCACGGATTTGCAGAAAATGACCATCGAGGAGCAGAAAAAGGCTGTCCGCGCCGGATACGACATGGACATCATCCCCTCGGACCTTGCCACCTACGGCACGGAGGCGAAGAAGCTGCTGCAAGACCTGCAAAGCCGCAACGAGCGAATGTTCCTGCTGACCTTTATTGTGGTCAACACCGCAGGCGGCCGCCAGCAGCTTGACAACAACGTATTTCAGGCGGCCTCCATCGCCCAGAAGTACAACTGCCAGCTCACACGCCTTGATTTCCGGCAGGAGGAGGGGCTGATGTCCTCTCTGCCGTTAGGACTGAACCAGATCGAGATACAGCGGGGCCTGACCACATCAAGCGTCGCTATTTTTATCCCCTTTACCACGCAGGAGCTGTTTCAGGATGGCAAGGAAGCCCTGTACTGCGGGCTGAACGCCCTCTCAAACAACCTCATCATGGTAGATCGCAAGCGTCTCAAGAACCCCAACGGCCTCATCCTTGGTACGCCCGGAAGCGGCAAGAGCTTTGCGGCGAAGCGGGAGATCGCCAACGTGTTCCTCGTTACTGACGATGACATCATCATCTGCGACCCCGAAGCCGAATACGGACCGCTGGTGGAGCGCCTGCATGGACAGGTCATTAAAATCTCCCCCACAAGCCCGCACTACATCAACCCCATGGACTTGAATCTCAATTACAGCGACGATGAAAACCCGCTGAGCCTGAAATCCGACTTCATCCTCTCCCTCTGCGAGCTGATCGTGGGCGGCAAGGACGGCCTCATGCCGGTGGAAAAGACCATCATCGACCGCTGTGTGCGCATGGTGTACCGGGATTATCTCAGCGACCCTGTGCCGGAGAATATGCCGATTCTGGAGGACTTGTATAACGAGCTGCGGCAGCAGGAGGAAAAGGAGGCGCAGTACATCGCCACGGCTTTGGAAATCTACGTTTCCGGCTCCCTCAACGTGTTCAACCACCGCACCAACATCAACATCGCCAACCGCATCGTGTCCTTCGACATCAAGGAGCTTGGCAAGCAGCTCAAAAAGATCGGGATGCTCATCGTACAGGACGCCGTGTGGAACCGCGTCACCGTCAACCGGGAAGCCCACAAATCCACCCGCTACTACATTGACGAAATGCACCTTTTGCTGCGCGAGGAGCAGACCGCCGCCTACACCGTGGAAATCTGGAAGCGCTTCCGCAAGTGGGGAGGTATCCCCACCGGCATCACCCAGAATGTCAAGGACCTGCTCTCCTCCCGCGAGGTGGAGAACATCTTTGAGAACAGCGATTTCATCCTCATGCTCAATCAGGCCAGCGGCGACCGGCAGATTCTCGCAAAACAGCTCAATATCTCCCCTCATCAGCTCTCGTATGTCACCCACAGCGGTGAAGGCGAAGGGCTGCTTTTTTACGGCAACGTCATTCTTCCCTTTGTAGACCGTTTCCCCCGCGGGGAACTCTATGACCTGCTCACCACCAAGCCACAGGAGCAGACTGCATAACAAAACAAGAAAGGAATTGCACGATGGAAAACAAACTGATGATTTTTGAAAACGAAGCCTTTGGAAAGGTGCGAACGCTGAACCTCAACGGCGAGCCGTGGTTCGTAGCGGCGGATGTGTGCAAAGCGCTGGAACTGGGGAATCCGAGCATGACGGTTGAGCGTCTGGATGATGATGAAAAGGGTATCAGTACTATTGATACCCTTGGCGGGAAACAGCGCATGGCTATCATCAACGAGCCGGGACTGTATTCGCTGGTGCTCAGTTCCCGAAAACCGGAGGCAAAGGCGTTCAAGCGCTGGATCACCCATGAGGTCATTCCGGCCATCCGCAAGCACGGCGCGTACATGACAAAATCCGTGCTGGAGCAGGTGCTGGAAAACCCGGAGCTGGTGCTGCTCATGGCGCAGCGGATGCTGGAGGAACAGCGGAAAAACGAACTGCTTCAGCAGGAACTGCGTCTGGCAAAGCCCAAGGCGGACTTCTACGACGCCTTCATTCACCCGGAGTGCTGCACCAATCTCCGCGCCACCGCAAAGGAGCTGAAGGTGCCGGAGAAAATGTTCACCGCGTTCCTCATCCGCAAGCGCTATCTCTACCGTGCGCCCTCCGGTACGCTCCTGCCCTATGCCAAGCCCGCCAGCGACGGTCTGTTCTTCGTAAAGGACTATATCGCCGTCAACGGGCATCAGGGGGTATATACCCTTGTCACGCCCAAGGGCAAGTCGCTGTTTCTCACCATGCTGGGTGAGATCGCCTGACCTGATTCTACTATAAATAATGTAAAGGAGAGCATCACAATGGAAAAAGAAAATCTGTACCTGATCCACGGCGAGGACTACCTGCGCCACATCGAGGAAAAGCTGGAGCTGCTGTGGATGGCGACCATCCTCATGCACTACATCAAAAACGGAGCCGAGAAGGACGGCTATCTGGACCTTGTGCGCAGATCCACCCTCGACTTTGACGAGCGCTGCGAGGAGATGTTCAGTTCTTGGGGCAGGGCGCTCAATTACCTCAAGTCCCATGACCTTGCGGACTTGTCCGACCTCATCGAAAACGACCTGATCGAGCCGGAATACGCCGGTTACGTTCCTGCGGATAATCCCTGCTGCCCCGGCGAACGCTGCTGCGAGTATGCCGAGCGCATGGAGCGCGAATACGCCGCAGAGCGTGAGGTGGACGAGGACAATGAGGACGCCGACGTATTTGAGTATGACGGAGAACCGGCCATATCTGAGTTGACCGGCGTGTGCAGGGACATCCTCACGGCTGTCGAGGGGCTTACCACGCTTCTAAGGGATGAGTTCGACTATGCAGGCTGACCGCATCTACTGCGGCGACGCCCTGACCGTGCTGAAAACCCTGCCGGACAATTCCGTGAACTGCTGCATCACCTCTCCGCCGTACTACGCCCTGCGGGATTACGGCGTGGACGGGCAGATCGGGCGGGAGGAAACCCCAGCGCTGTATGTGGAGCGCCTGACTTCCATTTTCCGGGAGGTCAGGCGCGTTCTCACGCCGGACGGAACACTCTGGCTCAATATCGCGGACACCTATGCCGGAAAGGGCAATCAGGGAGAAAGCCTTGACCCCAAGTACCCCAACGGCAGGACCGGTCAGGTGGTCGCCCTCAACGGCAAGGTGGAGGGCTGCAAGGCAAAGGACATGATCGGCATCCCGTGGCTGCTTGCCTTTGCTCTGCGCGCAGACGGCTGGTATCTGCGCTCGGACATCATCTGGATGAAAGCGAACCCCATGCCGGAAAGCACCAAGGACAGGCCAAGCCGCTGCTATGAGCATATTTTCCTGCTGTCCAAGTCCCGCCGCTACTATTATGATGCCGCTGCCATCGCGGAGCCGGTTGCGGCCTCCACTCCTGCGCGGATGAAGCGCGGATTTGGTGCAGGCAACAAGTATTCCGCGGATATTCCCGGTCAGAAGCACCAACACCTCAACGACCACCGCCCGAACGGGTACGCCGATGAGGACATCCCTCAGCTTCGCAACAAGCGCGACGTCTGGCAGATCAACACCGTGCCGTACAAGGGTGGGCATTTCGCCGCTTTCCCGCCAAAGCTGGCGGAAACCTGCCTGCTGGCAGGCTGCCCGCCTGGAGGCGTGGTGCTGGACCCCTTCCTCGGCTCCGGCACTACGGCGGCGGTGGCAAAGCAGCTCGGACGGCACTACATCGGCATTGAGCTGAACCCGGAATACTGTAAGCTGGCAGAAAAACGGATCGGAGGTGTCGCGGTATGAACGCCTACACCCGGCAGGATCTGAGCGTCATGCAGGCGTGGCCGCTGGAGCGGAAAATCCGCGTGACGCAGGCGAAGATCATCGAGTGGCATCACCACTACGGCGGCAAGGTCGCCGTTTCCTTTTCGGGCGGCAAGGACAGCACCGTTCTGCTGGACCTTGCACGGCGGGCGTTCCCCGACATTCCCGCCGTGTTTGTGGACACGGGGCTGGAATACCCGGAGATACGGGAATTTGTCAAAACCGTTCCCAATGTAACGTGGCTGCGGCCTGAAATGCCCTTTTCAAAGGTCATATCGGAATATGGCTATCCCGTCGTTTCCAAGGACGTGGCACGGCGCGTTCGCTATGCAAAGCGTGGCAGCCCGTGGGCGCTGTGCCATCTGAACGGTTTGAACGCGGACGGTACGCCCTCAAAATACAATGAACGATACATGAAATGGCGTATCCTGCTGGATGCGCCGTTTTTCGTTTCCGATCAGTGCTGTTTCATCATGAAGGAGCGGCCCCTGCACAGATATAACCGGGAAACCGGTAGAAAGCAGATCATTGCGACCATGGCCTGTGAGAGCGCACGCCGCCAGAGCGTCTATCTCAAAATCGGCTGCAACGCCTATCACAAGCGGGACCCCACCTCGCAGCCCATGTCCTTCTGGACCGAGCAGGACGTTTTGGAATATCTCAGAATGACCGGCATCCCGTATTCCTCCGTTTACGGCGAGATCGTGGAGGAAAACGGCAGGCTGACCACCACCGGCGCGAAGCGCACCGGCTGTATGTTTTGTATGTTCGGCGTTCATCTGGAAAAGGAGCCGAATCGCTTTCAGCGCATGGCGCTGACACATCCCAAGCAGTACGATTTCTGTATCCATAAATTGGGCTGCGGTAAGGTGCTGGACTTTCTCGGCGTACCGTATGCCCCGAACGGAGGTGAATTTCCATGAGCAAGCGCTCGCCCCGGCTGCTGTTTACCGACGAGGAGCTGGCAGCGCCGGAACTGAAAAAGGCCATCCGAAAAGCGGACAAGCGCATGAAGAAGCTGGAAAAGGCCGAGGCGAAGATACCCAAGAAAACCGTAAAGAAAAAGCAGCGCGTCGTTGACCCGAAAACCGGCACGGTCACAACGCGCCTTTCCTTTGAGGAGGTGGACAAGAAGCGACCACCCTCCAAGCTCACCCACGCCCTGCGGGACACGCCCGGTGCGGCGGCGCTATCTGCCGTCCACAGGGAGATTCGGGAGCACGAGCAGGACAATGTGGGTGTGGAGAGCGCCCACGGCGTGGAGCAGGCGGCGGAGCGCGCCGTGCGACTTGCCCAGCACGCCCATCGCTCCCACAAGGAGAAGCCCTACCGTCGCGCAGACCGCGCCGAGGCCAAGGCAGACCGCGCCAACCTCCGTGCGCTGGACAAAACGGCACAGCACCATGACCCGCAGTTTTCCAGCAATCCCTACTCACGCTGGCAGCAGAAGCAGGCCATCAAGCGGGAGTACGCCGCCGCCAAAGCCGGAAAAAGCGCCGGGAATACGGTCAAAGCCTCCGAAGCCACGGCAAAGGCGGCGCGGAAAGCCGCAGAGAACACAAAGAAAACCGGCGAGTTCATCGCCCGTCACAAAAAGGGCTTTCTTATCGTGGGCGGCATTGCGGCAATGATTGTCCTTATCCTCTGCACCGTTTCCTCCTGCTCCCTGCTGATTCAGGGCGGAGCCACCGGCGTCAACGTATCCACCTACCCCAGTGAGGACGCGGATATGCTGGCGGCAGAGGCGCAATATTGCGCCATGGAAGCGGAATTGCAGCAGTATCTCGACACCTACGAAAGCACCCATGACTACGATGAGTACCATTTTGATCTGGACGACATCGAGCATGACCCCTATGTGCTGATCTCCGCCATCACCGCCCTGAAAGGCAAGGAGTGGACGATCTCCGAGGTCGGCGGCATCTTGGAGATGCTGTTTGAAAAGCAGTACATCCTAACGGAAACCGTCGCTACGGAAACCAGATACCGCACGGAAACCCGAACCGGCTACTACACCGACGCGGACGGAAACCTGCACAGCTATGAATATACCGTGCAGGTGCCGTACACCTATTACATCTGCACAGTCCGGCTGGAAAACTTCAACCTCTCCCATGTGCCGGTCTATATCATGTCGCAGGATCAGCTCTCCCTTTACGCCATGTATATGGCGACGCTGGGCAACCGCCCGGACCTGTTCGGCGGCTCGGAGTACATCGGGAAATACTACACCGCCGACTATGAGAAGTACGAGATACCCCCGGAGGCGCTGGAGGACGCGCAGTTCGCCGCCATCATCAAGGAGGCGGAGAAGTATCTCGGCTACCCCTACGTCTGGGGCGGCAGCACGCCCGCCACCTCCTTCGACTGCTCCGGCTTCGTCAGCTATGTCTACAACAACTGCGGCGTGGGCTGGAGCTTCGGCAGGCTGGGCGCGGAGGGACTGCGCCAGCTCTGTACGCGGGTGTCCGCCGCCAACCTGCGCCCCGGCGATCTGGTGTTCTTCCAAGGCACCTATGACACCACCGGCGCGTCCCATGTGGGCATTTACGTCGGCAATGATATGATGCTTCACTGTGGCGACCCCATCCAGTACACAAGCCTCAATTCAAGCTACTGGCAATCCCATTTCCTTGCTTACGGGCGTTTACCTGCGCCCTGATCTCTCAGAAAGGAGCAAAAAAATGAACCCTAAGATTACAAAGCTCAAGGCTGAACGGGCGAAAAACGATGAAAAGATCGCCGCCCTCCGCTCCCGCAACCGGGAGCTTGACGAGAGCATCGTCGAGCTGGAGAATACCGACATCATCGGCCTTGCCCGCGCCACCGGCATGAGCATGGAGGAGCTGGCGCAGTTCCTCACACAGCTCAAAAGGGGCGGCGCGCCCTTTATCACACCCAATACCAAGGAGGATACGAACTATGTGCATGAAGAAGAATAACAACCGGCTGCTGCGCGGAGTTGCCGCCGTCCTTTGCCTTGCCCTGATGTTCCTCACCATGTCCGGCATGGCCATGGCGACGGATATGGAGGACGCCCCGGCAGGCGGCGCGCCGGAAAGCACGCCGGAGATCGTGGAGGCCGAGCTTCCCGTCACACCCGAAGGAACACCGGAGTCCCCTCCGGCTGAGCAAGGGCCGGACACACAGGAACCGGCTCCCGCGCCGCCTGAAACGACGGAAACGCCGCAGCCGGAGGCGGAATATGCGCTGGACGCAGATATTCCGACAGGCTGGCACAACGCGCCGGTGACGGTCACGATCCGTATCAGGGACAAAAACAACGCGGGCTGGCAGAAGGTAGAGGCGGCGCTGCGGGAAACCGCCGAAAGGACAGACCTGACGGAGCAGCTTGCCCACGACGGCCGCGCCCGCTACACGGTGCCGGACAACGGTACCGTGTTTATCTTTATCACTGACCCCTACGGCACGGAGCATAAAAAGGAGCTGACCGTATCCTGTATGGACTTTGAAGCGCCCCGGCTGCGGGCGGGCGTCAGCGGTACGCTGCTGCGCGTGGAGGCTGCCGACACCCTCTCTGGCATAGCCGGGGTCTATGTGAACGATGAGCTTTATACCACCCTGCAAAACGGCGAGTTCAGCGTCCGCATTGACAAAAACACGCGGGATTCCCACTTTTACATCATGGGCGTGGACAACGCGGGCAACCGCACGGGCTATCTGGTGATCGCCAACCCCTTCTATGAAAAGGAAACGCCTGCGCCCAGCCCCACACCGGAGCAGCACAACACCCATTGTCCCGCAGACTGCGATTGCAGGAAGCAGCCCTCCGGCAACACTGGCAGCAGCGGAAATACCGGCAGCAACGGCAGCAATACCGGTGCAGGAAAGCCTCCCAACGCCTCCGGCAGCACGGGAAAGCCCGCTGCGGCACAGACGCCCGCAGCCACAGAGCCGGCGAAAGCACAGGAGCCCACCGATACCGCCGCGCCTGTCGCCATTGAGAAAGGGACGGGCTTTTCCCAAAACGGCAGCGCCGTCACCCGCGACCTGCTTTACGACAAGCACACCAACAAGCAGTTCATCGCGGTAGAAACCCGCAACGGCCATACCCTCTATCTGGTGATCGACTACGATAAGCCGCTGGACGAGGACGGCGAACGGTATGAAACCTACTTCCTCAACCTTGTGGACGAAAGCGACCTGCTTGCACTCATCGACGAGGATTCCGTCCCCGTCTGCTCCTGCAAGGACAAGTGCGAGGCAGGTGCGGTCAACACCGCCTGCGCAGTC
>ENA-ORUO01003026-ORUO01003026.1-human-gut-metagenome-genome-assembly--contig:-NODE-3026-length-12044-cov-5.230711_pt1 | contig 12044 bp, 10 predicted proteins | sample MGYA00242082_ERZ509215 | MGnify/ENA primary metagenome ERZ509215 (study PRJEB26280, sample SAMEA2338829) | human gut metagenome | biome: human gut; feature: human-associated habitat; material: faeces... | reverse complement strand
GCCGTCGATGGCCTTGGGCTCGCCGCCGGAGACGGGGGCGTCCAGCATCTCGATGCCGCGCTTGGCCAGCTCCGCCGCGATCTCCTTGGAGGCCACGGGGTTGATGGAGCTCATGTCGATGAACACGCTGCCCGGCTTCATGTGGGCGGCCACGCCGTCCTCCCCCAGCATGACAGCCTTTACCTGGGGGCTGTTGGGCACCATGGTCAGCACCACGTCGCAGGTCTCGCCGATCTCTGCGTTGGTGGCGGCCTTGGCCCCGGCGGCTACGATCTCGTCCACGCTGGCCTGGTTCAGATCGCTGACCGTGAGGTCATAGCCCGCCTTGAGCAGGTTCTTCGCCATGGGCTTGCCCATAATACCAAGACCGATCAGTCCGATTTTCATAATACATTTCCTCCTTAAAATAATAGCACAGATTGGGGTGGATAGGAACTATAAAAGCGGGACTCACGCGTTGGCGCGGGCCACGTTTTTGGTGACAATCACATCGGCGCCCAGGCCGCACACGTCGGCCAGGGCCACCTGCCTGACGGCGGTGGGGGCCTGGAGACGTACGGTGTTGATGACCTCCATTACCCGGAAGATGTCCTTCTTGGGGATGGGGCGGCTGAGCCGCACGCTGGCCAGGGGCAGTTCGCCGCCCTCCACCAGTACGCTGGTGGCGATATTGCGCTGGGGGTCGGTCAGCTCCTGGCGGACATAGGCGTCTCCCTTGGGACAGGTGGCACCCTGGACGGCGTACACCGTGTCCCCCTCATATTCGGCTGTGATCTCACAGCCGTTGGGGCAGATAATACAGGTAAAACTCCGCGTCACTGTACGCTCACCTCCAAATCACCGGACTGCTCCAGCGCCGCGGCGCGGATGGGAAGCTGAAGCATCTCGGCAGGGAGTGCCTTGGGCAGCCTGCGCCGCAGCACCTCGCGGCCGTCCTGCGTCACGGTCAGGGTGACGGCCTTCATGGGCCGGGACACCCGCAGGGAGAGGGTAAAATCCCGGCTGCCGCTGATGCGCTGGGGGATGACATGGCCCACGTTGGCGCCCGCCCTGACCTCCAGGGGACAGGGGGGAAGCGCGTGGTTTTTCAGGTACTCCGCCGCCGACGAGGCCAGGGCCTCCGCCTCCAGGGAGACGAAGTCCACCAGATCGTGGACATGGAGCACGTTGCCCGCGGCAAAGACGCCGGGAATGCTGGTCTGGTAGTGCTCGTCCACGAAGGCGCCCTTGGTGCGCCCGTCCACCGCCAGGCCGGAACCGTTGGCGATGTCCCCGGCGGGGATGAGGCCCACCGAGAGAATCAGCGTGTCGCACTCCACCCGCTCCTCCGTGCCGGGGATGGGGCGGAGGCGTTCGTCGACCTGGGAGACCGTAACGGCCTCCAGACGCGCCCGGCCGTGAATATCGGTGACGGTATGGCTCAGGTACAGGGGGATGCCATAGTCGTTGAGGCACTGCTCGATGTTGCGGGGCAGGCCGCTGGGATAGGGCTGCACTTCATAGACGGCCTTCACATGGGCCCCCTCCAGCGTCATGCGGCGGGCCATGATCATGCCGATGTCGCCGCTGCCCAGAATGACCACCTCCCGGCCCACCATGAGGTTGCGCAGGTTGATGTACTCCTGGGCCACGCCGGCGGTGTAGATGCCCGCCGGGCGGCTGCCCGGAATGGCCAGGGCGCCCCGGGTACGCTCCCGGCAGCCCATGGTGAGAATCACCGCGTCGCCCCGGAGCTGTTTGAGCCCGGCGGGGCCGGAGGCGGTGACGGTGCGGTCGGCCTCCAGGGAGAGAACGGTGGTGTCGGTAAGACAGGTGATGCCCAGCTCCTCCGCCTGGGCCACGAACCGCTGGGCGTACTCGGGGCCGGAGAGGGTCTCGCCGAAGCGGGTGAGGCCGAAGCCGTCGTGGATGCACTGACGAAGGATGCCGCCGGGGCGGTGCTCACGTTCCAGCACCACCACGTCGTCGACGCCCTTCTGCCTGAGCCGGATGGCGGCGGCCAGGCCGGCGGGCCCGCCGCCGATGATTACCGCCTGATGGCGTTCCACGTTCATGCCGGCTCCCCTCCTTTCACTGACCCGGTGAACATCCAGGAGCCCTCCGGCCCCAGGTGGATGTCCCTGAAGTCCTCCCCTAGCTCCCGGTGGAGGGCCTCGGTGATGCGGGTCTCGCAGTAGCCGCCCTGGCAGCGGCCCATGGTGGCACGGGTGCGCACCTTGATACCGTTGACGGTGTGGACGCCCAGGGGGTTGTGGATGGCCTGGAGAATTTCGGCCTTGGTGACCTTCTCGCAGCGGCAGAAGATCTCGCCGTAGTCCGGGTTCTCCGCGATGGCGGCGGCCCGCTCCTCGTCGGTCATATCGGCAAAACGGCGGATGCCGTGCCGGATGGGATCAAAGTCGGGATTGGGCTCCAGCGCCTCCTGCCGGGCGATGAGGGCCACGGCCCGGCGGGCCAGCGGGAGGGCGGAGGTGACGCCGGGGGACTCGATGCCCACCAGGTTGACCACGCCGGGCGCCTCGTCCCGGCACTCCAGCACGAAGTCCTGCACCGCGCCGGTGGCGGGGTCGATGCGCTTGGGCCGGATGCCGGCAAAATTGCGGATGAAGTAAGCGCGGTCCATGTGCTTGAACATCCGCGAACCGCTCTCAATGAGGCCGTCCATGGCGGCCTGGGTGGACTCGTAGTCCTGGAAATCCCGGGCCAATTGGCTGTCGGGCCCCACCAGCACATTTCCGTCCACGGTGGGCGTGGCATGGGTGTCAAACGTATTGTCCGGATTGGGGGCGGGATAGACGGGAATCTTGGCAAACTGGCCCGCCAGCTTGTCAAGGACGAAGTATTCGCCCTTGACCGGCTTGATTACATAGCCGGGAATGCCCAGCTGCTCGCTGACCACGGCGGAGTTGAGCCCCGCGCTGTTTACCACCCAGCGGGTGTGGAAGTCGCCCCTGGTGGTGTGGAGCAGGTGGGTGCCGTCGGCCTGCCGGGTCTCGCCGGTGAAAGCGCAGTTGAGGTGGTACTCCGCCCCGTTGTGAACCGCGTTCTCCGCCAGGGCGATGGTGTAGAGGAAGGGATCCAGAATACCGCTGGCCGGGCACCACATGGCGAAATTGCCGCCGGCGCTGGGGTCAAGCTCATCCATCCGCTTGCGGTCGATGAGCTCCAGGCCCTTCACGCCGTTGGCCTCGCCGCGGGCCATGAACTGCTCCAGCCGCTGGCGGTGCTCATCGGTGAAGCCCACAATGAGCTTTCCGGTGCGCTTAAAGGGGACATCCAGCTCGCGGGCTACTTGGTCGAACTCCTGGTTGCCCTCCACGGCGCAGATGGCCTTGAGGGAGCTGGTCTTATAGAGGAACCCGGCGTGGAGCATACCGGTGTTGCGCCCGCTGGTCTGGGTGCAGACGTCGCTCTCCTTCTCCAGCACGGCGATGCGCAGCTTGTACCGGGAGAGCTCCCGGGCGATGGCGCTGCCCACCACCCCGCCGCCGATGATGACGACATCATAGGACTGCTGCATAGGGATGGCTCCTTTCTCCATCAAAGGAACAGGGTCAAAATGGGGACGGTGACCAGGCTGGTCAGCGTCGAGATAAACACACACTTGGAGGCGAACTGGGCGTCCGCCCCGTATTTCTGGGCCAGGATGGCGGTGGTGGAGCCGATGGGCATGCCGGTGAGCACCACGCTTACCCCGGCGGTGAGGGGATCTACCCCCAGCAGCCGCAGGGCCACGAGGCACACGGCGGGCAGCAGGAGCTGGCGCACCGCCACCAGATAGAAGCACTTGGGGTCGAACACGGTCTTGGGGGGCACGTCGGCCAGGATGGCCCCCACCAGGGCCATGGCCATGGGAGAGGTGCAGGCGCCCAGATTGTCCACCGCGGTATCCACAAAGTGGGGCAGGGGGAGCTGGAAGAGCATCCATACCAGCCCCACCTCCACGGCGATGATGCCGGGGTTGAGCAGCACCTTTCGGACGGCCTGCTTGGCGTCGGCCTTGGTAAACAGGGAGATGCCGGCGCTCCACATGAGGATGCGGGTGGGGATAATGAACAGGGAGCCCAGAAAGAGGCCCTCGTCGCCGTAGGCGCCGCTGACCACGGGCAGGCCGGCAAAGCCGGAGTTGCTGACCAGGGTGCCGTACTGGAGGATGCTCTTCTCCTGGTATGGGAAGCGGTTGTAGAGCACCTTGCCCAGCAGCAGGGCCGCCGCGGCCATGACGGTGGCGATGAGGACGGCCACGCCCCCCTGCTTGAGGGACTCCAGGCTGAACTCCATGTGGAAGGACTCAAAGATCATGCAGGGCAGGGTGATGAGCACCACAAAGTCGGTCAACTTATCCCGGGCCGCGTCGTTGAAAATGCCCTTCTTGCGGCAGAAGAAGCCCACCGCCATGTAGATGAAGAGGACGGTCTGCACGTCCACCATCTTGAAAAAGCTGTCCATACTACCCCTCGATGGGGGTGAGAAGGGCCCCGTCCCCGTCAAATTCCAGCGGCTCGGGCTCAGAGCAGGCCGCCACGCCGGGCCATTTACCCGCCTTCACGTCCCTGTAATAGGCCTCGCTGAGCATGATGCGGCCGATGTGGAGGCTGTTTGGGATGCGGATGATCCGGGCGCGGCTGCGGTCGATGCCGGTGCAGGTGCGGATACACATCTGAATAGCCTCCCTGTCGTTGGCCACCACGCAGGGGATGCGGGCGGAGGTGAGGACGGTAGAGGTGAGACAGTTGGGGTACATCTTTTCCGTGTCGATTTTGTCAAAGAACCGCTTTGTGATCACGTCGGCCAGGCCCACGCCCAGGGCGTTGCCGTGGCTGGCCGCGCTCAGATCGAGAAAGCAGGTGCGCTGCACCTCCACCCCGCCGTGGGCGTACTCGGTGGAAAAGGTGCCGGTGATGTTGGGGTCCACGCCGGTGCCCGAGTAGTTCTTGCCCGTCCCGTCCACCACCAGCACGTCGCAGGCGCCCACCAGCAGGGAGGGCATCCGCTCAAAGGCAAACTGGAGCAGCTCCGGCTCCCGGGCGAGAATGTCGTCCCTGTCGATGGCCTCGATGCGGCAGGTCTCGTCATAGGCGTTCTCGATGCAGGGCAGGGCAAAGAGGATGGGGGCCCTGGCCAGAATGACCTTGGCGATGGAGGGGATGTTGGCCCCGATCTTGCCCATGCCGTCGGAGTGGACCCGCTCGGCCCCCTTCTGCTTGCCCAGGCCCACGGCGAGCATCTTGCAGGGCCCGCTCTCGTAGGGGCCGCGGAAGGCGTTGTGGGGCTTGAGGCGGCAGGAGACGATGATACCGTCGGCCTCATAGGCGTTTTTGTCCAGGTACACCGGCAGGCCGGTGTCGGAGGTGCCCAGCTCCACCACCTCCATGCTGCTGCGGATCTCACAGCCCATGGCCTCCGGGGTGATGCCGTAGCTGGCCAGCACCTCCAGCTGCCCCTCGGCAGTGGCGCCGCCGTGGCTGCCCATGGCGGGCACAATGAAGGGGACGGCGCCCCTGGCCTTTACAAAGTCCACGATGGACCGGGTGATGAGGTCCACGTTGGCGATGCCCCGGCTGCCCGCCGTGATGGCGATGGACATGCCGGGCCGGATTTTGGAGCGGAAGGGCTCCCGGGACAGCTCCCCCGCCACGGCGGCGGGGATGTCTGCGGGGGCAATGCGCTCCCGGGGGAAGAGCTGCTCGGCGCGGAACATGCGGGGAATGGGCACGTCGGCCAGCAGACGGGAGACGACGCCCCCCTGTTTGATTTCCATACCAAACCGACCTTTCTCTTGTCAGGTAATAGGCGCGGGATTGAAGATGCACAGGTCGTTGTGGAAGCCGTACTGGTCGGAGTAGGGCTTCTTCACGCCGCTGGCCACGTCCAGAATCAGGTGGAACAGCTCGGCGCCCACGTCGGCGATGGTCTTCTCGCCGGTGGCGATGGGGCCGGCGTTGACGTCGATGAGGTCAAACCAGTGCTCCTTCATCTCGTTGCGGGAGCAGACCTTGATGACCGGGGCGGCGGCCAGCCCGTAGGGGGTGCCCCGGCCGGTCATAAAGACCTGAAGCCCGATGCCGCTGGCCAACTGGCAGGGCCCGCAGACGATGTCGCTGGCGGGAGTGGCGGCGTAGATCAGGCCGTGCTTATGGGGCTTCTCTGCCGGGGAGAGCACCTCCTCGATGGGGGCGGTGCCCGACTTGGCGATGGAGCCCATGGCCTTCTCTACGATGTTGGCCAGGCCGCCCTTCTTGTTGCCGGGGGTGGGGTTGGCGTCCCGGTCCACGCCGCCGGCGTCCAGGTAGTCGTCGTACCACTTCATCTCGGCGGCCAGCTTGTCCCGGGCGGCCGCGTCGCGGCAGCGGGCGGCCAGCAGATGCACTCCGTCGCGCACCTCGGTGACCTCGCTGAACAGCACGGTGGCGCCGCCCTTCACCAGCATGTCGGCGGCGTAGCCGGCGCTGGGGTTGGCGGTGAGGCCGGAGAAGGCGTCAGAGCCGCCGCACTGCATGCCGATGAGCAGCTCGCTGAGGGGCAGCTCCTCCCGGCGGCGCTCGTTGAGCCGTTTCAGCTTCCGCTCGGCCATCTCCATCAGGGCCTGCATCATGGCGTCGTGGCCCCGGTAGTCCTGGAGGGTGAGGGTGTTCTCCGGGGTGATGTCCTCCGGGGGGAGCACCATGTCGTAGGTGAGCTTTTCACAGCCCAGGCCCACCACCATCAATTCGCCGCCGAAGTTGGGGTGGCGGATGAGGTTGGTGACCGCCCGGATGGGGATATGGGCCTCCCGGGCCTTAATGGCCACGCCGCAGCCGTAGGGGTGGTTCACTGCCACCACGCCGTCCACATTGGGGTACTTGGGCAGCAGCTCCCGCTTGATGCGCTCCACCGCCACGTTGACCACACCGGCGGCGCACTGGACGGTGGTGACAATGCCCAGCAGGTTGCGGGTGCCGGCGGGGCCGGTTTTGTTGCGGTAGCCCATCCAGGTTCTGCGGGGCGGATCGGGCAGCTCTTCCATTGGGACGAGGCTGGTCCCGTAGGGCATGTCGTCCAGGCCGGGGGACTGAGGCAGGTCCAGCATGTGCTCGTTGATCCAGGCCCCAACGGGGATGGGGGCCTTGGCGCAGCCCAGCACCACGCCGTAGCGGACCACCTCGCCCCCCTTGGGGATGTCAGTCAGGGCGATCTTGTGGGCCTGGGGGATGTCCTCCCGGGTGACGACGCCGGGCATGACCCCGGTGCCGCGGGGGATGTCGTGGACCGCGATGGCTACGTTGTCCGCGTCCTTGACCTTGATGTAAAGCGGTGCGCTCATAGACGAATTACTCCCTTTTGGCCGATGTCATTCCACCGGACGCGGGGCGCGCCGGACGGAATGACATCGAGGTGTTATGATGATTACTGCTTGCCGGAGAGCTCCTTCTCCTGGCGCTTGGCCTTGCGGTTGTCCAGAACGGCGTAGACCACGGACAGGATGATCAGCGCCCAGATAACCCAGCCCATGGGACGCACGAACAGGCCGGTCAGGGAGCCGTTATAAGCGGTGAGCACCTGAATGAAGTAGTCCTCCAGGTCGCCGCCCAGAATGAAGCCGATGAGGAAGCAGGACACGGGGAAGTGGAACTTCTTGATCAGAAGGCCCACAATGCCGAAGAGCAGCAGGCACCACACGTCGAACATGCGGCCGTTGAGGGTGGCGTAGGCGCCCACGGTGCACATCATGAGCACCACGGGGTACAAGCGCTCCTGGGGAATGAGGACGATCTTCGCCAGCAGCTTCACCGGGAAGAACATGACCAGGTACATCAGGATATTGCAGCACAGCAGGGCCACCAGAATGGTGTTCCAGATCACCGGATTGTTGGTGATGAACAGGGGGCCCACCTGAATGCCCTGGAGCATGAAGGCGCCGATCAGGACGGCGGTGGTGGAGTCGCCGGGAATACCCAGGCTCAGCAGGGGCACCAGGGCGCCGCCGGTCAGGCCGTTGTTGGAAGTCTCAGAGGCGATCAGGCCTTCGGGTACGCCGGTGCCCAGCAGCTCGGGGTGCTTGGACCAGCTCTTGGCCTGGGAGTAGGCGATCAGGGAGGCCGCGGAGCCGCCCACACCGGGCAGGATGCCCATGAAGGTGCCCAGCAGGGCGGAGCGGAACACATTGATGATCTGCCCCTTGAAGTCGTGGAGAAGGCTGAACTTGACGTTGTTCTTGACCTCCAGCGTATCATCCTTGCTGTAGGAGGCGTGCATACCCGTCTCACACTGCTGGAGCATCTCGGAGACGGCGAACAGGCCGATGAGCACGGGGAAGAGCTGGAAGCCGCTCTGCATCTGGCTCTCCAGGAACTCAGGGACCATGCGGTATTCATTGTTGACGGAGAACTGGTTCATCATGGCCACCAGCACGCCCAGCATACCGATCCACAGGCCGCGGAGCATCTGGCCCCGGGACAGGGCGGCGATGACGGTGAGGGCGAAGAGGATGATGAGGAACTTCTCCACGGCGGAGAACTTGATGGCCCAGCCGGCCAGGATGGGGGTGAAGAGGGCCAGCACCACCAGGGAGATCATGCCGCCCATGAAGGAGGAGGTGACGCCGATTTTCAGGGCGCGTTCTCCCTCGCCCCGCAAGGCCATTGGGTGTCCGTCGAACGTCGTACACACCGATGACGGGGTGCCGGGAATGTTGATGAGGATGGCGGGGACCAGGCCGCCGGAGATGCCGCCCACATAGAGGCCCAGCAGCAGATAGAGGGCCATCTCCATGGAGTAGGCGTAGGTCAGGGGGAGGAACACGGCCACGGCCATGGTGGCCGTCATGCCGGGGATGGCGCCGAAGATGATGCCGATGACGACGCCGAACAGGGCCACGGCGATGTACTCCGGGCCGATCACGAAGGGCAGTTCAAATCCCATGAATCACACCAGCCTTTCTTTAGTAGAGAATGAAGCCCAGGGACGGAATCTCAATGGTGAGGAGACCGGAGGGCAGGGTGATGGCGAACGCGGTGCCGAACACAACGCTGATAATCAGGCAGGCCACCACGGAGATGATCAGGCTGGTGATGTGGTACCTGGGGTTTTTCAGCTGCGCCTTGTTGGCAAACAGGGTGTTGAACAGGAACAGGCAGATGATGGACCAGAAGGTGAAGCCCAGCTTGTCCAGCAGGAAGAAGTAGACCACCATCAGGGCGATGGTGCCCCAGAATTTGAACTTGTCGTAGTGTTCCACGAAGAAGCGGCCGGGCTTGACAAAAAAGCCCTTGCCCGCCTTGATCCGGGCCCGCCCCTCCAGGGCGATCAGCAGGACGCCCAGAATCACCAGAATTCCAATGGTGATGATGGGGAAAATCCAGTGCTGGGTTGAATACTCCACATTGATACGCATCTTATTACCTCTCTTTCGCAGGGTGGTATCACAGAATATCACCCCGCTGAAGCGCCAACCGCCGGCTGGGCTTCAACGGGGTGACACTCCAACAGATATTAGGTCAGCTCGTCCAGGCCGGGGGCCACGTCGATGATCTCCTGGCCGATGTCCCGCTTGTCGCTGATGAACTGGCGGGAGGCCTCCAGATCCGCCTCCTCGGCGGTGACGGCGCTGTAGAGCAGGCCGGCCATCTCAGCCTGGAAATCGGGGTTCTCACAGACCTTCTGCATGGCGGCGGCGATCTCATTCAGAATGCCCTCGTCCATGTCCTTGGGGAAGAGCATGAAGAAGTCCTTGTTGAAGTCGAAGGGCTCGCCGTTGAAGGTGATGCCGTCGTCGGCCATGGAGATAACGCCGCTGCCCTCCAGGTTGCCGCAGGTGTCAAAGAGCTTCATGGCCAACTGGGCGTCCACGCCCTCCTTGGTGAACTCCACGCAGGAGGAATAGTCGGCGTAGATGATGTCGGTGTTGCCGTCCCAGAGGCGCTGCTTCTTTTCGTCGGTGGTGCCGCCCACCAGGGCCTTGATGCGGCTGGCCACCTCGTCGCCGTACTGCTCCTGAACCCACATATACCACACCACAAAGTCCAGGTGGGAGGCGGAGCCGGACTCAATGTTCACCCGCAGCTCCTCGCCGGGGTTATCGGCCAGCCACTGGGCGGCCTCATTCAGGTTGTTGTAGGGGGCGTCGGCCTTGGCCACAAAGCAGCCGCCGGGGTTGACGCCGATGCGGGGGCCGACGGTCAGGTTCTCCAGGGCGTAGTCCTCACTGACCGCGCCGAAGAGTACGCTCAGGAACGCCATGTCGTGGAACATCATGATGGTGGTGCCGTCGCCCTTGGCCTTGGAGATGGTGTCCAGCGCCTGGGCGTTGCCGATGGCGTCCACCTTGCCGTTGAAGCCCATCTCCTCGCCCAGATAGCGAGTGACCATGTCGGCGATCATGTAGGAGTCGCCGCCGGTGGAGGTGGAGCCGATGACCACGCGGACGCGCTTGCCCTTCAGGCTGCTCTCGCCGGAGGCGGCGCTGCCGGTCGCCTCGGTGCCGGGATCGCCGGTGGAGGGGGTGCCGGTTTCCGTGTTAGAGGGGGTGCCGCCGCAGCCGGCCAGCAGGCCGACTGCCATGGAGGCGGAAAGGAGCAGAGCCGTCAATTTCCTGAACTTCATTGTTCAATTCCTTCCTTTCGTTCGGTTCATTCACTGGGGATGTTCCGTGCTTGCTTGCGGGGGATGGGGGCGCTTCACTACCGTGGCACTATGATAGCAGGCCGCAGCATGGGTTTTCCATTCGCAAAAGGCAATGAAATGGGAGAGCAAATTTGTAAACTCTGTGTGGGTTTCAGAAAAATGAATTTAAGATTTCAAAAATACCCGTTCTGCGTTTCAAATATGGAAGATTTGTTTCGCTTAGAACTGTAAATTTATAGAAATTATCGGTTGATTTTTATAGTTTGTCAGAAAAAAACAAGTAAAATTTGTGCAAAACAGATAAGGACGGGCGCGGTTCGCCCTCCGCCTGCTGCTCCTTGTGCGGAACAAAAATCTCTGTTACACTGAACATGAATACAAAGTTTTTGTACCGTTCTGGTCAAAAGGAGTGTCACACCATGAAATCAGAATCTGCGGAGCTGGTAAGCGGCCTCATCCGCCAATACCGCCGCCTGCGCCTGCTCTACCTGGGTTATCTGGCGGCGGCCGTCCTGGCGCTGGTCTTCTTCTTTGTGGACAAGCGCGTTACCCTGGCGCTGGTGGCGGCCAGCCTGGTCTACCACCTGGTGGTGGTACGGAGGGCGGGGAAGGCCTACCAGCGGGCCTTTGTCCACGCCTGCGGCCAGTGTACCCTGGCCCGGCGCCTTCAGGACGCCCGCCACACCGAAGCGCCCACCCTGGAGGAGGGGGAGCTGCGCCGCGCCCGCCTGGTCGCCGCCAACGACGCCAAGGGCTCCGTCCTGGTGCGGGAGGGCGGCTCCGGTACCTACCACGGCCGCCGTGTGCGCCTGGGTGACGCCGGGTTTACCCATTCCTTCTCCATGGAGGGGAAAACCCACCACGAGTTCGTGGTGGGCACCTGGGTGACGGTGGAGCTGGGGAAGGACACCGGGCTGAACTGGCGGCTCATCCACGAGCGGGTGATGATGAAGCCGTCCCGGGACGCCATGCTGCGCCGGGAGAGCGGGCTGCGGCGGGTGGTGGGCTTCGGCCCCGGCTGGATGGAGGACGGCACCTGGTTTGTCCTCCGGCCGGAGGGCAAACCCGACGTGCCCGGTGACGCCTTCCTCGCCGCCCTGCGCCGGCTGTCCGCCGCCACCGACAAGCCCCTGGCCGTCTGCGTCCAGGGAGACCGCCTCCATGTCTTTGTCACCAACCGTATCCTGGGCCAAAAGGTATCCAGCCGCGTCCCGCCGAGCGCCGCCGTGGCCGAGGTGGATTTTCTCCCCGAGCTGGACGGAATTCTCAAGGCCTCGGACGCCCTGGTATAAAACTTCATGCGCCAAGAGCGTACCACGAAAACGGGCAAAGGCTTGTGGCGCATGAAGTTTATGCGCATATGGGCCGTCCAGGCCCATGCGCTTTGATTTCATGGCCGTGCCGCTGAAAGCGGCACATGGCCAATTTTGCTATGCTTTTGC
>ENA-ORUO01003017-ORUO01003017.1-human-gut-metagenome-genome-assembly--contig:-NODE-3017-length-12080-cov-3.640998_pt1 | contig 12080 bp, 9 predicted proteins | sample MGYA00242082_ERZ509215 | MGnify/ENA primary metagenome ERZ509215 (study PRJEB26280, sample SAMEA2338829) | human gut metagenome | biome: human gut; feature: human-associated habitat; material: faeces... | reverse complement strand
CGCTACCTTTGATACCTATTACTATGTCCTGAACCTGCAGGGCGACGTTGTCAAGCTGATTCAGGCAAATGGACATGTTGTTGCGCAGTATATTTACGATGCGTGGGGCAATCTTCTGGATAGCGGCGGCAACCTTTTATGGAACGCAATGTGTTGCATATCTCCCGTGGGATTCAAACTCTCGTGGGGGAGATTACGGAATATATCCCTATGCTCGAATTGGTTGATAAGTGAGGTGTCTAGACAATGAAAATCTTTCTGAGAAGGGTACCATTTTTCACACAGCAACTTCTTGGTTGGGCTTATCTTGTATTTTGGGTTTTGAAAATCGTCTCTCCAGAAATACAAGTGCAATTATCGCATTTACCTAGGCTTGTATATGATTTGCTGCTATACACGAGCGTATATAGCAACATCTCTCTTTTGAAAATCGGAATTTAATCCATACATTACTTACCCTCACCTTCCTGCTTTTCCCTTTTGTAACAGGTGAAATCGGCAATGCAGACATCATCCTTGTATTCCTGAAGGATGTTCCTAAATACATAGCCGGGGATTTCGCCGTCAAGATAAAGCTGCTCAATGAGTTTCAGTGCACCGAAAATATTGTTTTCTTTATCTGCCTTAATCATATTCACTTTCGGACACCTCCTCAACGATGCGATTTCGGCAATCGCACATTCGAGGGCTTGCCTGCGCTTTTTGCTCCTGCTCAAACTTTTTCCTTTCGTAGCCGTTATTCCAGCTCATTGTAAAATCTCCTTTGAATTTTGAATTTGGTGTTCGGATTCAAAATTCAGAGATCACGGGTAGCGGGAAACGGCGCTTTGCCACCAGAACAGGGACACAACGCGCTCCTTTCCGCTCGGGAGAAAGCGAAAAGGATACAAAAAACCGCTGTAGCTATCAAGCACTGACTTGAAAAGCTACAGCGGCGTCTTCTTTCTGCTTGTTCTATTCCATTCGCTTTGCCTAAGCTGCCTATAACTTGGTGAAAATGCAATCTCGTTTCAAGAAAGCGCCTTTCACAGCCGCCGTCGGCAAGCAGGCAACAAAAAGCAGCTACAACCCCATGAGGCTGTAACTGCTTTGTGTAACCTGTTCATTTTCCTGCTGCATCCCAAGAGTGGATGCAATCCGGCAGCATAGCCAGTATAGCAGAGGCAAAGTCGGACATTCCGTAGGAAATCGGTCGGATTTTCATCGGACCTATGTCGGACAAAGGTCGGACTTTTCTGTATTGGCAAAGAATTCGGGTATCTCGCTCTCATCTCCTTCCACATCAAAAATGCCACGAAATGCGGGGATGGCATAGCCCCATAGCGCTATTCCGAGCAGCATAACAGCCTCCTTCTTTCGATCATAAAAAGTGCTGCGCTCTAAATTAAGTATCTCCAGCAGTTCGCTTTCGGTGTAGCGGAAAGCGGTCAAATAGCTCTTGGAGAGGATTTCGTGGTAAAGCCGCCCGTTATTGTAGTAGTCATAGACCTTGCGCATAGCCTTGTCGATGAGATCGATCATCCACTTGTTTTCAAACAGATTGCACACACGGTGTTCAAACTCGCTGCGCTCAATATCGGGGGCAAATTCCTCTAAATAAATCAGGGCATCGTTCAGATCGTCGCCATAATAATTGATTTCTGCATTTACGCAGCGGCAGTCCGAAAGTGTTGCCCACACCACATCACGGTAGATGCTCAACAGCAGTTTTGTTTTATGGAATATATCGTCCTGCGGCAAGCCCAACTGCTCATACATTTTTGCGATGCTTTTTGCTGCTCTTGTATTGTTCCTTCCCATTGCCGCTCCTTTTCCGTATGAACGGGCATACTAATCACGATTGCGTATATTCAACGCCTGAAAATTGCGGTATCTTTCCGAAACCTCTTGACAGGATACGCAAGTTCGAGTAAGATAAACACGCAATCTAATTGCGCATCCCTATTATACGCAGTTTATATGCGCTTGTCAACGGAAAATAGCAATTTAATTTCCTGAATACTTTGAACGCTACGGAGGACGGTACAATGCGGTTTTGTGAGAAATTAAAAGATGCCCGCACAAAGGCAGGCATGAAGCAGGAAGAACTGGCGAAGGCACTTGGGGTATCCCTCAGGACGATCACCAACTACGAGTCCGGCGAGTGCTATCCAAGAAAGCGGGACATCTATCACAAACTGGCAGAACTGTTTCACACCGAAGAAAATTATTTCCTGAATGAGGACGAGGAGTTCCTCCTTTCTGCCGCAGAGAAATACGGCGCGAAGGGCGCAAAACAGGCGCAGGCACTGGTGGATGAAGTCAGCGGCCTTTTTGCGGGCGGAAATATTGCCGATGAGGATCTGGATGTGATGATGAAGGCTCTGCAGGATGCGTATTGGATTGCCAAAGAGAAGAATAAGAAGTTCACGCCCAAGAAATATCGCAGGGACTAATTTTTAGCTGTCCGGTTAATTGGACACGTCTTATGTTAGAATGGCGATGTCAAAACAGGCAGAGGGAGGTGTTCGCTCTTGGATATTCAGACTTTGGAGATCGTGCAGACAGCAAACAGACTGGTCGATACGTTCGGCACGAGGGACCCGCACAGAATCGCCCAAGCGCTTGGGATTGAGGTCATCTCCGTGGATTTCAAACGGCAGCGTGGAGCCTATAAGGTTCTGATGCGCAACCGATTTATCTTCATAAAAAACGATCTGGACCCGGTGATGGAAAGAGTTGTTATGCTCCACGAGATCGGACATGATGTTCTTCACCGGAAGGAAGCTGTAAAAGCAGGCGGCTTTAAAGAGTTCAATATCTTTAATATGCGGGAGAACCGGATGGAATATGAAGCAAACGTGTTCGCTTCCCAGGTATCCTTAGATGACGAGGAAATTCTCGAATACATACACTATGGCTATGATATCCAGCGGATTGCCAGCGCGATGCACACGGATGCAAACCTTGTTGCGTTAAAGACAGACGCGCTGATTGCACAGGGCTACTGTCTGCACCATCAGGAGTATGAAAACAGATTTTTGAAATAGAACGGCAAAGGGTATCACGGCGTTGATAAACAACAATAAAATGTGAGGTTTGCAGAAACCTGTTCGGGTGAGCAATTTGTGCAGACGGCATTTGCACAAATCTCATGGGGTATACCGTTGGCCGCTTACCAGATGATACAATGCGTAATTGGTACGCTTGCGGAAGGTGCTGCATCAGTGCCGGAAGCTTTTGAGGCTGATGCTTTCCTTTTGGCGCGAAACTCGATACAATAGAATCCGCACAGAAGCCTGCGCCACCCTGAATTCGGTTGTAATCCCAATGATTTTATGTTAGAATCAATATTAGATCAAAATACATATCTGGTTCAAAAGATAACCGAGATTCCTACCTGTTGGATTATATACCGTTGTCCGAACATAGCTGTGGAATCGCTCCAGGCGCATTACGTTTGGAAATGCATTGCATGTGCGAACTATTGGATACATAATTGTGTTATTGCATAAAGGAGAAACGCTATGCCATATTTAGAAACTGTCCAAGAGCTTCTGGAAGCCAAAGAGGGCGAACACGTCCAATTCAAGGAAGCCAAAAATCGGTTTGACTTTGGAGAGGCGGCGAAGTGCTGCTGCGCTTTGGCGAACAATGGCGGCGGTAAGCTGGTGTTTGGCATCACAGACAAGAGACCCCGCAGCGTGGTCGGAAGCGCGGCTTTTGACCAGCCGGAGCGTACCCGCATGGGGTTAATTGAGAAGCTGCGGATCAACATTGACTTTCAGCTTTTCAACTACGAAGGAAAGCGGGTCCTGGTCTTCGACGTGAAGAGCCGTCCCATCGGCATGCCGGTACAATACGACGGCGTAGCGTGGATTTACGAGGGCGATACGCTCAAGCCCATGCCGGAGGATATGCGCCGCAGCATCTATGAAGAAACCGGCGGCGACTTCTCTGGGACGATCTGCGCCGGGGCAACGGTCGATGATTTGGACGAGACTGCCATTGAAAACTTCCGTGCCAAGTGGATCGAAAAGAGCGGCAAAAAGCAGCTTGCCACGCTGTCTAAGGAGCAGCTTCTCCACGACTGCGGCGCAATCACGGATGACGGCGTGACATATGCAGCTCTGATCCTGTTCGGCAAGAACGCGGCGATCATCAAGTATCTGCCGCAGGCTGAGATCATTTTTGAGTACCGTTCCTCCGAAGCATCGGGTCCAGCAAATCAGAGAGAAGAGTTTAAGGTCGGCTTCTTCGCTTGCTATGACCGCGTGTGGGAGCTTGTCAATCTGCGGAACGACAAGCAGCACTATCAGGAAGGCTTTTTCGTGTTTGACATTGCGACCTTCAATGAGCGCGTTGTCCGAGAAGCGATCCTGAACGCGGTGAGCCACAGAAACTATCAGTTTGGCGGCAGTATCTTTGTCCGCCAGTTCCGCGACAGGTTAGTTGTCGAAAGCCCCGGAGGACTTCCCTTCGGCATTACGCTCGACAACATACTGGATCGCCAGCTTCCGCGCAACCGCCGTATTGCTGAGATCCTTTCGCTCTGCGGCATGGTGGAGCGTTCCGGTCAGGGCATGAACCTGATGTTTGAGCTGAGTGTGCAGGAGGCAAAACCGCTTCCCGACTTCACTGGCACAGATGACTTCTTCGTCAGCGTCACACTGAACGGACTGATCCTCGACAAAGCGATGCTTTCCGTTATCAACCGGATCAGCGAAAGAGGCGCGGAGCTACTGTCCACCGAGGACTTCCTTGTGATTGATGCTCTGTACCATGAAAGACCGCTGAATGAGAAGATGCAGTCCCGTTTGAACCGGCTGATCGAGATGGGTATTGTCGAGCATATCGGCCGCAAGAAGTATGTTCTTGCCAGAAGCCTCTATGCGGCAACGGGCAAAACCGGTGTGCATACAAGACGCGTCGGCTTGGATCGAGATACCAATAAAGAGCTGCTGTTAAAGCACATTCGGCAGAACAACGAAGTTGGTACTCCGTTCAAAGAATTGCAGCAAGTTTTGCCGGGTCTCAACCGCAATCAGATTCAAGTGCTGATGCGGGAACTCAAGGAAGACGGAAAAGTGGTCTGCAAAGGCAAAACCAGTGCTGCGAGATGGTTTATCATCAAGTGATTCACCGGCGATTTCAGATGTGTTTTTGTGTTCAACTTGCGACTAACTTAAAACCAACTTGCGACCAACTTGCGACCTAATCAGTATGTTGGTGATGTCAATTTTCATTTTGCCCTCCCGGTGTTACGCGCACAACCAAAATAAATCTCTGCAAAAGCGGAAATCCCAGACCATCAATGCTGATAGTTTGGGATTTCTGTTTTTTTTGAAGATGTTGCTTTTGTGTTAGTCCATTTTAATTTTCCATGCAATAGGCGATCTCAAGAGAAAGACTCGCACAGGCTGGAAAATACAACATCCTTGCCCGGTGCGAGTCTTTGCACTTATGCAATTTGAATCGCTGTGTACCGAGCGGTACGCGCGGTGGTGTAAGCGGTCGGTGTGCTTGGCTCCTCAATTGATTGCGGCCTGTGTCATGCTGCCGCTTTTCAGATGAGATTGGTGGTTCCTGCCCGGAGCGGCTCAGCTCACGTTGCCGTTCTTGTCACAGGTCAGAGAGAGATTATATGTTTTATCAAAAGTAATGGCTCCCAAATATTTCTTCACCATTCTGGCTGAACAGTATGCCGTGTTTCCACTTTTGGTTGCGGACTTGGAAGCAACAGACCAGACGCTGTTGTAAATTGTGACATTGCAGCTGGAGGCCGTGCAGGTCGAGCCTGTCCCGGTGTAGGTAAAGGAGCCAGTAAGAGTGATCTTCCACTGCTCAATATTGTTTTCATTTTTATAGACATAGTTTTTCGCCTTTGTCACGGAGCCAGACGCTCTGGCCTGCGGCAGGGTCTCCAGCGTGATCTCAAGATAGCTGCCGTCCGCATAGGAGATGACTTCCAGCAGTTCCTCTCCCGCGCTTGCATGCGCAATCTGCGTGGGAAGCCCCGATAGCAGCAGGACAAAGGCGAGCAAACCGGCAATCATTTTTATAATATTCCTTTTCATAATATTCTCTCCCATTTTCATTTGCTATTTACTCAATATATATTTCGACATGCGACCTCTCGTCCGCTTCTCTAGCTCGGGCCGTCTCAACAGTGACCAGAACCGTCCAGGAAATCAGAATGGCCAGCATTGTGGCGCAGACCGCGAACAGCACACGCCTCCGGATGCGAAGGCCCTTCAGAACCGCTGCAGTTTCCATATTTTCCACATACGCTGCCGCGATCTCCTGTGGCGTTCCCAGCTGTGCCTGAATCGCCGCAACGTCCGCGTCGGGATGTTCCTGGACGAATTCCTGCACGGTCTCCCTGATCTGCGTCATGACATACCGGCGCATCTTGCCGCCCGGCAGCCATGACCGCACCTTGCGGTAATAGCGCCTTGCCGCCCGTTCAGCTGTGTTCATTTTTTCCTTGCCCCCCCTGAATAATTTGAAAAACACCCTGTGTGATCGCCCGGTACTCCCGGCTCAACTCCTGCAGACGGCGGCGGCCGGGCTCCTCCAGATGATAGTAAACACGCGTCATCCGTTTGCCTACCAATACCTTTTCGCCGGAAAGCATGCCCTGATCCTGCAGCTTATAGAGTACCGGGTACAGGGAGCCTTCCTCTGTCACAATGGCTCCGCCGCTGCGTTCGGTGATTTCCCGCACGATTTGATATCCGTACATGTCTTCCTGATCGAGCAGAGCGAGGATCAGCAGCGATATAAGACCCCGCTGGAAGCAGCTCTGTGTATTTTCCTTTTTTGCCATCTCATACATTCACCTCGGCCGTTTGTATCAGCTTGTCAAAAGTTCTCGCGGGAGTTCTGCCAGATCACTTTCAAAATCGGAATGCATTGACTGCGAAGAAGAAAATGCAATTTTAACTGCAGAAACAGACAATCGGTCTGGAAAATACTATGGCGTTATTTTTTGGCGCAGAGTTTCCTATTGGACTTTCTGACCGTACATCTTTTGACAATATGCTACCAATACATATAATACAGGCTAATCATAATAGGTCAATAACTTTTGCGAAAACAATTATTGACATTTTGTTGGAAACGATATATTCTTTTAGTAGAGGCCTGAAAATTATTGGTAATAATTGCCAATTTTCGCTTATTGGGCCATAGACGAAGCTGCCCGAAAGTCGATAGAACATTTCGGATGCTTCAAAAATGAAAAGAGGTAATTATTATGAAAAAGAGCCTTTGGACCCGGCTGCTTTCTCTCCTGCTGGCGGTGGTGCTCTGCGTCGAGCTGCTGCCTGCGGTGGGGTCTGCGGTTTCTCCTTCCGAAGATTTGGAGCATACCGTCGAGGGGACGGTCGAGGAGCCGGCTGAAGTCGCGTTCGAAGAGGCCTCGCTGCGCAGTGAGCGCGTCAAGCACTTCCGTATGGGGGACGGAAGCTATGTCGCGGTGCAGTATGACGTGCCGGTCCATCATCAGGATGCGGACGGCCGGTGGCAGGACATCGACAACACGCTCGAGCCGGTCGGGCAGACCTACGCGGTGGAGGACGGAAGCGTCGCCTTCGCGGCCAGTCTGAACGGAGACGCCGTCTTCACGGCGGGCGCGGACGAGCACCGGGTGCAGCTCTTTCTGGACGGTGATCCGGACGTCCTGCCCAGTCACGATGCAACACTGGCAGCTCCGGAGCCGACGGAGGCCGTCGCTCTTCCTGAGGTGACAGAAGAAACGAAAGAAGCAGCGGAAGAACCGGCAGAAGAGACCGAAACGGCTGCTGCGGCAGAAGAAACCCATGCGGAAATGATGGTTGAAACCGGGGCGGCGGCCGAGCTGGAGCCTGCCGGTCCGGCGCGCTCCTACCACGCGGCAGAGGCCGTTGTGCAGGAGCCTTTTTCTCTGCGTTCAGATGACCCGTTTGTCCCGGAAAAGCTCAGCTCCTCGCTGCTTTACCCGGACGTTTACGACGGCGTTGACCTTGCATACACGCTCTACGGCGAAACGATCAAAGAGACGATCCTGCTCAACAAAGCGCAGGCCAGCTATCTCTTTTCTTTCGTGCTGCAAACGGGCGATCTGACCGCAGAAATGCAGGAAGACGGCTCTGTCCTCCTGCTCGATGAGGCCGGATCGCCCGTTTACGCGATCCCCGCGCCCTACATGCTCGACGCCGGGGGGACGTACTCGGACGCCGTGCGCTACAGCCTCGAGGAGCTGGACCGCGGCAGTTACCGCCTGCTCGTCGACGCGGACGCCGCGTGGATCGAGGAAGAGGCGCAGTTCCCGGTCGCCATCGACCCGACGATCGTCAAGATTTCGCAGTCTGGCTCCCTCTCGTGGGCCTATATCTTCTCCGGCAGGCCGGACTACAACTACCCCGAAAGCCCGGTTCGGGTCGGCTATACCCAGCATAACGGCAGCGGCGAATATCAGGCCATCGCGGCGGTCGACAAGCTGCCTGAACTGCCCTCCGGCAGCATGGTCACGGCGGCTGCCATCCATGCATTACAGTCCGGCTTCAGCAACGCCTCTTCCGACGATTTCCAGTACCTGTACGCCCACCAGATGACAATTGACAAGACGGGAAGCCAGAAGTACAGCGACTGGATCAAGACCCTGACGTGGAATAAAATTTATGCAAACGGAACGAATCATTATAAGACCGCGACGGAGGATTTCATCCGCCTGACCAGTACGAACGGCTACCGCTCGCTGGATATCACCCGCGCGGCCCGCAGCTGGTACAGCGGCGGGAAATGCCATGCGATCCTGCTGCGCTCGGACTGCAGCGCGAGCAAGCGCATCGTCTCCTCGTTCCAGACGGGTGCGTCGTATCTCACGGTGACCTACCGCAACGACTTCGGCCTGGAGAGCTACTACACCTACCAGACCCAGAGTGCGGGCCGCGCCGGTACCGGCTATATCTCGGACCACATGCAGCGCCTGACCTTCGTCGTGCCGCTGCTCTCGTCGGATAGCAGCGTGATGCCCTTCGGGCTGTCGCTCGTGTACAACTCCGGCCTCAGCCGGGAGTCCTTCGGTGTGCAGCAGAAGAAAAACCCCAACGAGCCGCCCGACTATACGCGTGACTACCGCAATATGCTGCTCGGCTCCGGCTGGAAGCTCTCCGCACAGCAGTGCGTCCAGTCCGTCCGCATCGGCTCGGACGACGCGCAGACCCTCTACTGGGTCTACACGGACGCCGACGGCACGCAGCACTATTTCTCGAAGGAGGGAGGCGGCGGAGCCGAAACGGACGGCGTCTTCCGGGACGAGGACGGCCTCGGCCTGAAGATGACGTGCCAGTCGAACCCGGACAGCGACATTGGCCACACGAACTTCACCATAACGGACGACAACGGCAACGAGACCTTCTTCCGCGACGGCATCCTGACCTACACAAAGGACGCCTACGGCAACGGCATTTATTATTGTTATAACGGCATCAACTTCGACACCCCGGACGGCAAAAGCTGGCGCCCGACAAACGAGGTCTTTAACCGCCTGACCCGCATCTGCCGCCAGAACAAGGGCGCTTCGAACGAATGCCTCGCCACGCTGATCTACGACGCGAATGGCAGGCTCCTCCGCGTCGGCGACGAGGCCGGGAAGGAGACAAAGTTCCATTACGACAACACCGCGGGCGTCCGCCAGCTCGATTACCTCCTCTGCCCGGACGGCACGAAGCTGAACTATACCTACGATACGATCGGCCTGAACGGCGCGCACGACGGCGAGGCCAACTACGGCATCTGGTATACCTACCACACGGACGGCACCATTGACCAGTTCTATGAATTCACCCTCGACGGCGGAACGCATGTGCTCGGCGACACGGTCAAGTGCTGGAACGGCAAAAACCGCTCGAGCTACCGTGCGTTCGGCGCGGACCAGCTGGCGGAAACAGATGACGACATCCGCCTCGAGGTCGTCTTCGACAACTGGGGCCGCACCATCTCCACCTATACCACCAATACGGATATCACGCGCATCCTCGGCAGCTCCGCCGCTTCGTATACGGCCACCGCAGAGCGCAGCAAGCAGAATAACCGCCTGACGAGCGTCGGCTCGACGGGCATGACGGCGGAAAACCTCCTGCGGGACGGCGGGCTGGAATCGGAGGACGGCTGGACGAACGCCTCGACCGGCAGCGGCTCCGCAGCGGCCCGCACGACGATCACGAACGAAGAAAACCGCCGCCACGGCACGGGCGGCCTGAATCTCTACCTCCCGGACAGTGCGGGCAGCGGCGATGCAGCTGCCATCTCCCGCCCCGTAACGCTCACCGCCGGGGAGACCTACACCCTCTCGGGCTACTTCTCCGCCAGCTCCCACCTGCGCTGGACCAGCGGCGCGCGGCTGGAGGCTGTCGTGCAGGGCGGAGGCGCGGAGCAGACCGTCCTGCTGACGGATGCCCGCCCGTCCGCCGCCATCGAAAACGGCTGGCAGCGCGTGACCGCCACGTTCACGGCCCCGGCGGCGTCCTGCCGCATCGCCTTCCGCATGAGCGGCTGCACGGGCACGGCCTACCTCGACGATCTCCAGCTGGAGCAGGCGGAGGCCGCCTCCACCTATAACCTCCTGCAGAACGCCTCGTTCGAGTTCGGCGATGCGGGCTGGAACCTGCAGGGCGGCTCGGCGGCGGCTGCGGATACCAGATTCGGCGCGAAGGCCATGACCATGCAGGGCAGCTACAATGGTAACCTCCATGTCAGCCAGCCCGTCGCGCTGAACTGCTCCTCGGATACGACGTTCCTGCTCTCCGGCTGGGCGCAGGCGGACTACGCCGCCCCGAACGCCGCTTTGGAGTTTGGCAGCGGCACGCGCTACTTCGGCCTGATCGCAGAGATCTTCTATGTGGGTGTGAGCGACCCCGAGCGGCAGAGCGTCCCGTTCAGCTGGGCCACCGCCGACTGGCAGTGCGCCGTGGGGACCATCGTGCCGAAGGAGAGCGGCAAAACGATCCGGCGGATCATCGTCTACTGCGCGTTCGACCACAATTCCGGAACGGCCCGGTTCGACAACCTCTCCCTGCGGCAGGAGCCGGTGCAGACCTACTCCTATAACGCCGACGGCAACGTCACGGCCGCCACGCAGACCGGCACGGGCACGGAAAAGGCCGGGTATACCGGCACGGACCTGACCTCTTACACGGCCGCAAACGGCGCAAAGTACACCTATACCTACAATGCTGCCCACGACGTCACCTCGGCTTCGGTCGCCGGGATCAAGAGCACCACGACCTATAACGAGGCGGGAAACGTCACCGGCTCCAAGCTGACCTCGACGGAGAAAAACGAGCAGAAGTACCTCGAGAGCAGCGCCGTCGCGACGCCGGACCGCAACCACATGCAGAGCGTGACGGACGTCAACGGCAATACGACACTTTACGACTATAACTCGCTGACGGAGCAGCTTCTCCAGACGACGGACGCACTGGGCCGCACGACGGAATATACCTATGACGCCAACAGCCGCCGGACGGCCATGGTCTACCGCCACGGCGTCGCCGCCATCGACTACGGCTACGAAAACGGCCGCCTTGCCACCCTCGACCGCAAGACCTACCGGAGCGGAGCCGCGCAGCATCAGATCTACTCCTTCGGCTATAACCAGTGGGGCCAGGCGACGAGCATCGGCGTGAGCAGTCCGGATGTCAGCACGCCGTGGGTGCTGATGGAGAATGTCTACGCCGCGAACAACGGCCTTTTGGATTCCACGACATATGGCAACGGGACCGTCGTCGAATATACCTACGACAGGCTTGACAGAGTGACGCGGATGGTGTATTCTGGCGGCAGGTATGTGAATTACCGTTACAATGCAGAGGGTTCCCTTGCTGAGCTGGACTACGGCGAGGGCGACGCGGCCCCGACGGCGACGTACCGCTTCGAGTACGACTCCCTTGGCCGCCTCATCCGCAGCCAGCAGCGCGACGGGAATACCGTCACGCAGCGCACGGAGCAGCTTTACGACACGGCGAACCGCCTGTCCGCGCAGGGATGGACGCTCGGCGGAACGAGCTACCGCGAGTCGTATGCCTACGACGCGTCAGACGGCAGCCTGACCACGC
>ENA-ORUO01003012-ORUO01003012.1-human-gut-metagenome-genome-assembly--contig:-NODE-3012-length-12112-cov-4.209588_pt1 | contig 12112 bp, 9 predicted proteins | sample MGYA00242082_ERZ509215 | MGnify/ENA primary metagenome ERZ509215 (study PRJEB26280, sample SAMEA2338829) | human gut metagenome | biome: human gut; feature: human-associated habitat; material: faeces... | reverse complement strand
CTGCCTTGCGCACCGCGCCGGTGCCCTTGCCGTGGATGATGCGCACCTCGTTGAGCTTGCCCAGCACCGCGTTGTCCAGGAAGAGATCCAGCGCCCCGATGGCCTCGTCGGTCATCATGCCCCGGAGATCCACCTCCGGCGAGGCCCCCAGGGTGCGCAGCTTGTGCTCCGCCCGGGCCACCACCTTCTTGGCGGACTGCTGGGTCTCCCCCTCTACCACGCGCACCTCCTCCTGCCTGGCGGTGATCTTCAGAATCCCCGCCTGGAGCTGGAGGGAGCCGTCCTTGTTGACCGACAGGACGGTGGCCTGGGTGCCCATCTTCACCAGCTCCACCGTGTCGCCCGCCCGGGCTGGCCGGGTGGGAGGCGGGGCCGGCTCCTCCGGCCGGGCCCCCAGCTTCCCCTCCGCCTCGTTGAGGCTGCGGCGCAGGGCGGCCCGCTCGTCGTTGACCCGCTGCCAGTCTTCCTCTTTCCGCTGGCGGCGGCGCATGTCGTTGAGCTCCTTGAATACCTGGTCGGCGGTGTCCCTGGCCTCGTCCAGAATGGCCCGGGCCTCCGCCTGGGCCTTCTCCACCGCCTTGGCCCGCTCGGCCTCCATCTTGGCCTTGTACTCCCGGGAGGCCTTGGCCGTCTCCTCCATCTCCCGCCGGAGCCGGGCGGCGGCCTCTTTCTCCCGCTCCATCTCCTGGCGCTGCTCGTCCAGTTGGGTGAGCACGTCCTCGAAGCGCACGTTCTCCGCGTCAATGCGGGCGGCGGCCTTCTGGATGATGGACTTGGGCAGGCCCAGCCGCTCCGAGATGGCAAAGGCGTTGGACTTGCCGGGGATGCCGATGAGCAGGCGGTAGGTGGGGGCCAGGGAGTCCACGTTGAACTCGCAGGAGGCGTTCTCTACCCCCGGCGTGGTCATGGCGTACACCTTCAGCTCGGCGTAGTGGGTGGTGGCGGCCACCAGGGCCCCCATCTCCCGGGCGCTCTCGATGATGGCGGCGGCCAGGGCCGCGCCCTCGATGGGGTCGGTGCCCGCCCCCAGCTCGTCAAAGAGGATCAGCGTCTCGTCGTCCGCCTCCCCGAGAATGCCCACAATGTTCACCATGTGGGAGGAAAATGTGGACAAACTCTGGGCGATGGACTGCTCGTCGCCCACGTCGGCCAGCACCCGGCGGAACACCTTTACCCGGCTGTCGTCGGAGACGGGGATATGCAGGCCGCACTGGGCCATGAGGGTGAGCAGGCCGATGGTCTTGATGGTCACCGTCTTGCCGCCGGTGTTGGGGCCGGTGATCACCAGGGTGTCGAAGTCCTCACCCAGCATCAGGTCGTTGGCCACCGCCCTGTCCGGGTCCAGCAGGGGGTGGCGGGCTTTCCGCAGGTACAGGCCGCGCTCCACGATTCTGGGGGCGCAGGCCCGCATCCGGTAGGCCAGCTTGGCCCGGGCGAAGATCACATCCAGAAGGATGAGCAGATCGTAGTCCTGAGTGATATCGTCCTTGAACTGTGCGCACTCGGCGGACAGCTCCGCAAGGATGCGCTCAATCTCCTTCTCCTCCCTGGCCTGGAGCTCCTTGAGTTCGTTGTTGGCCTTCACCACCCCCATGGGCTCGATGAAGAAGGTGGCCCCGGAGGAGGACACGTCGTGCACCAGGCCGGGCACGTCGTTCTTGTGCTCCGACTTGACGGGCACCACGAAGCGGTCGTTGCGCTGGGTGATGATGGCCTCCTGGAGATATTTTGCCTGGTTGGAGGAGAGGAGCTTGTTGAGGATGTCCCGCACCTTGGAGGCGGTGGCCCGGATATGCCGCCGGATGGAAGCCAGCTCGGGGCTGGCGGCGTCGGCGATCTCGTCCTCTCCCACGATGGAGCCGGTGATCTTGTCCTCCAGAAAGCGGTTGGCGGTCAGGGAGCGAAACAGGTGGTCGATGCAGGTCTTTTTCCGCTCGTCCCCCTCACCGTACTCCCTGGCGGAGCGGGCCGCCCGCAGCACCGCCGCGATGTCCAGCAGCTCCCGGGTGTTGAGCGCGCCCCCCATGTGGGCCCGCTGGAGGGAGGCCGCCACCGGCTTGACGCCGGAGAAGGAGGGGCTGCCCCGCAGGGCGCTCATGTCCACAGCGGCGCTGGTCTCATCCAGCGCCCGCTGGACATCGTCCGGGTCGGTCATGGGCCGCAGCGCCAGGCAGCGCTCCTTGCCCTCCTGGGTCACAGCCTGGCCGGCCAGGCGCTCAAGCACCTTGGGCAGTTCCAGAATCTGAATGGATTTTTCAAATAAATCGGTCATAACTCGTTTCCTTGCTGTTTGATTGCCGCGTTGTTCCGCGGAGCGCCGCGCCTGTGCCCAAAGATTCGCGCACCCGAAGCCCCCCAGGCGCATACCCTATGGGCAGGAGGGATCTTATGGAACAGAAACGGCTTGACTTATATACGTTCTCCGAGCATCAGCTCATATTACTCAATACCTGTATCAATGCGTGGCGGGGGAGCACCTTCTGGGCCCTCATGTATATGCAGAGCCGGCTGTTCCACGCGGAAAACGTGGACAGCATCTATCGGGAGCTGCAGGCCCAGCCCGCCCAGTACGATCAGATCATGGAGCGCTACTATGGCATCCAGCTTATTGTCGGTGCCGCAGCGGCAGGCTCTCCGCTCTACCGCTACTACGCCGCTTATCTGGACGCGCTGGACGCGCGGCAGCGCAGCCAGGCTGAGCGCATCCGCTGCCAGTGGCTGGACCTCAACCGGCTCACCGCCGCCCGGCTGTCCGCGCTCAACCCCCACTGGGACGCCAGTTTATGGAGCAGCATGTTTATCCACAATACCACCCTGCTCTGCGATGCCGCCGACCAGGATCTGCTGGGCAATTACCACGCCATCAGCGCGTCCTACCTGCTGCTGGACCAGCTCGCCTGCGAGATGGGCGAGTACATGAGTGTGGGGATCATCCGGCAGTTTCATATCTCCTAGTCCACGGGCCGCCCGCACTCTGAGCAGACTCCATCGTGGAGGGAGATCACCCCGCCGCAGGTGCAGAGCCACCGCCTCCGCTGCCCGGCCAGAAGGGCCTCCGCCTCTCCCGCGGCGGCCCGGCGTCCAGTCTCCGCCAGGCTGATCCCCCAACGCTTTTGATAGGTCTTTTCCAGCGCCGCCATAGACTTGCATGGAAACCGGGAACAGGCGGCGCAAAATGCCACGCCCCGCTCCGCCGCGCAAGCTTTCAGGGCGCAGTCCCGGCAGTGGGGCGGCTTGTTCGACGCGCCGCCCCTGCACCCGAGGCAGGCCCGCCGGGGAGTCAGGTGCCGGTAGCACACCTGGCAGTTCATTCCGCAGGGGGCCAGCAGCTCCGGCGGAATGGCGTCTGGCATGATCACAGCAGCTCACACCGCAGGGCGAGCACCGCCCGGCCGCCCACCTGAACCTTGACGCCGTCGCCCCCGTCCGTGAGACGGCTGAGGATCTCCGAGGGCTTGCCCATCTTCTCCCCCTGGACAAAGCGGTTCTCCGCCCCGGCGGCCGTCAGCCCCCGGCGGTACAGATAGTAGGTCAGCGCCCCGTTGGAGGTGCCGGTGGCCGCCTCCTCCGGGATGGCGTACAGGGGGGCGAAGTTGCGGCAGTGGGCCGCGGCGTCGGGGGTGCTGGGGCAGAACATGTGCACCCCCACCACGCCGTAGCGCTCCGACAGGCGGGTGACCTCCCCCTCGTTCTGCTCCGCCCGCTCCAGGGCGGCCAGATCCCGGACGGGCAGCAGGATGTCCAGCAGGCCGGTGCTCACCGCCTGGGCCTCCAGGCCCTCCGGCCGGTCGGCCAGGGACAGGCCGTAGGCGGCGTACAGCTCCGCCTGCTCCTCCTCCGAAAAGCTCCGGCCGTCGGCGGGGGGCGCCATGTCCATCCACACCGCGTCCGCGCCCACCTGGATGGACAGGTCTCCGGAGCGGGTGTGCAGGGCATACGTCCCCGGCCCGATGGCCCTCCTCTCCCGCAGGACGGTGAAGGAGGCGATGGTGGCGTGGCCGCAGAGGTCCACCTCCTCCGCGGGGGTGAAATAGCGGATGTGGAAGGAGCCCTCCCCCGTCCGGCGGACAAAGGCGGTCTCCGAGTGCTTCAGCTCCCCGGCCAGGGCCCGCATGAACCCCTCCTCCGGGAAATCCGCCTCCCCCAGCAGGGCCACGCCGGCCTGATTGCCGGAGAAGCGCCGGGTGGTAAAGGCGTCCGCTACAAACAGTTCCATATTCAATTCCCCCATTGTTGATAAAAATCCAGGGTACGAAAGCCCCGGTCAAGCTGCGTGGTCAGAAATCGCTGGCAGACGTGGGACAGGCAGGACAGGTCCGCCCCCTCCAGCCGGAAGGAGAACAGGCGCTTGGGATCGCCGTAGACGATGTGGCGCATGGCCGCCAGGGCTCCCCCCTCCAGGGGGATGGCGGCCCCCTCCCCCGCCTCCGCCCGGCAGGCGGCGCAGCAGAGCACCCCCTCGTTCAGGTGGAACAGAGGCGACTCCGGCTCCGGCGCGCCGCACACCGCGCAGGCGTCCAGCAGGGGCTCGTACCCCTCCAGGCACATGAGCTTGAGCTCGAAGGCCGCCTTTACCAGCTCCAGGGGCCGGTTCAGCCTGTCCAGGGCATAGAGGGAGTTAAGGATGAGGGAGAGGGCCGGCGGATCGGGCCGCCCCTCCACCGCCACCGCCTCCATCACCTCCGCGAAGTAGGAGGCCAGGCTCAGCCTCTCCAGATCGGATCTGACGCGCCAGAACTGCTGGAGGGACTCCGCCTCGTTGAGGGTGAAGTAGTCCCGGTATTCAAACAGGGTCATGTCCGAATAGACCAGGAGCTGGGCCGCGGCGGCCAGGGGACTGCCCTTCCGGCGGCAGCCCCGGGCCTTGACCGTGCGCTTGCCCCCCTCAGCGGTGAGCACGGTGAGCAGCTTGTCCGACTCCTTGTAGTTGACCTCCCGGAGCACCAGGCCCTGGGTGCTGATGTGCATGGGCTTCCCTCCACTATGTATGCGGGCGCGCCGCGCCCGCGTGCTCAGCCCTTCACCCTCCGGTAAAGGCTGTAGACCTCCGGCAGGCCGGTCTGCAAAAACAGCCGCCAGAGCAGCTCCGCCCAGCTCATGGCACAGCCCCCTTTCTGTCTTTAGGTTGGCTGGCCGCGTTCCGTTTATGAGCGGTAATTTCTGCGGCTCTTACTCGTCCCGGTATCCGAAATTCTTGATCAAATTCATATTATCTCTCCAGTTTTCTTTTACCTTCACCCAGGTCTGGAGAAACACCTTCGTGCCCATAAAGGCCTCAATGTCGGTGCGGGCCAGGGTGGAGATCTTCTTGAGCATGGCCCCGCCCTTGCCGATGATGATCCCCTTGTGGCTGGCCTTTTCACAATAAATGGTAGCGTCCAGGTCGATGATACCGTCGTCCCGCTCGGAAAAGGTGGTGATCTCCACGGCGGTACCGTGGGGAATTTCCTTGTCCAGGCAGAGCAGCAGCTTCTCCCGGATGATCTCGGCGCACACCTGGCGTTCCGGCTGGTCGGTGACCATGTCCTCCGGGAAGAGCTGGGGCCCCTCGGGCAGGAACTGGGCCAGCAGGCCCAGCAGCTCGTCCACCCCCTCGTTCCGCTTGGCGGAGATGGGCACGATGGCGGCGAAGTCGTGAGCCGCGCCGTAGACCTGCATGACGGAGAGCAGCTCCTCCTTCTCCACCGTGTCGATCTTGTTGATGACCAGCACGGCGGGGACGTTCAGCTCCTTGATGCGCCGGATCAGCTCCGCCTCCGGCCCGCCGATGTGGGGGATCGGCTCCACCAGCAGAAGCACCGCGTCCACGTCGGCCACGCTCTCCTTGACCACCTTCACCATGTAGTCCCCCAGGCGGGTGCGGGCCTTGTGCAGGCCGGGGGTGTCCAGGAAGACGAACTGGCAGCCCTCCCGGTTCACCACCGCGCAGATGCGGTTGCGGGTGGTCTGGGGCTTGTTGGTGACGATGGCGATCTTCTCGCCCACCAGGGCGTTGGTCAGGGTGGACTTACCCACGTTGGGGCGGCCCACGATGCTGATCATTCCGGATTTTCTAATTTCCATAGGTGATCCTCAACTTTCTTGAGCGGTTTTATGATAATTTTTTCCGACAGGGGCGGCCGAGCACATTCGCGTCTGCGCAGGCGCAGGCTGTGGTAAGGCGCGGAGTCGTTCAGCGGCCCGGCAGCCGAGTCCCCTGCAAATGGTGTGTAAATCGTTACGGAAGGTCAGCGCGTCAAGGATGCCGCGCCCTACGCGTCCGGATCGTCTCTCCCCTTCAGCGCCTCATACAGGCCGTAGGCACAGCCGAATACGACGCCGGGCAGGGTGAAAATCACGCCGCAGGCCACCAGCCCAGCCACATCTCCGCCCGCCAGCGCGCCCAGCACCATGCACAGCAGCCCGCAGGCGAGCAGGGAGATCGCCCCGCCGCCGGCGGCGTACCGCAAAAGCCTCTTATCCATCCGCGCCCTCCCGGGTGATGCCCAGGGCGGCCAGGATGGCCTCCTCCCGCTCCCGCATCTGGGCCTTCATCGGGCCCTCGTCCAGGTGGTCGTAGCCCAGCAGGTGGAGCACCGAGTGGACGGCCAGGTAGGCCGCCTCCCGCTCCGCGCCGTGGCCGTACTCCGCCCCCTGGGCTTCCGCCCGCTCCAGGGAGAGCACCATGTCCCCCAGAGGGACCAGTCCGGTACCGGGGTCGGCCTCCACGTCGTCCAGGGTGGGCGGCGCGCCGGGGGTAAGCTGGAACATGGGGAAGGAGAGCACGTCGGTGGGGCGGTCCACGCCCCGCTGCTCCAGGTTGATGGCGTGGATGCCCTCGTCGTCGGTGAACAGCACGTCCACCTCGCAGGGGAAGGACACCCCCTCCGCCTCCAGCGCGGCGGGGATCACCCGGCGCAGCAGCCCGGCATAGGGCTCCGCCCCGTCCACCTCGGTCTCGATCAGAATTTCGTGGTTCATCGCTTTCCCTTCCTCTTTTCGTCCTCCTCATAGGCCTTGATGATGCGCTGGACGATCACGTGGCGCACCACGTCGGCCTCGTTGAGCCTGCAAATGGCGATGTCCTCCACGCCGTCCAGCACCCGCATGGCCTCCTTCAGCCCGGACACCGTGTCCCGGGGCAGGTCGATCTGGGTGATGTCGCCGGTGATGACGATCTTGGAGCCGAAGCCCAGGCGGGTGAGGAACATCTTCATCTGCTCCCGGGAGGTGTTCTGAGCCTCGTCCAGAATGATGAAGGAGTCGTCCAGGGTGCGGCCCCGCATGTAGGCCAGGGGGGCCACCTCGATGCTGCCCCGCTCCAGGTATTTGTTATAGGTCTCCGCCCCCAGCATGTCGAAGAGGGCGTCGTACAGGGGCCGCAGATAGGGGTCCACCTTGCTCTGCAGATCGCCGGGCAGGAAGCCCAGCCGCTCCCCCGCCTCCACCGCCGGGCGGGTGAGGATGATGCGGTTGACCTGCTTGTCCCGGAAGGCGGCCACGGCGGCGGCCACCGCCAGGTAGGTCTTGCCGGTGCCCGCCGGGCCGATGCCCAGGGTGATGGTGTTCTTCTTGATGGCGTCCACATACCGTTTCTGGCCCAGGGTCTTGGGCTTGATGGGCTTGCCCTTGGCGGTGACGCAGAGCACATCCCGGGCGATGTCGTTGATGTGCTCCTCGTTGCCCGCCTTCACCAGATTGATGATGTAGCGGACGTTCTGCTCGGTAATGGTCTCCTTCCGCCCGGCCAGGCCCAGCAGGCCCTGGACCGCCTTGACGGCGTAAAGGACGTTCTCCGCCTCCCCGGAGATCTTGAGCTGGTCGTCCCGGCTCACCACCGAGACGTCCAGCTCGTGCTCAATGAGCTTGATGTTTTCGTCAAACGAGCCGAAGATGTCGATGACATCCTCAATGCGCTCGATGCTGATGGTCTGTTCGATCATGGTTCGGCCTCATTTTCTTCTGTAATAGGCTCCAGCGGCACAAAGCGCCCGATCTCCTCCGTGCACTCGGCCTGGAGGGTGACCTCCAGCCGTCCATCCCGCTGTGCGGAGGAGAAGCTGGTATGCACCACCTCGCCGTCTCCCAGCCGCGCCCGAAGGGCCTCCAGCAGCCGCTCCTCCAGCAGCCGCTCCGCTGCGTCCGCGTCCACCGGCGCGGCGGCGAGGGTATAGGCCCGGCAGGTCTCCCGGCTCAGGGCCAGGGGCATCTCCCGGCCGCCGGGCAGGGTGAGCGCCCAGGTATCTGTTATTTTATCATACTCAGGGAAGGAAATTCCACTCTTTCCGAAAAAATCGATGCGATGTCCCAGGATGCTCAAGGTCCAGCGGCTGGCCTTCTCGCCGGTATACGATTTCACCTGGGCCTCCAGGGGGATGGAGGCCGTCATTGTGTGCCACGTCCGGGCAAAGACCTGTCCCTGGGCCCGCACCAGTATTTGGCCCAGGTTCTCCAACTCGCTGTACTGGGGGGCATCCAGGGTCACCGCGCCGGAGATGAGCACCTCCCCGGCCAGCACCGTGTCCCCCTGGGCCACCAGCGCTTCCCCGCTGAGGGGCTCGATATGGGTCACAATGCCGGAGGACCGGGCCACAATGCTGCCCACCTGCTCCTCATCATCCACTTCGGGCGCAGGCACCGCCTCCCGCACCAGCACCTCCGCCCGGGTGCCGTGGAGGTTGACCGACATCCAGGCCAGCTCGGGCAGGCCCAGCAGGGCCGCGCTGCTGATGGTCCCCTCGTCCAGTCCGGGGCCGTATACCCCCGGCCGCAGCCCCTGCCGCCGCAGCTCGGTGAGGATCTCCGCTGTGGAGACCGCCTCGTTGCCCTCCACTTCGATGGTGAGCACAAACTGAGAGAGGACGCATACCGCCGTCAGGGACAGGGCCAGCCCCACCAGCAGGGCATAGCGCCGCCGGAACCGGCCCAGAAAAAAGGGCACGCCGGACTGTTCCGCCGGCACCACGGTACACAGCACCTTGTCCCCCAGCGCCCGGGCCGGGCCGCTTCCCTGCCGGGTGACGGTGAGGCGCAAACGGGTGGCCTCCAGCCACTCCACGTTCCAGAACACAATGCCCCGCTGGGCGCAGAGGTTGAGAAACCGCTCCGGAAAGGCCCCGGACACCTCCAGCCGGACGCTCCCCCGCAGGGCGTTGACCATCCGCTTCAGCATGCCTCCGCCCCCCCTATTCCAGCTCCACGGCCGTGATGACGCCGGTGATCAGGAGCTGGCTGGCGTTCATGCTCCGCAGCTCCAGGCCGGAGCCCCGCACCTTCACCACCAGCTTGCCCCCGGAGATGTGGATCTCCTCGCCGCCGTAGGAGAGAATTCCCTTGTGATTTTCCATCCGCAGCTCCCGGCTGCCTGTCAGCTCAATGCGGGGCAGGCCCGCCACCACGTCCCCCGGCAGATCAAATACCTCCGCCGTCTTTTCCAGCAGGCCCTCCCGCTTTCCGCTCCGTTCCATGGCCGTCCCTCCTCGTCCCTAATGCTTATGCCGGGAGGACGGCGTTCTTGCCTGTCCAAGCGAAAATGGCCGCCCCTACGGCCCGCTCAGCTCCGCCCGGGCCAGGGCCAGCAGCCGCGCCGGGGTATTGTCCTCCGGGTGGGACAGGATGTGGGCGGCCAGGCGGCGCTGGGCCGCGCCGATGGCCGGGCCCTCCAGCCCCAGGGCGGCCAGCTCCCCGCCGGAGAGGGCCAGGGCGCGCACCGCCTCGGCCTCCGGGTGGAGCACCCCCCGGCGGAGGGCCCGCTCCACCGGCAGGGCCGCAATGGGAAAGCCGGTCAGGCGGCAGAAGGCCCGCCACCGGGGCACCGGCTCCGGCGGCTCCTCCCGGAGCGCCAGCAGGCCGGGACAGTCTGGACTCCCCCCCAGGTGGGCCAGCAGGCCCAGCCGGAGCAGCTCCCCCGCCAGCTCCGGCCGGGGGGAGAGCAGGATCTTCTCCAGCTCCGCCTTGATCCGCTCCCCCGACAGGTTTTCCGCCCGGCGGGCGCTGCGCCGGATGGCGTCCAGGGTGCCCTTCTCGATGGAGAAGTCCAGTTGGGCGGCGAAGCGCACCGCCCGCAGCATCCGCAGGGCGTCCTCGGCAAACCGCCGGTCCGGGTCGCCCACGCAGCGGATCACGTTTCGGAACAGATCCATCTGCCCGCCGTACCGATCGATCACCATGCCGTTCTCATCCAGGGCCATGGCGTTGACGGTGAAATCCCGCCGGGCCAGATCCTCCGCCAGGGTGGCGTCGAAGTCCACCGCGTCCGGGTGGCGGCCGTCGGCATAGCCCGCCTCCCGGCGGAAGGTGGTCACCTCCACCGGCCCGTCCTCCGTCCGCACCGTGACCGTGCCGTGGCGCAGGCCGGTGGGGACCGTGTGGGGAAAGAGCTCCATCACCCGCTCCGGCCTGGCGTCGGTGCACACATCGAAATCCCCCGGCGTCCGGCCCAGCAGGAGATCCCGCACGCAGCCCCCCACCGGGTAGGCCGCGTGTCCTGTCCGCCGCAGCGTGTCCAGGCAGGCCCGCACGCCGCCGGGGATGGGCCATCCCTTCATTTTTCCGCCTCCCTCTGGTATCTTTTTCTTGCTATTTGCCTATAATGGTTTATAATATTGTGTTCGGAACTTATTATAAACTAGAGCAAAGGGTGTGTAAACCCCATGGCAAGCGCCAATATTCACGACTACATCGCCCCCGGCCGCAGGGCCCACCTGGTGGGCATCGGCGGGGTGTCCATGTCCCCCCTGGCCGAGGTGCTTCACAAGGCGGGCATGGTGATCACCGGCTCGGACATGCGCAACAGCGCCACGGTGGAGCACCTGCGCGCCCTGGGCATCCCCGTGGCCATCGGCCACCGGGGGGAGAACGTCCAGGGGGCGGAGCTGGTGATCCGCACCGCCGCCGTCCACGACGAAAATCCCGAAATCGCCGCCGCCCGCGCCGCGGGCATCCCCGTCTTTGAGCGGGCCCAGGCCTGGGGAGCCATCATGAGGGGCTACAAGAACGCCCTGTGCATCGCGGGCACCCACGGCAAGACCACCACCACCTCCATGTGCACCCACATCATCATGGCCGCCCGGATGGACCCCACGGTGATGATCGGCGGCACCCTGCCCCTGTTGGGCTCCGGCTACCGGGTGGGCCACGGGGACACCATCATCCTGGAGAGCTGCGAGTACTGCAACTCCTTCCTCTCCTTCTTCCCCACCGTGGCGGTGATCCTCAACATCGAGGCCGACCACCTGGATTTCTTCAAGGATCTGGACGACGTGGAGCACTCCTTCCGCGCCTTCGCCGACCGGGTGCCGGAGAGCGGCATCATTGTGGCCAATGCCGACGACGCCAACACCATGCACACCCTGGAGGGGGAGGAGCGGCCCGTCCTCACCTTCGGTCTGGAGCAGGGCGACGTCCGCGCCGCCAACCTCGCCTGGAACCGGGGCCTGCCCTCCTTCGACGTGGTGTACCGGGGGGATGTGTTCACCCACGTGGCCCTGCGGGTGCCCGGCGAGCACAACGTAAAGAACGCCCTGGCCGCCGCTGCCGCCGCCATCGCCCTGGCGGTGGAGCCCAAGGCCGTCTCCGAGGGCCTGGCCGCCTTCCGGGGGGCGGGCCGCCGCTTCGAGCACAAGGGCACCTACCACGGGGCGGAGGTGTACGACGACTACGCCCACCACCCCGGTGAGCTCCACGCCCTGCTCTCCGCCGCCCGCACCCTGGGCTATGAGCGGGTCATCTGCGCCTTCCAGCCCCACACCTATACCCGCACCCACGCCCTGTTCAACGACTTTGTGGAGGCGCTCCGCGCGCCCGACATCACCCTTCTGGCGGAGATCTACGCCGCCCGCGAGGTCAACGACATCGGCATCTCCTCCAAGGATCTGGCCGACCGCATCCCCAATGCGGAATTCTGCCCCACGCTGGAGGATGTAACTGCCCGCTTCAAGGAGCTGGCCCAGCCCGGCGATCTGCTGATCACCGTGGGCGCAGGAGATATCTATCTGGCCGGAGAGGCTCTGCTGAAGCAGGCGTAATGCCCTCTCTTGAATATTGACATAGAAACGCGGCGCGGAGAAGAATCTCCGCGCCGCGTCTGTCTTACATCTTATACATCTGGTTATACATCTGGCTGATGTTCTCC
>ENA-ORUO01003011-ORUO01003011.1-human-gut-metagenome-genome-assembly--contig:-NODE-3011-length-12113-cov-6.027865_pt1 | contig 12113 bp, 11 predicted proteins | sample MGYA00242082_ERZ509215 | MGnify/ENA primary metagenome ERZ509215 (study PRJEB26280, sample SAMEA2338829) | human gut metagenome | biome: human gut; feature: human-associated habitat; material: faeces... | reverse complement strand
TGTCTTTATTGATCGGTATCTGCATACTTTTACAACCCCATCATTTCGTGGATTATGCGGTCAGAGCCTTTGATCAGCCCTACCAGCACAAGCATATTGAAGATAATTTCGGTCAGATAACTCCACACCATTGTGGTTGCCTCGCCGCCTGAAACTGTGGGCGTGCTGACAAAAGCGGCGTAGATGACACACGCCAACACGATGACAGCACCCTCCAAGCAGACGCCGACATAGCTCTTAATAAAGGAAATGCCGACCGACTGTGTGCTTTCCCCGGCAAAGCTCGCCAGCGGCAAGGGAGCCAGCGCCGTGTACATATACAGGCGAAAGAACCGCCCGTACACGGTGAGAATCATCACGAACGACAGCACTGTGATGAACAGACTGCCCAGAATCGTGACGAGCCACAAAGGGATGCTGGCTAAGAAGCCGACATTTTCAATGGCAGACTGCACCTCACCGGGCAGTGTGACCATCGCCTGTGAGATGCCGCCCATACCGGCAGCCATATCACTGACCACGCCATTGCAGATGGAAAAGATGTTGAGCATGATGTCCATGCCGTAACCCACCAAGGTTTTGGCTGCCACAAAGCGAATAAGGTAATGCACAGCAGCCTCCGGGCGTTTGAGTTCATGGAAGTTGGCGGTGTTTTTGAACAGCGATATAGCGAAGAACAGCACAATCAGCGCATAGCCGATGCCGATCATCGCATTGTGCAGGCTTTGCATTACGCCCCATACCGCGCCGCCCTTAAAAGTTTGGGGGCTGGTTGTCACCAGCCCCCAAAGCTCTGTTAATTTTCCGTTCCAAGTGGAAAAGGCATTGTTCAGATTTTCTACGATCCAGTTTTGGTTCAAAGTTTCACCTTCTTTCGGATAAAAGAAATGACCGCCTTGCTGAAAAGCAAAACGGTCGCTGTGTTTTTTCCACCATCACACATTATGCGGTTGGGTGCAATGGGAAAATGCAGGGTTTAAAGTCTGCCACTCATTCCATCGGATTCTTCCTTGCCAATAAGGTACAAAAATGCAATAGCGGGAATTCGATAGATTTTAGGAGAAGTTTCATGGCGCGTCACGCCAAAGTCCTCCAGCTGCTTCGTGATGACAAAGGCATCTGTAATGCCAGCTTTCGGATCATTGCACAATTCTACAATGCCATCCGTCTGCGGTATATGCGAATTGTTTTTGTATTTGACTTCGCACAGAATTTTTTGCTGCGGGAGTTCAATTACGGCATCGACCTCTTTTTGATTTTCTTTTGCCTTTCGATAATAGCCAAGCTGCGCGCCTGTCCCTTGATAAAACGATACCAGATGCTTATATACAGTGGTTTCAATTAAAAGTCCCAACTCACGCTCATCGGACAGAACATCGTCTACCATCAGAACCGCATTGCGAATGGCGGCATCCGCTATATAAATCTTAGGCCGCCCTTTCAGAACCGACTTGCTTCCGACAGCGATTGGATATGCCATATAAATCAAGTTGGATTTTACAAGGGCATCCACATAGGATTCAATGGTGTTCGGGGATATATTATCCAACTCTTTAGCCGCAGTCGTGGCACTAAAGATTTCTGTTGAATTCATGCACAAGTATAGGAATAGCTTTTCCATCAACAGTGGACTGCGAACTTTGAACAAGGTAAGCACATCGCGCTTTATTACCTTATCCACAACATCCTCACGCAGCATACGCTGCGCATAAAGATCATCATCGGACAGCGCCAGTTCCGGAAATCCGCCGATGGTAAGATAGCGGTTGAAATGCTTAACTAACGGTTCAAAGCGCGCCATCAAATCCGCGACCTCGGCATTTTCCATTTTAGGTATATCTGTGATTTTTAAGTGGTCCGGCAGTAACGGCATATCATCCAACTGTAAAAGCTGGCAGTATTCATAAAAGGAAAGCGTGGGAATTTTAATGACTGTCCAACGACCTGTTCCGCTATCGGTTGACGCATCCTCAATAATAGGGCTTGCCGAACCTGTGGCCGCCAGCCGAATGTCTTTACGACTGTCATAAATCACTTTCATCCAAAGTTCCCAATTTTCGGTGTACTGAATTTCGTCAAAGAAAACATAGCGCACACCCTCTACTGGGTACATGGAATCGTAAGCAGATAAAACCATATCAACTCCCGCCATTTTCAGTACGGGGTTATCAAAGGTTGCATAAAAGATATTTCGCGGATTCACACCGTTATCAATCAGGTGATTGATGATTTGATAAAGAATGGTCGTTTTACCTACGCGACGTGCGCCGGAAAGAACAGCAAAACGCCGAATCGTCTTATGCTGCATAATTCGCAGTGTTTCATGATAGGCAACACGATGCTGTGGTCGATCTTCTTCTTTCGCAGCGCTTGGATTTCTCCACCAAGGATTGTAATTTCGGAGGGCTTTAATTACCTGCTCATTTGTCACCAGTGCCACACTCATCACCTCATTATACTGATTGAAAGTATTGGAATCTTGCTCAATATAATATAGCATTTTTCGGGAAAATAATCAAGTATAATGAGCTTAGTGCTTCTTCTTACAGAATCATATCCAAAATATCCTTGGCAAAGTAGATAACAACGCCTCCGAAAAAGGTCATAAAGCCCTGCGCGCGCTGCCCGGCATCGTGGCTTTTGAGGGCAAGACCGATCTGCACAATGCCGAAGCCTAGCAGAATAGCGCCAATGGCTTTAATGGCGCTGAACACAAAATCACTCAGTGCATTGATGGTCGCCAGCGGGTCGTCCGCATACACAGGCAAAGCCATCACAATGACAGCAGCGGCAACCGTGGCAACCGTCAGATAACTGCGCTTGATTTTGCGCTGGGTTTCCGGTGCGGATACAGGTTTTTTGATTTTCATAACAGAGATTCCTCCCATTCTTGTAATTCATCATATAGATCTTCGGTAATTTCGGGGCAGGTCAGCTCCGTCACATAAGCGAGCGATACGGTGCCGGCTTGCGCCATATAATCCGGGGGCATCGTGTAGCCCTCCGGCGCGGGGATGGGGGTTGCAGCCCGATGCAGCAGTCCCCGCGGGCTGCGGTAGTCGGGTGTGTATTTCAGGTTCGGGTGGTCAAAAAGGTTGTATTTCTTGTCCCTCACCGGCGCCTCGCCGCTGATCATTACAAGGCAGTCGCTGCGTTTCATGCGGCGCACCTCGTCCGGGGTCATCAACTCACGCCCCGTGACCTGATAGCTGTCGCTGGACGACCCGTGGCTGCCCTTGCCGATGCTCTGCCCCTTGGTGCGGATGGTCTGCTTGCCCAGCAGCTTGGAAATGTACTCAAAGGTGCTGTAATCGTTGCCGCCAAGGTAAACAAGGCTGTCGCAGTTGCCGATGATCGTTTCCCAGTCGTCCTTGTATTTGCTTTTGATCTGGGAAATATTTTGCAGAATGATATCGCAGCTTATGTTGCGGCTGCGCGCAACGGCAAGGATCTTTACAAAGTTTTCCGGCGTTGCGACATTGGCAAACTCGTCCATCATCAGGCGTACATGAACCGGCAGTGTGCCGTGAAATTCCGGCGTGGAATCCGCAAGGCGAAACAGCTGGTCAAACAGTTGGGTGTACAGAATCGAAACCATAAAGTTAAAGGTATCGTCATTGTCGGGGATAACGCAGAAGATGGCGCGTTTCTCCACGCCCAACTTCGGCAGGAACATTTCATCGGTGGCAATCATCTCGGCAAACGCCGCCGATTGCAGCATATGCAGATTGGATACCGCCGTGACCATAATGCTGGACAGGGTTTTCGCGCTGCCGAGCTTGAACGAACGGTATTGCAGCACAGCCGGGTGATGCGGATCGCGCTGCTCCAGTTCACCGAACAGAATATCCATACGGTTTTCGTCATAGCTGTCCTCGCTGACCTTACATTCCAGAATCATATCCATCATCGTGTTGAGGTTGCGCTCATACAGCGGAGATTCGTACAGGATATACAAAATCAGCGATGCCAGAAACATAACAGCGCTCTTGTCCCAGAACTCGTTTTCCCCGCCGGAGGCTGCCGGGTTCTTTTTGGTGTTGAACACCAGCGCATAAGCAAGTTTCATAGCGTCCTCATCGGTTTTCAGGTACGCTACCGGATTGTAATGTCCGCGGAAATGCACAAAGTCAATGACCGTCACGGTGACGCCGTTTTCCTCCATAGCACCGCCGAGGGAATAGGTCAGCTCCCCCTTGGGGTCCAAAAAGAAGTAGGAGCCGCTGCATTGCAGGGCATTCGGTTTTACATAGAAGCGGGTCTTACCGCTGCCGGAACCGCCAATCACAACAACGTGCAGATTCCGCTGGTGCCGATAGGAATCATTGCTGAGGCGGACATTCTGGGAAAGAATGATTTCCTGCCACGGGTCCTTGCGGTTGCGGTAGCGTTCGTTCAACTCTTTGGCGTTGCCCCAATAGGCAGAGCCGTGTTCCTCGCCGGGGCGGCGGTCTGCCTGATCGAGTAGATAGCAATACACCCCCAGCGGGTACAGCACCAAGACCGCCAGCAGAAATTTCGGGGTGCTGCTGCACCAACGCAGGCTCAGCGGGTCGTTCAACAGCGCGGTAAGCCCTGCCGCCAAGGCAGACAGCCCGTGCGCCTGTTCGGTGATTTGCGCCAGCCCTGCCGCCAGCCAGAGCAGCGGCAGCAGCAAGGCAGCCCAGAGCCAGAGGTTCTGCCGATCCTTATTCGGGCGCATGGCGGTCAGCGTTCCTCTGCGCGCTGCAAATCACTGCGCGGGCGCTGCAAATCCAGTTCCTTGCAGACGGTATCGCCAAATACCTTGGCCATCTCGCGCACTTCCTCCAACGCGCGGCGCTCCTCCCCGGCAGGGATATGCGCCCGAAAGCCGTTCAGCCTGTCGGCGGCATCGGCGGGCGGTGAAATGCCGAGCCGACCACAAACTTCAACAGACACAGCCAACGCCATCTGATGCAGGTATTCTTCATTACCGACCTCTGCATAGCACTGCGCTGCCGTGGCAAGAACAATATCCGCGGGCAGACGCGCAAGGACTTCTTCATTGCTTGCACCGCTTGGATAGAGAATAAGATCTTCGTCAGCAAGAAAACCTGTGGGTTGCTTATCATCAAACTGCACCTCCACCGGTGACAAAGCGGTCAATACCGCAATGGCTTTGCCAAGCTGTTCGCCCTGCAGTTCTACCGTCGGGCAGGGCTTGTTGCCGTAGGTCGCGGAACGGTCATACACCTTGCCTACCGTAAAATAGCCGCCGGATCGCACCAACTGCGAAATGCCAACGGCACCCTTGCTGACCCTGCGCCCAAATTGGTTCCATCCGTCAAAGGACATCACGGCAGTCGCCTGCGGGCAGACTTTCAGCACCAGTGCGACATTGCCGGAGGTAATCCCGCTGCCCAGCCTGCCGCGCCCCAGCAGGTAGGCGGTCAGATCCGCGCCGTCCTGCAAAACCTCCTGCAGCGCTTGCTTTTGGTCGGCCAGCACGGCATCGCGGTCGTTCTTCTTTTTGGCTTTCCAATCCTCAATGTTCATACGCTCATACATTTAGCGTTCCTCCTTTCGGGTCGCATTGACCGCGCGTTCCGCACTGCGGGCTGCCGCTTTGCGCAGCTGTGCCGCCACCGTCTTGAACGAGGGGCGGGGGTCAATATCCTCCATCGTCTTCCCGCGCGTCAGCATCGGATCGGGCATCTGGCGGCGGGTTTCTGCGTTTTTTCGGTCAGCCGAAATTTTCTTGGGTACGGTATATCCAAGCTGCTCATAGATGCGGTTCAGCTTGGATACATCCTCTGCCTTAAACATTATGTCGATTTTCTCGCCCTGCGCGCTCTTGTCCTTAATGGACGCAAACAGCACGCCGTACTGTTTGGCATACGCCTTGAACTGGGCAAGATCCTTGGTCTGCAAAGGGATGATCTTCATCCCCTTGCCCTCGCGCAGCAGGCGGTCAAGACTTGTCTTGCCGCGCACTTTGGGGTTCTCCTTGGCGTAGGCAAGCGCAATCGCCAGCGAGTTCTTAAAGCCCAGCGCTGTCAGCTTGATAGCAACCTCAGAAAATTGCAGTGCTTCCCGCACCATCTGGTCAGCGGCTTCTCCGCCGTTGTTCATTTTCGTTCACCTCGCGTTCTTCTTTTTCAGCCTGCCGCACCTCCTGCCATTTCAGCTGCAAAGCGGCCGCATCGGTTTCAATGTCTGCGCAGGTATTCAGCTCCCTGCGCACGGTTCGCATCCGGGCAGACAGTTCCTCCAGCCGTCGGCTGCGGACATCCGGCGTCAGGACTTCCTTGTGGTTATACAGATATTTGCGTTTTTGAGTAAGCACCTCCAGTTCGTGGGTCAGCCTTGCCTTGTAGGTCCGCAGTTCCTCGGTGGATTCGATTTTTTGCTCCCACAGCAAATCGCATTGCCGCCGATAGCGGTTGAATTTGCTGAAATCCTCGCGCAGCAGATAGTAGCAGCGCCGTCCGCTTTTTCCGCGGTAGCTTCTGCGCAGCAAGGCGCAGTAATGGTAGTAGCAAGCCATAATGCCGCCCACCTTTTTATACGGGCGGTTCAGTCTGCTGCGGCAGCGCGCGCGGCGCACGACCGGAAGTTCCGGTTCTTTCTGCCAGCTTTGCTGCACAGGCTGGTTTTCTGCCTGATATTCCTGCTGCATTTCTGGCGGAAGTTTTTTTAATTGCGTGAAAAACGTTCTCAATTCCGATTCGGAAAACTGCGGCGCAACACCGTCCAGCCGCACAAACCTTTTGCTGTCTTGGTGCCGAACCGCCATGTGCTTGACGCGGGGGCCGTACTTGACCTCATAGCCCATCTTTTGCAGCCTGCAGACAAAATCGTCAAAGTCGGAGCTTTCGGCAAGCGCCATTTCCACATCGGCTTTGACCATACCGCGCAGTGTCGGCTTGCCCTCGCGGCGGTTGCGCCATTCGCCATACGAGATACCTCGACCGTCCGTTTCTATGACCGACAACTGGTTTTGCCGGCACAGGTCATCGGAAATTTGCCGTATGCCCTGATAGTAGGTTTTGAAATCGTTGCGGAACATTTTGCCGTCCATAAAGGATACCGAATTGACCACAATATGGTTATGCAGATGCCCCTTGTCCAGATGGGTGGACACCGTACACTCAAACCGATCTGCCAGACAGCGTCTGGCTAATTCGCAGCCGATTTGATGCACTTGGTCCGGGCTGGCTTCGCCGGGCTTAAAGCTCTGAATAATATGGTAGCCGACGTTACCGTGTCCGATGTCTTTATGCCAGCGGCGTTTGGTGGCCTCCATAATCAGGCAAGCGTTTTGCGGGTCACAGTTAAAGCCGGTGACATAGAGCTGGTGTTCCGTCTTGTCCTCGTTTTGGGTGTAGTGCATCAGCCGGTCCAGCGCATCGCCGCGAAAGACCTCGGTCTTTTTCGGGTTGGCGGCGTAGTCCAGACAGTCTTTCAGGCGCTTGCGCACCGGCAGGATTTTTGTTGTCGCCATTATAGCTGCTCCTTCATAAGCAGCCAGATGCGGGTCATGATCTGCTGCGCTTCCTGCAGATAAGCGTCCTCCGCCTTGCCATTGAAGTTGGCAATGCGCGCTAACTGGTTCAGGTTGTTGCCGACCGCCGCCACCTGCCTTGCCAGCGCCTTGCAACTGTCCGGTGTGCGGGGGTGAATCTCACAGCCGTTGATAAGTGAAACCACAAAAGGATTCATCTTCAGACCTGCCAGTTCACTTTTTCTTTTCAGCGTGGCATATTCCTGCTCCGTCAACCGAAGCAGGAAGGATTTGTTTCTTGTTTGCATTTCGCTGCTCTCCTTTGGATTTTTGCAAGCGCGAGGGGGTCTTAGGGGTGGCAGCCCCTAACAAGGGGTCGGAATGATAGCAAGCTATCATTTTGACGTGCTTGCCACGGCGTTGCTAACGCAATGCCGTTCCGAGCTTTCTGAAACAAACCAAGGTCGCTCCCACCCTTGCGGGCGCAGATTTCATCAATTATCGTGCCCATATGGTAGGCAGGCACCTTCAGATTCAGGGCATACTCGGTTGCAATGACATTGACCTTGTACCGCATCAGCCGCCTGAAAAAGGAAATCAGATGCCGTTCCGTGCCGCTGATCTGGCTCATACGGCAGATATAAATCCTCTCGATATGTCCCGCCTTTGCCTCGCGCATCATCCTGCGGTAAGCAGGGCGGCGCAGCCAGCCGTGGTGAATGTCATATCCCCAGCCAACCACTTCGGCACCATCGCGCTGCGCCTGCAGCATTAAAACATTCAGGGTGTTTTTTGTTTCTATGTAGTTGCCGGGGACGCGCGCATACAGCCACGCGCGCTGGGGTTCCTTTGTTGTTTTCATGGATTTTTGTTTCCTCTATTCTGTTTCGGTTCGTTTAGCGATGACAAGCCATCTGCCGTTATCGGTAATGTTGTCGCAGGTAGAAAGCGTAAGCAGCTTGTCACCGTATTGGGCTGAGATACCTGTATCGTACAGCGCCTGTGCCTTGCAGGCTGACACATAATCGGCAAATTCTTCCGGAGATGCTGCGTCCACAAACCAATAGAACGGGAACGCATCGGCATCATCTGCCTGCACGGTCGTGTGGATCACGGCAAAAATTTCATAGGCGCTGCTGCCCAGCTCCGTACCGAACCAGACGGTTTTGTGTGTCTGCCAGAAATCCTTGCTGCGGTACTTGGCAAGATCTGCGAACATCGAACCATCCTTCATGTTGTGGCCGTAAATAATCAGGTTGTCGGACGGGGCAAGCGCATCGCAGTTCGCCTGCATAAAGGGGCAGCCGTAGTCGGTGTAGTTCTTTTCAAAGTCGTGCTTAAGGTAATAGGTGGGGTCTGCCGGTGTCTGCATTACGGGGTAATCAATGTTGGTGCCCTCAATTTGAATCCAGCCGACCATATCTGTGTTTTCCCAATATAAGTTTTGGTATGATGCCTGTTTCTCTGGTTCCGAAGCCGTTTCCTGTTGTGTGTCCTGTTTCCTTACGGCGGCAAGGTCGCTGTAAAGGTGCGCCTGTTGTTTAGACTGTGCGGCATACATCAACAGGAATGCGATGCTTGTGAGAGCTGCAATGCCGAACAGCCCAATAAAAAGCGACCATAGAAAGTTCTTCATCGTCTGCTCAACGCTCCCCGTATGTAAAAAAGCTCAACTGTTCTCCCTCAAGGCTGAACCGTAAATCTAAATCGTGCAGCGTATGGCTGCGGTTGAATCGTTCTGTTGCCTTATTGGGGGCATCTTGCAATTCCAGCAGCAATTGCCATAAATCGGGGTGGGCGTTGTACAGGTGCCGAAGTTCCCGTATGGACGCATTGGGGCAAAACCAGCAGCCGCCGCGCCCTGTGAACGCATATAGCGGAGACAGCAGCCCCTCGGCTTGGCACATTGCCTGCGCGTCTTTTTCGGTCAGGTTGTACTTTGCCAGCAGAGAGGTTTGGTTTGCCTTTAGTCGTGCCAGTCGTATCGGTTCATCGGCGGCAATCCCCAGATAGTAAACCGTGTCGTGCGGCAATGTTTTCTGGTAGGTGCGTATGGGTGGCAGTTTGCAGTCCCTTTGTATACTGCAGCGTCCGGTCAGCGGAAAGGACGCCAGCTTTCCCTCGGCATTGCCGCGGCTTACGATGCGGTAAAAGCAGTCCAAATATGTCTTTTGCCCGCGCAGGACCCTTGTAGGAATGCCTCGCTTTTCAAAATACGGGATGGCTGTTTCGTAGATGAACCGCTTATGCTCCGGCAGTTCCCCCGATACGGTATCGCTGAACATCACCTCGGAATAAACCAGTTCATCCAGCGGTTCGCCGTGCTGCAGGGCAAGCAGCGCCGTGGCGATGCTGTCTTTGCCAAAGCTGCAAGTCAGAATATGCTTCATTCGATTTCCTCATAAAAAATGGGTGGCCCTCGCGGGTCACCCATAGTGGTTGGATGGTTCATTTTTGTGTTCCTTATTCGGTTTCATCGTCGTCCTTTTGGGCAACGGATTTGCAGTGGACACTCTTGTAAAGCAATGCCGCCAACCCTGCCAAGGAAAGACCTGCCAGCGCCAGAAGCAGTCCCAGCGGGAAAGTATCGCCTGTCTGGGGAATCAGCGGTGTGGGGGTCGGGGTAGTCGACGGTGTCGGCTGCACGGGTTGTTCGGGGATGGGGGCATCCTTCATAACCACGCGCTGTACCTCGCCGGTGGGAAGCACGGTAAAGGGAATATCCTCTGCAATTTCGTACCCGTTGGGGGCGGTGATTTCGGTCAGGGTGTACTCACCGGCAGGGAGCTTTTCGATATAGTGCGGCTTGTCGGTAGAGGTCCAATGTTCCACTACCTTGCCGCCCTTGTTGGTGATAATCAGCTCGGCACCCGGCAGCTCTTTGTTTGTGGTGATGTCCACCTTGGAAATCTCCACCTTGATGACATCATCCAGCATCTCAAACCGCTGCACCTCGCCGGTGGGCAGCACCGTAAACGGTACGCTTTCGGCAAAAGCGTATCCGTCCGGGGCTTTCACTTCGGTCAGGGTGTACTCTCCGGCAGGCATTTTTTCGATATAGTGTGGTTTGTCGGTGGATACCCAGCGGTCAATTTCCTTGCCGTCCTTGTCGGTAATGGTCAGTTCCGCACCGGGCAATTCCTCCATGGTGGTCAGGTCTTTCTTGGAAATTTCCACCTTGATAGTGTCATCGCGCATAATCACGGTTGCATCATCCAGCAGTTTCCAATCATCCCACGTCCAGAACAGCAAGGACTTCTTGGTCAAATAGTAGACCTCGGCTTCCTGCAGGTTGCTGCCGTTTTCATCCACCTTTTGCAACAGACGGAAGGTAATCTCATCCGCCAGCGCGTAGCCATCGGCGGGGCGGGTTTCGGTCAGGGTGTAGGCATCGCCCAAGTGCAGCCCCGTCACACGGTGGGGCGTGTCGGTGGACACCCAGCTTTCTACAATATTTCCGTCAGCGTCTTTAATTGTCAAAGTAGCACCGGGCAGTTCCTCGTCATTGGTCAAATCGCGCTTGCTCACCCACATTTCGGTAGGTTTGTCGGTGCAGGTGCTTTCCAAGACCTGCTCAGCCTGCCCATCATAGGTAAAGGTGACTTCCATAGGCTCTTCGTTGACATAGTAACCCAGCGGGGCGCGGATTTCTTTGATGATATACTTGCCGCTGTTGGTGGTGGCATCATTGTGGGTGCTGCTGTTGTACTGCTCACCGCGGATGGGAATATCGCAATCGAAGTAGGTGGTGCCGTCTGCATTGGTTTCGGGGCTGGTGGCTACCAGCTCACCGGCGGCAAAGACCATTTTGCCGTCTGCATTGTAAATGTCATCGGCGGTGTACAGGTTGAACACGGCACCCGCAAGGTATTTGCCGCTTTCCAGATCGGTTTTGTAGATGCCGACCTTTGCCTTTTCGCGCTCGTTATGGAATTCAACAGCGTCTGCCACAACGATTTCCTGCGTCTGGTTGTCCCACGCAAGGATCACATCAAAGCTAGCGTCAGTTCCTACATAACCATACGGCGGTTTGGTTTCCGCAATGTGATAGCTGCCCAGCGGCAGGGTCACACTGACCTCGCCAACCGTGCCATCGTGGATGACGCTCAAAAAATCATAGGTGGCCGCCGTGCGCGCAGGGGCAAAGACGGCAGTGTCGGCAGTGCCGTCGCCTGTGGTTACGACTGCCACCACATCGCCCTTGGCGTACCAGAGCGTGCGGTTGCCGTAGTTATCAAGCTGGCGATCCTGCGTGTAGATGTCCTCGGCTGCCGTGATGGTGTACTCGGCACCGGCCAGCGGGCGGGTTTCATACACGAAGTTGCCGCTTTCCGCTTCGCCCGTCATCCACGGGTCAATGCCGTCCGGCTCAGACTGCCAGCCGGTCAGCACCTCGCCGGTCTTGCGGATGGTCAGCTTGCCGAGGGTTTCGTGGTTGGAATACTTTTCGCCGATCACAAGGGTATCCATGCCGTTTTCGTTCTTATCGCCGGTCGCCTGATAAATGCGGTCGGTGGTGATGGTAAAGTCCACATAGAAACTGCCATCTGCATCATCGGCCAGAATCCCGTTTTCGTAGCCTGCAGTATCCTTCCATTCGTTGTAGAATCCGTTCGGGCCGGTGACTTCCACAATGCGATATTTACCC
>ENA-ORUO01003004-ORUO01003004.1-human-gut-metagenome-genome-assembly--contig:-NODE-3004-length-12122-cov-6.199221_pt1 | contig 12122 bp, 10 predicted proteins | sample MGYA00242082_ERZ509215 | MGnify/ENA primary metagenome ERZ509215 (study PRJEB26280, sample SAMEA2338829) | human gut metagenome | biome: human gut; feature: human-associated habitat; material: faeces... | reverse complement strand
TGCAGCGGCTCGTTGCATTTACTCCCCCAAATCCTCCAGTAGCAGGTCCAGCTCCCGGGGGCTGTTGACCACAAGCCCGCGCTTGATGCGTAAGGCGTCGTTTTCGGGCAGAAGATTGGTGTAGATGCCGGTCACGCGGATCAGGGTGCCCGGGGTGCCGTCGGCGCGGCAGGTGTACACCGCCACCCGCCCGCCGCTGTCTTGCAGGCAGTAGCGGGCAGTGTTCGTCTGGGGCACTGCCTGCGCGGCAAGGCTCAGGGGAGAGGCGGGGTCGGTCTCAGACCCGGCGGGGCTTTGGGACAGCGGCAGCTTTGGCAGCGCCATCCAGAACAGACTGAATACAATGGTGAATACGCAAAGCCCGTAGAACAGGCAGACAGACAGCTTGCGCATAAAAAACACTCCCTTCCCCGGTAAGTATGCCCCGTTTTGGCGGATGGCAGACAATTTTCACACGCAGATACTGTACTTTCCACAAGAGAGTGTGTTATACTATTTATATCTGCTCAGCGCGCAAAGATTGGTTCTTGCCCGGCTGGGGCTTGCGTGTTATAATATGGTATTGCAGTTTGAAATTTCGTGTCACAAACGATGTGGATAAAGCCCGGTGCAGCTATGCCCGGCAACAGTCTTGAAATGTCAGGAGGCGATCCCTATCTCCAACAATGAGATGAGAAAGATCCACCGGGGCGGCGAGGAGCAGCCTGCCCGCCCGATGGGACGTAAGGTCAATGTTTCCCAGAGCCGCCGCGAGGTACACTCCGCAGCGGAAAACCGTACCCGCACACCCAAGGCACCCAAAAGCCCCAAGCCGCCGAAGGAAAAGAGCAAGCATCCCATCCTGCGGTTCATTGGCCGCACCGTCGCTACGGTGCTCTGCCTTGGCATTATGCTGGGCAGCGTGGTGGCCGTGGGCATGGTGTTCTATGTGGTGCAGGCTACTGCCAACGACGGTGACCTGCTGGACTTGGACAACATTCAGCTGAGCCAGTCCAGTATGGTGGTAGCCACCGACCCGGATACCGGCGCACAGGTGGAGTATGCCACCCTGCGCTCCTCCAACAGCCACCGCGTATGGGCAGACCTTGAGCAGATTCCCTCCAATTTGCAGTATGCCTTCATCTGCACCGAGGATAAGGACTTCTACTCAGAGCCCGGCGTCAACTTCAAGCGCACCATCGGTGCAATGATCAACGAGTATCTGCTGCCCATTTACAGCTCCAAGCAGGGCGCATCCACACTGGAACAGCAGCTCATCAAGAACCTGACCGATGACAACAGCGCCAGCGGTATTGATGGTGCACTGCGCAAGGTGCGCGAGATCTACCGCGCCCTCTGCCTGAGCCGCAGCTACTCCAAGGAGACCATTCTGGAGGCTTACCTGAACACCATCAGCTTTACCGGCACCATTCAGGGTGTGCAGACGGCTGCCAACGAGTACTTCAACAAGGACGTCAGCCAGCTGAGCCTGTGGGAGTGCGCTACCATTGCCTCTATTACCAAAAACCCCACCAACTATAACCCCTATACGAACCCCGAAAATCTGATCCACCGCCGCAACTTCATCATGTACAATATGTGGCAGCAGGGGGTGATCAGCGAGGAGGACTACCGCAACGGCGCTGCACAGCCCCTTGTGCTGGCCGAAGAAGACAGCGGCAAAAAGCCCAGCACCGTCACCTCCTACTTCACCGATGCACTGTTCAATGAGGTCGTGCAGGACATCATGACCAAGGAGGGCATCAGCGAGTCCGAGGCACAGAAGCTGCTCTACACCGGCGGCTTTACCATCGAAGCCACTGTCAATACCAAGCTGCAGTCCCAGATGGAAAACCTGATGCTGAACACCGACGATGCCTACTTCCCGGCGGGCTGGCATGAGGAAGAGGTCACCTCTATTTCGGACGATGATGTGCAGGTGTTCAACGAAGACGGTACCCCCAAGACCCGCATCGGCGAGGATGGCACCGTCTACTATTACCGCAACGTGCGCACGCAGGCTGCTATGGTCACGCTGGACTATGACGGCAACGTGCTGGCTATTGCGGGCGGCTTGGGCGAAAAGACCAAGAGCCTTGCCCTGAACCGTGCTTACAACGTGGAACGGCAGACAGGCTCTACCATCAAGCCCATCGGCGCCTATGCACTGGGCATCGAGTACGGTCTGGTCAACTGGTCCACCATGCTCAACAACTCCCCCCTGTACCAGAAGCAGGATATGATCATCCGGGACGAGGACTACTGCCGCAAGAATGGCCTGATGGGGCTCTCCGACAAGCAGCTCCGCGCTTACCCCAACGCATGGCGCAGCTGGCCGCGCAACTACGGCGGCAACTATGGCGACGGCAGCGATCTCCCGCTGTGGAACGGCCTTGCCCGCTCGCTGAATACCATCGCAGTCCGCGTGGGCGACCTTGTGGGCGCAAGCAATATTTTCAACTTCGTCTACAACACCCTGCAACTGAATACGCTGGATCCCACCAACGACGTGGGTCTGGCGCAGATGGTTATGGGCAGCCAGACCAAGGGCGTTACGCCCATGGCGCTGGCCGCGGCCTTCCAGATCTTCTATGATGGCGAGTACACCACCCCGCACCTGTACACCCGTGTGCTGGACCGGGACGGCAACATCTATCTGGAAAACAACGCCACCAGCTATCAGGCACTGACCCCCGATACCGCTTATGTCATGAACCGTCTGCTGAAGAATGTTCTGTTCTCCAGTGTGGGTACTGCCAGCGGCCGCTATCCCAACTCCAACGGCATGGAGGCCTTTGGCAAGACCGGTACTGCCAGCGACGAAAAGGATCTGTGGTTCGTGGGCGGCACGCCCTACTATGTCACCGCTGTGTGGTGGGGATATGATGCACCTTACGATATGACCAAGACTCTGTCCAAGCAGCAGGCCAAGACCCGCACCTGTGTTATGGCGTGGAAGGCACTGATGGAGCAGGCACAGGCAGACCTGCCCTATAAGGCATTCCCCACCTCCGCAGGCGTGGTGGAGCGCCGTTACTGCACCCAGAGCGGATTGCTGGCCGGTGCAGGCTGCCCGAGCACTGCCGTGGGCTACTACCGTGCCGATGACCTGCCCGATACCTGCACCTATTCCCATGCCGCACCGCAGGCTGCTGCCCCTGCCGAGAACACAGACGATGCTGTGCCTACCCAGCCGGTCATCCCCACCGATACCAGCGCACTGGACACGGAATAAGGACAAAAATCGTACTTTTTCACCCCTTTGCTGAAAAATCCGGCAAGGACAGGGCGCACTTCACAAGACAAAACTGGACAAAGTGACAAAATAGCATCCGGGCACTTGCATTGCAGGGGTTCGGATGCTATTATATTTTCTACAAGAACACTTGTGTTTGAGAGGTGAACAAGTTGGAACGCCGTTTTTATCTGGTGGATGCGCAGGTACTGCCGGAGGTTTTTCTCAAGGTGGTACGCGCCAAGGAGCTGCTGGCCAGCGGCGAAGCCCGCAGCATTTCGGCTGCGACCCGCGCCGTAGAGCTTTCGCGCAGTGCATTTTATAAGTATAAGGATTGTATCTTTGATTCAGAGAACGGCCGTGAGGTCATCACGGTCATGGCCACCCTGCGGGACGAGACCGGTGCACTGCAAAGCCTTCTGGCCGGCATCAGCGCCGCAGGTGCCAGTATTGTGACCATCAACCAGTCCACCCCGGAGAATGGGGCTGCGCTGGTGGCGGTCACCATCCGCACCGATACCATGCAGATGTCCCCGGAGGAACTGACCGAAAAGCTTTCGCGCCAGCGCATGGTCGTGGGTGTGCGCTGCGGGTATAACCTGTAACAAAGCAGGAAACGAGGGAAAGAGAGTATGGCTAAAATTGCAATTCTGGGCTTTGGCACGGTGGGCAGCGGCGTATACGAGGTGCTGTGCCACAATGCTGCAAGCGTCTCCCGCCGGGCTGGCGAACCGGTGGAGGTAAAATATATTCTGGACCCGAAGGATTTTACCGGCAACCCGGTGGAGCCTTTGGTGGTCAAGAATATCGACGTGATCCTGCAGGACCCGGAGATCCGGGTGGTGGTGGAGACCATCGGCGGTACCCGCTTTGCTTACCCCTACGTCAAGGCGTGTCTGGAGAGCGGCCGCAGCGTGTGCACCTCCAACAAGGAGATGGTGGCCACCTACGGCGCAGAGCTGCTGGCACTGGCCAAGGAGCACGGATGCGCCTTCCTGTTCGAGGCCTCTGTGGGCGGCGGTACGCCCATCATCACCCCCATGCACCAGTGCCTGGCGGCCAACGTCATCACCGAGGTGGAGGGCATCGTGAACGGTACCACCAACTTCATGCTCACCAAGATGGTGCGGGAGGGCTTGAGCTTTGAGGATGCGCTGCAAATTGCGCAGGAGCTGGGTTACGCAGAGACCAAGGACCCCAGCGATGACGTGGACGGCCGCGACGCCTGCCGCAAGATCGCCATCCTGTCCTCCATGGTGTGCGGCCACCAGATCTACCCCCAGAACATCCCCACCCGGGGCATCCGCGCCATTACCGCCGCCGATGTGGCCAGCGCCGAAAAGCTGGGCTGCGTTATCAAGCTGATCGCATGGATGAAGCTTGGCAAGGACGGCAGCGTGGCCGCCGGTGTAGAGCCGTGTCTGGTGCCCAAGGCAAACCAGCTGGCCAGCGTGGACGATGTGTTCAACGCGGTGCTGGTCAAGGGCGATATGCTGGGCGATGTGGTGTTCTACGGCAAGGGCGCAGGCAAGCTGCCTACCGCCAGCGCTGTGGTGGCAGACGTGGTGGACGCGCTGAAAAACGGCGCACAGGTGCACGACAGCCTGTTCTGGCAGCCCGCAGACCCGGTGGACGGAATGCTCACCGACCCGGCTCCCGCTGCATATTATGTGCGTGTGGCGGGCATTGCACCCGCTGTGGTGGAGGCCATTTACGGCTACGGCAAGGTGGTGGATGAGCGGTACGAGGGCTGCGCCTACTTTGTGAAGCGCGCCGACGAGCGTGCGCTGGCAGAGGCCGCGCGCAAGGTGGAGGCCGTGGGCGGCAGCGTAAAGCTGGTGCTCAAGCGTCTGCCCGAGGAAGTGTAACGGAAAGGAACTGCGGCAATGAAGATCAAGGTTTCGGTCCCTGCCACCAGCGCTAACGTAGGCTCCGGCTTCGATGCGCTGGGTCTGGCAGTTACGTTGTACAACACGGTCACCTTTGAGGACAGCGAGGTGCTGGAGATCTCGGCATCGGACGGCACCCGCATCCCCCGGGGCGAGTCGAATCTCGTGTACCGCTCCGCCAAGGGTCTGTTCGAAAAGGTTGGCAAGCAGATCCCGCCCCTCAAGATCACCCAGACGAACCCCATCCCCATGGCACGGGGTCTGGGCTCTTCTTCGGCCTGCATTATCGCGGGTCTGCTGGGCGCAAACCGGATGCTGGGCGATGTGCTCAACACGCAGGAGCTGCTCACGCTGGCAACTGCCATTGAGGGACACCCCGATAACGTGGCTCCGGCCCTGCTGGGCGGCCTGACCAGCAGCGTGTTCGAGGACGGCAAGGTGTATTCGGTCAAGCGGAATGTGGATGAAAGCCTCTGCTTTGCTGCCATCGTGCCGGACTACAAGCTGCTGACAGAGGCAGCCCGCGCAGCCCTGCCTAAAGAGGTATCCCATAAGGACGCGGTGTATAACCTGTCCCGTGCGGCGCTGGTGCCCGCAGCCTTCTGCGAGGGGCGGCACGACCTGCTGACCATTGCCACCGAGGATAAGCTGCACCAGCAGTATCGCATGCCCCTGATGCCCGGCTCCCGCGAGGTATTCGATATGGCGCGGCTGTGCGGCGCAAAGGCCGTGTATGTGTCCGGTGCAGGCAGCACGGTCATGGCAGTGGCAGAAAAGGCCGAGGCCGAAAAGTTCTATTCCAAGCTGGAAAAAGGTCTGGAGCTGCTGGAAGGTCTGGACGGATGTGAAGCATTTACACTGTTGCAGCTGGATGCCGATAACACCGGCGCAACCGTGGAATGATAAATGGGTAAGGGAAGTGCAAGGACGCTTCCGCCCGGCAAGCCCCCCGCAAGCGCGGGGCGTTAAAGAGGAGAGTGACAAGATATGGCGTTGATCGTACAGAAATTCGGCGGTTCTTCCGTAAAGGACCGTGACCGTATCTTCAACGTTGCGCGGATCGTGGCCAACACCCACAACGCGGGCAATGACGTAGTGGTGGTAGTCTCCGCACAGGGCGACACCACCGATGACCTGATCGCCAAGGCAGGGGAGATCACCCATAACCCCTCGGCGCGTGAGATGGATATGCTGCTGGCCTCCGGCGAGCAGATCAGCATCGCACTGCTGGCCATGGCGCTGAACGAGCTGGGCTGCCATGCCATCAGCCTGACCGGCTGGCAGGCGGGCTTCCGTACCGACCGTGCCTACACCAAGGCGCGCATCACCCGGCTGGAGACCGAGCGGATCTCCTCCGAGCTGGAGCGCAACCGCGTGGTGGTGGTGGCAGGCTTCCAGGGCTTGAACAAGCTGGATGACATCACCACTCTGGGACGCGGCGGCTCCGACACCAGTGCTGTGGCGATTGCCGCTGCCCTGCACGCTGACCGCTGCCAGATCTACACGGATGTGGAGGGCGTTTATACCGCCGACCCGCGCAAGGTGAGCAACACCCGTAAGCTGGAGGAGATCACCTTTGACGAGATGCTGGAACTGGCATCTCTGGGCGCACAGGTGCTGAACAACCGCAGCGTGGAGCTGGCTAAAAAGTACAATGTGGAGCTGGAGGTGCTCTCCAGCCTGAACCCCATCCCGGGTACGGTGGTTAAGGAGGTTACAAAGGACATGGAAGGTATGCTGATCAAGGGTGTCGCCAAGGACACCGATGTTGCCGTTATCACGATTCTCAACGTTCCCGATGAGCCGGGCATGAGCTTTAGGATCTTCGGCCTGCTGGCACAGAAGAACATCAACGTGGACATCATTCTGCAGTCCACCGGCCGCGACGGCAAGAAGGACATCAGCTTTACCTGTGCCGAAGGCGAAGCCGAGCTGGCCATGCGTGTGCTGAAGGAAAGTGCACACTTCAGCGATGTCAGCGTGGACACCACCTGCGCCAAGGTCTCCATTGTGGGCGCCGGTATGCAGAGCCACAGCGGCGTTGCCTCCAAGATGTTCGAGGCAATGTCCAACAACAATATCAACATCAAAATGATCTCCACCAGCGAGATCAAGATCTCCTGCATCATCGACCGTGCAGACGCCGATAAGGCTGTCGGTGCCATCCACGATATGCTGTTTGACTGATCTGCGTAAAATTTTTAATTGTGGCCTGTCTGCTCCCTGCCGGGGGCGGGCGGGTCATAATTTTTTTACACACGGCGGCGTTTACACAAATTGCAAAGGGGTGTATAATATAGTTTGAATCTGTGCGGCGCACCGGCGCTGCAACAATGCCGAAAAGGAGCCCCGCCGCATGAGTGAATCCACCCGTACCTCCAGAGCGCCTGCCGAGAAGCGCCTGACCTATCAACAATGGAAGCGCCGCAAAATGCTGCGGCTGGCCCGCAACTGGGTGCTGTTTCTGGCCGGTTGCGCGGCAGTGGTGGCGCTGCTGACCGGCGGCATCCTGTGGCTGCTGCCCAAGGTGCACGGTCTGCTGGCCGGGCCAAAGGTATTTGCAGCCAGCGTGTACGACGGCACAGACTATGTATTTAACGCCGCAGATGCCCGGCTTACACTGGTGAACGCCAACCTGCCCTATACCGCCGAGCCCGCCCCGCTGCTGGACACCGCCGACGAGGTCACCGGCCAGCAGCTGGAGGCCGAAGCTGCCATGCAGTATCGCAGTATGGCCGCCGCCGCGCAGGCGGATGGGGTTAGCCTGATCCTTGTGGCCGGTTATCAGGACGCCGACACCCGTCAGGCCGCCTACGAGGCCCGGGTGCAGACCTACCGCGATAAGCGCAAGAGCGAGGAGGAAGCCGCCCGTCTGGCGGCTACCATCCAGCCCGCCGCCAACGCCAACGAGCACGGCACCGGCTACGCGGCAGATATCCTCAGCGCGGACAATCCGCAGCAGGACACCGGCTTTGCCGAGACCCGCGCCTACGAGTGGCTTACGGCTTACGCGGCGGAATATGGCTTTATCCTGCGCTACCCGCAGGACCGGCAGGCCGCCACCGGCATCGTGTTCGAGCCGTGGCACTGGCGCTATGTGGGGGTGGAAAACGCCCTTGCCATCCGCGCCAGCGGCCTGAGCCTGGAAGAGTTCATCGCCCTGCAGAGGGCAGACTGAATCAAATGCTCTGTGCTGCGGCACAGAGAGAAGGGAACTATCATTGGAACGTACTCTCATTGCACCGGGCGTGCATCTTTCCTACGACCCGGCTTCTAAATTCAACCGCTGCCGCATCAGCATCCACTTTGCTTTCCCGGCCCAGCGTAAAACGGCCACTGCCCATGCGCTTTTGCCGCTGGTGATGGAGCGCGGCTATGCGGACTGCCCGGATATGACCCGGCTGACCAAAAAGCTGGCAAAGCTCTACGGCGCAGACCTGACCGTGGACGCCCGCCCCATGGGCTGCAACCACAACCTCTGCGTCAGTGTGACCGGCATCAAGGATGCCTTTGCGCTGGAAGGCGAGGCGCTGACCGCCGAGTATACCAAAATTGCGCTGGGTGCGGCCTTCCATCCCTATCTTGTGGACGGCTGCTTTGACCCGCAGGCCGTCAGCATTGAAAAGCAGATGCTGAAAAAAGGCCTTGAGGATGAAATCAACGATAAACGTATCTACTGCCTGCATCAGGCCAACCGGGAGTTCTTTGGCGACAGCCCGGCGGGCGTGCGGCAGGAGGGTTATCTGGAAGAGGTGGACAGCCTTACCCCCGCCATGCTGACCGCCGCTTATCAGCAGATGCTGCGCACCGCCAACATCGAGCTGCTGGTGCTGGGCTGCGACGCCGCCCAGACCGCCGCCATCCGGGATGCTTTGCTGGCAGAGCTTGCCTGCATCGACCGCGCCCCGCTGCCGCTGGTGGAAAACATGGCCATGCCCACCATTGCACCGGTGCACAAGACCGAAAACTACGATATGGTGCAGGCAAAGCTGTGTATGCTGTTCACGCTGGGGCAGCCCATGCAGCCGCAGCAGCTGGCAGCGGTGCGCCTTGCCATGGCGCTGTACGGCGGCAGCGTGACCAGCCGCCTGTTCCTCAACGTGCGGGAGCGGGACCATCTGTGCTACTACTGCTCCTCCTCCTTCCAAAGCTTTACCGGCAGCATGGCGGTGAACAGCGGTGTGGAGCACGCCGATGCCGCCCGCGCAGAGCAGGCCATTTTAAAGGAACTTGCCGACCTGTGCACCGGCCCTATCACCGACGAGGAATTTGAGGACTGCCGCCGGGGCTTGCTCAGCGGCATGAACGGGGTAGAGGACAGCCTTGGCGGCATCGAAAGCTGGTACTACATCGAGGTGCTGCGCGCCGGTGCCAACAGCGCTGCGCCCATCCAGAGCCCGGAGCAGGCGCGGAATGCTTTACGCGCCGTGACCAAAGACGAGGTGCGGGATATCCTGCGCCGCCTGACCCTCTCGGTCAGCTATCTGCTTACAAAGGAGGATGCTGCCCATGCCGCAGAATAACCAGACCCTGCTGGAAAAGACCGTGGCCGACCAGTGGCAGACCCTGCCATCCGGCCTGACGGTGCTGGTGCGCCCCATGCCGGGCTATTCCAGCACCCATGTGATCTATGCTACCAAGTTCGGCTCCATCGACCGGGATTTCTGCCTGAACGGCCAAACGGTGCATCTGCCGGCGGGTGTAGCGCATTTTCTGGAGCACAAAATGTTCGAGGACGAGGACGGCGATGCCTTTGCCAAGTACGCAAAGACCGGTGCCAACGCCAACGCCTTTACCAGCTTTGACCGCACCTGCTACCTGTTCACCGCTACCCAGCAGTTGGACGAAAGTCTGGACGTGCTGCTGGGCATGGTAGGCCACCCCTACTTTACCGAGCAGACCATCGCTAAGGAGCAGGGCATCATCGGACAGGAAATCAAAATGTACGATGACAGCCCGGATTGGCGGCTCATCACCGGCCTGTTCGAGTGCCTGTACCACAGCCATCCCATCCGCAGCGACATTGCGGGTACGGTGGAAAGCATTGCTGAGATCACGCCCGCCATGCTGTACGACAGCTGCAAGGCCTTTTATGCCCCGGGCAATATGGTGCTGGCTGCGGCCGGCAACACCACTATGGAACAGATTCTTGCCGCCTGCAAGCGGCACGGCCTGATGGAGCCCCGCCCGGCAGAAAAGGTGCAGCGGCTGTGGGCCACGGAGCCCATGACCCTTGCCGCTACGGAAAAAACGCTGACCATGCCGGTCTCCAAGCCCTGCTTCGGCGTAGGCTTTAAGGAAGAGCCGCTGCCTGCGGACGATCTGCGCACCGAGGCGCTGTACGACCTTGTGCTCAGCTGCATCGTGGGCGGGATGTCGCCGCTGTACCGCCGCCTGTATGACGAAGGCCTTGTGAACCCCGGCTTTGGCGGCGAGGTGCTGCGGGTGGACGGCTGCTGCTGCATCCTGTTCACCGGAGAGAGCGATGTACCGAATACTGTGCGGCAGCTGCTGCTGGACGAGATCGCCCGGGTACGCGCCGCCGGTGTGGACAGGGAAGTGTTTACCCTGTGCAAGAACGAAAAATACGGCCAGCTGATCGAAAATCTGGAAAACGTGGAAGACTCGGCCAGCCAGATGGCAGACTTTGCCCTCAGCGGCCAGACGGTGGCGCAGCAGATCTCCATGCTGGCCGGGCTGACCGCAGAGGATGCGGACGCTGCCCTGCAGCACATCCTGTGCACCGACCGCATGGCTACTATGTACATCCTGCCGGATGGCACGGCGCAGGCGGCAGAAGAGGACGAGGAGGAAGAAGAATGAACTATCTGACAAATCTGGTACAGTTCCCGGGTCTGGGACTGAGTTTTCAGCTGAACCGCGTGGCCTTTACCATCGGCGGTGTCAGCATCTACTGGTACGGCGTGTGCATCGCAGTGGGTCTGTGTCTGGCGCTGGTCTTTGCCTTCCGGCACAGTCTGGAATTTGGCGTAGACCCGGACAGCATGGTGGATGTTATCCTCATCGGCGTGGTGCTGGGCATCATCAGCGCCCGCGCCTATTATGTGGCTATGGCACCTTTTAAATACGAGAGCATCTGGGAGATGATCGCCATCCGGGATGGCGGCCTTGCCATCTACGGCGGCGTCATCGGCGGCTTTTTGTTCGGCGGCCTGGCCTGTAAGTGGCGGGGCGTTCCAGTGCTGCCCATGTTCGACCTGACTGCTATGGGCTTTCTCCTTGGGCAGGGCTGCGGCCGCTGGGGCAACTTTTTCAATCAGGAGGCCTTTGGTTGCAACACCACCCTGCCGTGGGGGATGTACAGCGAGGCTACCCGTGCTTACCTGATGAGCAGCACGGTCACGGTGCCCAAGGGTGTGGTCATCGACCCCAACCTGCCGGTGCACCCCACTTTTTTGTACGAGAGCATCTGGTGCTTTGTGGGCTTTTTCCTGCTGTTCCGCTACATCAAAAAACGCAAGTTCAACGGCGACATCACCCTGCGGTATCTGATCTGGTACGGCGCAGGCCGTTTCTGGATCGAGGGTCTGCGCACCGACAGCCTGATGCTGGTGCCCTCCATCGGGCTGCGGGTATCCCAGCTGGTGGCAGGCATCGCTGTGGTGGCGGGCATTGCGGCAGAGGCGTACTTTACCCGCAAGCTCAAGGACAAGCCCCTGTTTGTGCCGCTGGCGCTGAACGCTGAGAACAAGGCGGCTCAAAAGAAGCTGGACGGTCCCATCTCCTTTGCAGGGAAGGACACCCAGCTGCTGGCCTCCAGCCCGCGCAAGCTGTTTTTGGAAAAGACCGAGGCCTATAATGCGCAGGTAAAGGCCGCCATAGAACAGGCCGGGCAGAAAAAAGCGTAAAAAATTTGCGCAAAAGGGAAATTTCCTCTTGCAATCCGGTTTGGTTTTTGCTATAATATTCTAGCCGCATGGTGTGGGCGCCTGAAATGGCCCGCTGTAAGGGCCTGCCTTTACGACCAGCGAGTACAACGAAAAGGAATGAACAAAATG
>ENA-ORUO01002976-ORUO01002976.1-human-gut-metagenome-genome-assembly--contig:-NODE-2976-length-12229-cov-2.354033_pt1 | contig 12229 bp, 9 predicted proteins | sample MGYA00242082_ERZ509215 | MGnify/ENA primary metagenome ERZ509215 (study PRJEB26280, sample SAMEA2338829) | human gut metagenome | biome: human gut; feature: human-associated habitat; material: faeces... | reverse complement strand
GCATTTGTAAAATAGAACAGAAAAATGGAAAAGAATGTTGTCAGCTTTGTATTTAAGATGACAACAAAGACTCAGAGAGGGCATTATTATATGATTAAAATTTATGTGATGGATACCAATGTTCTGATTCAGTTCCCAAATGCGCTTTTTAGTTTTGAGGATAATCTGGTCGTTCTCCCGATGGTTGTATTGGAAGAACTTGATCATTTGAAAAAAGCAGATGGCGAGACAGGAGCCAATGCAAGAAAATGTATCCGTCTGCTTGAAGAACTGCGTCAGAAGGGGAATCTTCTGGAGGGTGTATCCCTTGAGAATGGAGGAATCTGTTGGGTTGAAAAGAATTTTGTAGATGTTGAACTTCCGGTAGATTTATCTCTGGAGGTCGCAGATAACAGAATCTTAAAGGTTTGCCTTGGATTAAAGAAATCAAGAAAAGAACAGGTTGTTCTTGTGACGAAAGATATCCTGCTTCGAATTAAAGCACAGGTGTTGGATCTGTGTGCAGAAGATTTTATTTCCGAGCAGGTGATCGCTCATGACAGACAGTATACCGGAAGATGTGAAGTTTATGCACCGGATGAATTGTTTAAGGATTTTAAGAAAAAGGGAATACCGGTGGATGAAGTTTATCAATTAGATGAGAATGAGAAAGCATTTTGTCCTAATCTTTTGGAAAATCAGTTCGTGATCATTAAATCAGATCAGGCAAGAAAGAAGACACATCTTGGAAGAGTGGAGCATGGAATCCTTCGGAAACTGGAATTTAAAAAGAGTTCTCCGTATGGAATTTCTCCAAGAAATGCAGGACAGTATTTCTTACAGGAAGCTTTGATGCAGCCAGCAGAGAAAGCACCGCTTGTTATTGTCAAAGGAATGGCCGGAACAAGCAAGACATTTTATTCTCTTGCAGTAGGTCTGGAAAAATTGATGAATCATCCGACAGGCGAATACAGAAAGATTCTTGTCTGTAGACCGAATGCGCAGTTTGACGAAGGAATCGGATTCCTTCCGGGAGATGAACAGGAAAAGATTTCTCCGTTGATGCGCCCGGTCCTTGATAACCTGGAGCAGTTGCTTGATTCGAATGAGGACGAGCGTTATAAAGACGAAGAGGTATTGCGGGATAAAGTGGAGGAAATTTATTCCAGAGGTTTCATTCAGGCAGAGGCACTAAATTTTATCCGTGGCCGGTCGATCGTCAAGACGTATCTGATCATTGATGAAGCGCAGAATACAACGCCGGATCAGATCAAAGGCATTATCACAAGAGCAGGAAAGGATACGAAGATCATTCTTTTAGGAGATCCGAATCAGATAGACCGTCCGTTCCTGGATGAGAGAACCAATGGTCTGAGTTATGCGGCAGAACATATGAAAGGAAGTCCATTGTGCTGGCAACTGACGATGACAGCAGAAGAATGCGAACGTTCAGAACTTGCAATGGAGGCAGTAAAAAGACTTTGAAAACAACATATAAAGAGATTCGGGAGATAGAAGAAATAAATCTGTTGATCGAACAGGGAAATGCTACTTTAAAAGAGCTTGGATATACAGAACATTCCAAAAAACATGCCGCAAAAGTATCAGATACTGCAGGCAAGATTCTGACAGAGCTCGGATATGGAAAACATAAGATTGAACTTGCAAGAATCGCAGGTTATATGCATGACATCGGAAATAGTATTAACAGGCATGATCATGCACACAGCGGTGCACTGCTGGCATATCAGATATTAAAGGATACAGAGATGTCATTGAAAGATGTTCTGGTAATTATGACAGCAATCGGTCACCATGACGAGGCAACCGGAGATGCTGTGGATCCGGTATCAGCTGCACTGATACTGGCAGATAAGACAGATGTAAGACGAAACCGTATACAGAATCCGGTTCCGGCAACATTTGACATACATGACAGGGTAAATTATGCAGCCCTGTCAACGAAGTTGACAATTCAAAAAGAGAAGAAAGTAATTCAGATGGAACTGGAGCTAGATGATGAAATCTGCACCGTTATGGATTATTTTGAAATCTTTCTGGAGCGTATGATCATGTGCAGAAGAGCGGCAGAACGCCTTGACTGTAAATTTAAGCTAATTGCAAATGGCAACAAAATGTGTTAAAGGATGGAGAAAATTAAAATGAGTAATGTATACATGAACCGTGAATTATCCTGGTTGAAGTTCAATGAAAGAGTATTGGAGGAAGCAGAAAACCCGGAAGTACCGCTGTGCGAGCGTATGACATTTGTGTCAATCTATCAGAGTAATCTGGATGAATTCTTCCGTGTGCGTGTCGGATCACTTCAGGATCAGATGCTGATCAGTACAGAGATCAGAGAGAATAAGACAAAGATGACTTCAGCAGAACAGATCCGTGCAATCATTAAAGAAGTTAAGAAGCTGAATCAGAGAAAAGATAAGGCTTATGAGAAGCTGATGAAGAAGATTGAAGAGTACGGAATTACATTGATTAATCATGCTTCTGCAAAATCAGAGGAGAAAAAATTTCTTGAGAAGTATTTTATGAAGGAGATCATGCCTTTAAGTTCACCGACAATCGTCGGTAAGAGACAACCATTTCCTTTCTTAAAAAATGGAGAAATTTACGCAGTCGTTGTTCTTGAGACGAGAAATAAGAAGGAAAGAATCGGAATCATTCCATGCTCCAACAATATGCTGACAAGAATGGTTGAACTTCCCGGTGGAAAAGGAAGATATATGCTCATTGAAGATCTGATTCTTCATTATATTGGCAAAGTCTTTAAGGGATACAAGGTAAAGGGGAAATCTTTATTGAGGGTCGTAAGAAATGCGGATATCGATGCCGATGCGGCTTATGATGAGGATCTTGATTATCGTGAGTTTATGGAAGATCTGATGAAGCAGAGAAAGAAACTCTCTCCGGTGCGTATTGATCTTTCCAGAGAGATGGATGAAACTGTTGTAGACGCATTGTGCAGATACCTGGATGTAACTCCGGATAGAGTATTCCGTAGTGAAGCACCACTGGATGTTTCTTTCGTGTTCCAGCTTCAGGATCTTCTGCGCAGAAATACAGAGCTCTTCTATGAAAAGCGCGTGCCGCAGAAGAGTCCGGAATTCAAGGATGGACAGAGCATTTTACAGCAGATCACAGAGGAAGACAAGCTGTTATCCTATCCTTATGATTCTATCAGACCTTTCCTGAAAATGCTGACAGAAGCAGCAGAGGATGACAGTGTCATTTCCATTAAGATGACATTGTACCGACTGGCAAAACAGAGTAAGGTCATCGAGGCACTTTGCGAGGCGGCAGAGAATGGAAAAGAAGTAGTTGTTCTCGTAGAGCTTCGTGCACGTTTTGATGAGGAGAATAATATCCGCTGGTCCAGAATGCTCGAAGAGGCCGGATGCCAGATCATCTACGGACTGGAGCATTATAAAGTACACTCCAAGCTGTGCCTGATCACACGCAGAGGGGAAAATGGAATCCAGTACATCACACAGATCGGAACAGGAAACTACAACGAGAAGACCGCAAGACTTTATACAGACCTCTCTCTTATGACAGCGAATGAGCAGATTGGAATGGATGCCGCAAGAGTTTTCCAGGCACTGGCTAAAGGTGAAGTAGTTGAAGATATGGAACATTTACTCGTTGCACCAAAATGCCTTCAGTCTAAAGTGATCGAGAAAATCGAGGAACAGATCCAGAAACAGAAAAATGGAGAGACTGCATACATCGGCCTGAAAATGAATTCTCTGACAGATAAGCGTATCATTGATAAATTAATCGATGCGTCTAAGGCTGGTGTGAAGATTGACATGATCGTCAGAGGTATCTGCTGTCTGATCCCAGGTGTGGAAGGTGAGACAGAGAATATTCATGTGATCAGTGTTGTCGGAAGATTCCTGGAACATTCCAGAATCTATATCTTCGGAAATGGAGAAGAGGCACAGTATTATATCGGATCTGCTGATTTCATGACACGAAATACAGTGAAGCGTGTAGAAGTTGCAGCGCCAGTTTATTCCGAACGATTAAAGAAACGTCTGCAGGATCTTTTTGATCTGATGTTAAGTGATAACAAAAAAGCGCGAAAGGAGGATGCAAAAGGAACCTATTCTGTGGTAGAATGTAAGGGACAGCCAATTAACTCACAGGAACTTCTTTACCAGGAAGCCTATGCGAAAGCAGCAGTGAACAGTAGTAATCAGTTGGAGGCGGCTGTACAACAGACAGAAAATAAGGTGATAGAATGATCTATAAATTCGGGGAACGTCTGACAGAGATCAGTCAGGAAGAATGGGAGAAAGAAAAGTGTCCTGCTGTGTTCCTCACAGATTCCAATCATGCGGAGGAGACATTGGCAACAGCAGGGATTGTATATGAAGCAGAAATCCAGATTGAAGATCGGATTCTGTAAGATTGAGAATCAGCAGGAATGTATGGTAGGAACTTTCTGCATTCCAAAGCTTCTTGATGTATTAGGAAGCAGATACCGAATGTACATGTTTGTAAATGAAAATAATGTTGTTATCGTAGATGATGAAACATTTTCTGAGCGGCTTATTAGTAGGATCAAGAGGAAACGAATGCATCAGGGTGAGACGAAAGAACGTTTCCTCTATAATTACATAGCAGAATTCATGAGCAGAGATCTAGAGATCCTTGTGGCCTATGAGCGTAGACTTCTTCGTATGGAAGAGGATGTGTCCCAGGATCATACAGATACGATCCAGAACCGACTGATGCCGATCCGGAGGGAACTTCTGAATCTGAGAAGCTATTATGATGAGATGATGGACTTGACAAAAGAGCTTGAAGAGAACGAGAATGGATTGTTTTTGAATGATCAATTGAAATACTTCGGAACACTTACTGACCGTGCAGACCGTCTGATGAGCCGTACTTCTCATCTGTTGGAATATGCCCGTCAGGTAAAGGAGGCTTACCAGTCTCAGATTGATAATAGACAGAATAACAACATGCAGTTTTTAACAGTGATTTCTACGATTTTCTTCCCACTGACATTGATCACGGGATGGTTTGGAATGAACTTCAAAGATATGCCTGGACTTGAAAATGGATATCCGGCGGTAATGGCACTTAGTATTGTCATTATCGTGATCTGTATTTTGATCTTCAAGAAAAAGAAGATCATTTAAAAAACTGAAAAAACTGTAAAAATAACGTTGACAATCCTCGATTGAATGCTATAATGATGGTCAGAAGAAGTTAAGGATTATAAAGCAACATAGTTCTTAGCCGATAACACGATGACGAGACGAGTAGGATGTGGAATGTTACAGAGAGAGATACATTTGCTGGAAGTATCTTAGCAGGAATCATTTGAAGACTACCTCTGAGTGGCCCCAATCCGGTCCGGTGATTCCGTTATAATCATGAATGAAGTGGTTTTAAAGCAGTACATTTGCTGTGATCTTGAAAACAAAAAGGGTGGAACCGCGGATAGTAAAGTAATTGATAATCAGACTTTATCCGTCCCTTGCATGTGAGTGCAGGGGATAGATAGAGTCTTTTCTTTTTCCATAGAATCCCCGAATGAAAGCATGCATAGTTACTTGAAGAAAATAGGAGGAAGCGAAAATGATTATTACATTAAAAGATGGATCAAAAAAAGAATATTCAGAAGCAAAGTCAGTAATCGACGTTGCATTTGACATCAGTGAAGGACTTGCACGCGCAGCCTGTGCAGGAGAAGTAGATGGAGAGGTTGTAGACCTTCGTACAGTTCTTGATAAAGACTGTGAACTGAACATCCTTACAGCAAGAGATGAGAAAGGATTGGCAGTACTTCGTCACACAGCATCTCATGTAATGGCAGAAGCTGTTCAGACACTTTTCCCAGAGGCAAAGGTTGCAATCGGACCTTCTATTGATACAGGATTTTACTATGATTTCGAATGTCAGTCATTTTCAAGAGATGACCTTGACGCTATCGAGAAAGAGATGAAGAAGATCATCAAGAAGGGGGCAAAGATCGAAAGATTTACAAAATCAAGAGAGGATGCGATCGCATTTTTCAAAGAGAAAAATGAGCCATACAAGGTTGAACTGATTGAGGATCTTCCGGAAGGAGAAGAGATTTCCTTCTATTCTCAGGGAGACTGGGTTGACTTATGTGCAGGCCCGCACCTGATGAGCACAAAGGGAATCAAAGCATTCAAGCTGTTATCATCTTCAGGAGCTTACTGGAGAGGTGATGAGAACAAGCATATGCTGACACGTATTTACGGTACAGCTTATGCAACAAAGGATGAGCTGAAAGAGCATCTGACACAGTTAGAGGAAGCAAAGAAACGTGATCATAACAAACTTGGCCGTGAGATGAAGCTTTTCACAACTGTAGATGTAATCGGACAGGGACTTCCGCTGATCATGCCAAACGGTGTTATTATCATGCAGGAACTGCAGCGCTGGATCGAGGATGAAGAGGCAAAACGTGGATATATCCGTACAAAGACACCACTTATGGCAAAGAGCGATCTTTATAAGATTTCCGGACACTGGGATCACTATAAAGAAGGAATGTTCGTTTTAGGAGATGAGGAGAAAGATAAAGAAGTATTTGCTCTTCGTCCGATGACATGTCCATTCCAGTATTATGTATACAAAGCAGAGCAGCACAGCTACCGTGATCTGCCGATCCGTCTCGGATCTACTGTTCCGTAACGAGGATTCTGGAGAGATGCATGGTCTGACACGTGTTCGTCAGTTCACGATCTCTGAGGGACATTTAGTAGTAAGACCAGATCAGATGGTAAAAGAGTTCAAAGATTGTATCGCACTTGCACAGTACTGTCTGCAGGTTCTCGGAGTAGAAGAGGATGTAACATATCACCTTTCTAAATGGGATCCAACAGATACTAAGAAATATATTGGAGCACCGGAGGTATGGGAAGAGACAGAAGGTCATATCCGTACAATGCTTCAGGAACTCAACATTCCATTCGTAGAGGATGTCGGAGAAGCAGCATTCTACGGACCGAAGGTTGATATCAATGCGAAGAACGTATATGGTAAGGAAGACACAATGATCACAATCCAGTGGGATGCGCTTCTTGCTGAGCAGTTTGATATGTACTATATCGATGAGAATGGTGACAAACAGCGTCCGTACATCATCCACCGTACATCTGTGGGATGCTACGAGAGAACACTGGCATGGCTGATCGAGAAATATGCAGGAATGTTCCCAACATGGCTGTGTCCGGAGCAGGTTCGTGTGATTCCGATTTCTGATAAATACAATGATTATGCAGCGAAAGTGGAAGCACAGCTTAAAGAAGCTAATATCCGCTGCTCAGTAGATGGACGTTCCGAGAAGATGGGATACAAGATCCGTGAGGCTCGTCTGAACAGAGTTCCATATCTCTTAATTGTTGGAGCGAAGGAAGAGGAAGAGCAGAAAGTATCTGTAAGAAGCAGATATCTTGGAGATGAAGGTTCTAAGGATCTTGGAGAATTCATCGAAGCAATCAAGGATGAGATTGCAAAGAAAACAATCCGTAAGATTGAAGTAGAAGAGTAAGAATAGTTACCCGAAACAACAAAAATAAGAATCTCCCGAAGAAGTTCAAGTATGAAAATACTGATTTCTACGGGAGATTCTTATTTTATGCCATGTTGTAATATCCGGCATAAATACCATTTTTCTCAAGCAGAGTTTCATGTGTTCCGCGCTCTGCAATACCATTTTCTGTAATAACAATAATCTCATCAGCATTTTTGATCGTGGACAGACGGTGTGCGATTGTGATGGTCGTTCTGTTCTTGGATAGTTCTTCCAGACTGTGCTGGATCCAGCGTTCGCTCTCGTTATCAAGAGCACTGGTTGCTTCATCAAGGATCAGGATCGGTGGATTCTTTAAGAAGACACGGGCAATCGAGATACGCTGTTTCTGACCACCGGAAAGTCTTGCGCCGCGCTCGCCGACGAATGTATCGTACTGATCAGGCAGTTCCATGATAAAGTCATGGATGTTTGCACATTTTGCTGCTTCGATGATTTCTTCTTCTGTCGCATCCGGCTTGCCATAGGCAATGTTGTCGCGGATGGAACCGGAGAAGAGGTAGACATCCTGCTGAACGACACCGATCTGGCTTCTAAGACTCTTCAATGTAAGAGAGCGGATATCCTGTCCGTCTACTGTGACGCGTCCGCCAGTTACGTCGTAGAAGCGAGGCAACAGGGAACAGATTGTTGTCTTTCCACCGCCGGATGGACCGACCAATGCAACTGACTTCCCAGCAGGAATCTCGATCGATACGTGAGAGAGAACAGTCGTTTCATCGTCGCTGTAATGGAAGGAGACATCTTCGTAGCAGACACGGCCTTTCACATCTTTGAGTTCTACTGCATCCGGTGCATCCTGAATCTCAGGTTCTGTCTCCATAACATCAAGGAAACGGCGGAAACCGGAAAGTCCTTTCTGCATCATTTCCATCAGCTCTACGAGAATCTGGATCGGGCTGATAAAGATTCCGATATAAAGAGCATACATCGCAAGATCAGCAGCTGACATTTCATTGTTGGCAATCAGATAGCCGCCGTATACAAGTGTGACCAGATACATCATTCCCTGGAAAAAGAGATTGGAGCTCATGAATTCGCCCATGCATCTGTAATTGTCTTTCTTGGAGACAAGGAAGGCGTGATTGCTCTTCTGGAATTTTTCCTTTTCGATCTCTTCATTTGTAAAAGACTGGACAACGCGGATCCCGGATAAAGTATCTTGAAGGCTCGCATTGACATCACCGATCTTTTTTCTGTTTTCCATAAAGGTGCGCTGCATCTTCTGATTCTGTCGGAAAGAGAAGAGGAACATCAAGATCACAAGTACGATCAGCGGAAGAGCCAGCTTCTTATTAATTAAGAAAAGGAAAATAAAGGATCCGACGATCTTAACTAATGAGATAAATAAGTTCTCCGGGCCATGGTGTGCAAACTCGGAAATGTCGAACAGGTCACTGACCAGCTTACTCATCATCTGACCGGAGTTGTTCTGACTGTAATAGGAAAAGGACAGCTCTTCATAGTGTTCGAAGAGTTCCTGACGCATATCCCGCTCCATCTTAGCGCCCATGATATGTCCCTGACAGCTGACATAATATTTGCAGAAGCTTTGGATGACATACATCATAAAGAGTCCGATCGCGATCCACGGAAGCGCCTGCAGGATAATTGCTTTATCCTGAGTAAAAAGTGTCTTGGTCGCACTTCGTAGAATCTGCGGATAAGCAAGATCCACAAGACTGATAATGGCTGCACAGAGAAGGTCAATAAAAAAGACCGTTTTGTACGGGCCATAGTAGTGGATGAATTTTTTTAGTGTATTCATAAACAAATAAATCCTCCTTCGTATTTTTTCTTATATACATTAGTTTAGCATAAGTAAATATTCTTGACAAGAAAGTCGGGGTATGATAAAAATGTTATTACTGTTAAAAACAATGCAAAGAAGTGGAAAAAGTCAGGAGAACGATCAATGAATTTATATCTTGCCCCATTGGAGGGGATCACAGGACATATTTATAGAAATGCATTACATCAGTGCTTTGACGGATTCGATAAGTATTTTATTCCGTTTATCAGTCCGAATCAGAAAGGACATTTCAGCACAAGAGAGAAGAAGGATGTGATGCCGGAGAACAATGAGGGGATGTATGCGGTGCCGCAGATCCTTACGAATAATGTGGAAGATTTCTTATGCACAGCAAAGAAGCTTGGAGATTATGGATATAAGGAAGTGAACCTGAATCTTGGATGTCCGTCTAGAACTGTTGTGACGAAGGGAAGAGGAGCGGGATTTTTGGATGAGCCACAGAAGCTGGATCGATTTCTGGATGTGGTTTTTGAGAAATGTAATCTGGAAATTTCAATCAAAACAAGAATCGGAATGGAAGATCCGGAGGAATTCGAGACAATCCTTCCTATCTATAATAAATATCCGCTGAAGGAGCTGATCATTCATCCGCGTGTGCAGAAGGAGTTCTATAAGAACACACCAAAGCTTGATACATATGCCTGGGCAGTGGAACATAGCGAACATCCGCTTTGCTATAATGGGGATATCTGTTCTGTGGAGGACATGGAACAGTTGAAAATAAGATTTCCACAGACAGATACTGTGATGATGGGGCGCGGCGTGCTGGCCGATCCGGCACTTGGAAGAAAGCTAAAAGGCGGAAGTGCCGCAACGATAGAAGAGCTAAAGAAATTCCATGATGTTCTCTATGCGGCATATTGTGAAGAAATGTCAGGAGACCGGACGATTCTCTATAAGATGAAAGAAATGTGGTTCTATCTTCATCCCATCTTTACAGATGGAAGGAAGTATTTCAAGAAGATTAAGAAATGCGAGAAATGTGTAGTATATGAATCTGTAGTGAAGGAATTGTTTTTGAAAGAAACCGTTCTGGGAAAATAATTTGAAAGAGGTGAAAAAAGGAAATGGACACTATTTTACAATTAGATCAGAACATTCTGCTTTTTATTCAAGAATATATCCGTCATGACTGGATGGACTGGTTCTGGAAAGGGATCACGCATCTTGGAGATTTTGGAATCTTCTGGATTCTTCTAACGATTGTTCTACTGATTCCTAAGAAGACAAGGAAGGCAGGGCTTGCATCAGCGTTGGCACTTATTATAGGAACACTGATCACAAATGTGGCGATAAAGAATGTGGTTGCCAGAATAAGGCCGTATGAAGTGATACAGGAATTAGAAATTATGATTGAGAAACAGAAGGATTTTTCTTTCCCTTCCGGTCATACATGTGCATCCTTTGCATCAGCATTTGCAATCTACAAGTGCAAGGAAGTGTTTCCGAAGAAATGGAGAACTGCGGCAATGGTATTGGCTACTTTGATCGCATTATCGAGATTATATGTAGGGGTACCTTATCCGACCGACGTTCTCGGCGGGTTGATTGTCGGACTATTCTCGGGCTGGGCAGGATGGAAGATTGAAGAGCTGATCATGAAAAAGAGAGCAGAGAAAAAGAAATCTGCTGATAATAAGTGAAGGACAGGAATTTAAGAACCTGTCGTCAGATAGAAAAAGGATTTGATTCATCCGGGTTTTGCCAGATACGATCAAATCCTTTTTTGAGTCCACTTTAGAGTGTGACTTTTAAAATTTTGCTATTTATTTTTCTCTTTCTGATTCTCCAGTGCAGCTTCAACGAATCCCTTGAACAGTGGATGCGGTCTGTTTGGTCTGGATTTCAGCTCCGGATGCGCCTGAGTTGCGATAAACCATGGATGAGAAGGAATCTCAACCATCTCTACAATACGGCTGTCCGGTGAAAGTCCGCAAAGGGACATTCCGTTTTCTTCAAGAACTTCACGGTAGTCATTGTTTACTTCATAACGATGACGATGACGTTCTTCAATCTCTTTCTTTCCATACAGTTTATAAGCAAGGGAGTTGTCTTTAAGTACACATGGATAAGAACCAAGTCTTAAAGTACCGCCAATATCTTCAATACCAATCTGATCGGACATGATGTGGATGACCGGATGAGTTGTATCTGGATTGAGTTCCATGCTGTGTGCATCTTTGTAACCGATGACATTTCTTGCAAATTCAACGATAGACAGCTGCATACCAAGGCAGAGACCAAGGAATGGAACGTTGTGTGTACGGGCGTATTTGATCGCTGTGATCTTACCTTCTACACCACGATGGCCAAATCCACCAGGAACAAGAATACCGCTTACGTCAGAGAAGAGTTCTTCAGCATTTTCTTCTGTTACAGTTTCGGAATCGATCCATTTGATATTTACTGTTGTGTGTGTGTAAATTCCGCCGTGCTTTAACGCTTCTACAACACTGATGTATGCGTCATGAAGCTGGATATATTTTCCAACCAGTGCTACAGTCACTTCCTGTGTTGGATGACGAAGGTTTTCAACCATCTCAGTCCAGTCTGTAAGATCCGGTTCCGGGCAGTCAAGATGCAGAGACTCGCATACAACCTGTGCCAGATGTTCTTTCTCCATGGCAAGTGGTGCCTCGTAGAGATATTCTACGTCCAGGTTCTGAAGTACATGGTCAGCCGGGAGATTACAGAACAGAGAAATCTTGTTTCTCATTGCATCATCCAGTGGATATTCGGAACGGCAGACAATGATATCTGGCTGGATTCCCATTCCCTGAAGTTCTTTTACACTTGCCTGTGTCGGTTTTGTCTTCATTTCCTGAGATGCTCTTAAA
>ENA-ORUO01002973-ORUO01002973.1-human-gut-metagenome-genome-assembly--contig:-NODE-2973-length-12238-cov-2.612739_pt1 | contig 12238 bp, 10 predicted proteins | sample MGYA00242082_ERZ509215 | MGnify/ENA primary metagenome ERZ509215 (study PRJEB26280, sample SAMEA2338829) | human gut metagenome | biome: human gut; feature: human-associated habitat; material: faeces... | reverse complement strand
ATAAGCTTCGATCGCATGTGTCAGTGCATCCATACCTGTGTAAGCAACCTGCTTTACCGGGAGACCCATGACAAGATCCGGGTCTACAATTGCAACGTCCGGTGTAATATTAAAATCGGCAAGTGGGTATTTTACTCCGGTCTGATAGTTGGTAATAACGGAGAATGCTGTTACTTCTGTTGCTGTTCCTGATGTTGACGGAATTGCAGCAAATTTTGCTTTTGTTCTTAATTCCGGGAAGTTGAACGGAATACAGAGATCTTCAAATGTAACATCCGGATATTCATAGAATGCCCACATTGCTTTTGCAGCATCAATCGGTGATCCGCCACCCATAGCTACGATCCAGTCCGGCTGGAACTCCTGCATAACTGCTGCACCTTTCATAACGGTCTCAACAGATGGATCTGGCTCAACACCTTCAAAAAGCTTTACTTCCATTCCTGCTTCTTTCAGATAGTTCTCAGCTCTGTCGAGGAATCCCTGACGCTTCATGGAACCTCCTCCGACAACCAGGATTGCTTTTTTTCCTTTCAGGTTCTTCAGTTCTTCAAGACATCCTTTTCCATGGTAAATATCTCTTGGTAATGTAAATCTGCTCATTTCAAACACTCCTTCGCCCTTAAAGTATGTTATCTTTTTGACAATCACATTGTATCTCAATTCTATCCTTTTTGCAATATTTTACCACAAATAGATTGTATTTATTTCCATACAATTATACATTTTTAATAAACCATATTATCCACACTCTATTCATAAAATATTTGATTTGTGATATATTTCACATATTTACGCAAGTTATCCACAAATGAAAGTAATCGAAAAAGAGTACGCTTTACCAGTCATGCTCTGACAAGCAGACGGCTCGGCATACTCTCTTCTTAAAATCGGGTTTTACTCTATATTCAGTTCATAATTTCTTCTTGTGACATCACTTAATCTGCCTTTTTGGTCCTGCAGAACAAAGCTGAAAATCGTACTTCCCGCCGGCATTACGATCGGCCCGGTATACTCCTGCGTCGCAGAATTATTCTCCGGATCCGGATCTGATCCATCCGTCGTGTAATATGCCGTATACTTATCCGGTACAACTACACTGATTAATTGGACATGGTTATACTGCCCGGTCGATGGAGTCACCGCCGGCGCATCTGCAATCGGGAACTCAACTTTATAAGTTTTACTTTCTGTCAGGCTTGGAATTCCTTTCTTATTAACAGAAATTGCTTTCACCGTCGTCTCACCTTCACCGATCTTGATCGGTTCCGTATATTTCGTACTTGAAGTTGTCGGCTCTGAACCGTCTGTCGTATAGTAGATTGCTTTTCCTTTTCCGGTCAGTTCCAGTGCCTGCACTTCATCATATGTCTCTGCCTCATCCAGACTAAACTCCGGTTCATCTGACACATAATCCTTCAGTGCTTCAAGAACCGTATCACTGGTACATGCATTCAGAAGCGGTGATACCTTTTCTTCCTGTTTGGTATCAATATAAAATTCTACCGCTGCACGATAAATTTCTGCATTTCCGGACTGCTTTGCAATCTCATCTGTAAAAACTTCTTCTGCCTGATCCAGATCATCCTTGGCAATATAAACCTTTGAAATCCCTGTATAAGCTTCTGCTTTCTTCGGACTTCCAGAAGCTGCTTTTTCAAATACAGTGAGTGCGTTCTCATATTCGGAAGCTGCCAGAAGCCGGTATCCTTTCTTTACTTTTCCGGTATATGAATTTTGATAAAACAAGAAAATGAGTCCTGCCAGAACAATACCCCCCGCCAGTAGCATAAGCAGCATTTTCCGGCGTTTTTTTCTGGCGCGCTCTTTTCTCTTTTCTGCCCGCATACGCCGCAATCTGCGTTCTTCTTCATACGCTCTTCTCGTCTGTTCCCGCGCATCTTCTCTTTGACCCACACGTCCGGTAGCCGGTCTGACATCACTGCGTCTGACCACCGCATCTCTTCCACGCCTGGTCACAGTTTCCTGCTGGCGGCGACCAACACTTCCCGAATTTCCCACGCACCTGGTCTCTCCTCCAACACTTTCCCGTCTTTCATATACCGGATTTGCCGCACCAGAATAGCTGACATCTTGCTTTTCCTGCTCACCCAGATGAACCGACATTGTCTGTGTAATGCCTCCTTTTAACTGAGCAGTCAGCATATCATCAAGTGGGTTATAATCAGGCACGATCTGTATTTCCCTGCCGCAGCTAGGACAGATCAACTGATCTTCAGGCAAATCTGCTCCACAGTGCATACATTTCATTGTCTTTCGTCTCCTTCTGGTATCATACTTCTTTTAGAACAATCCGGTAATTTTACCGTCTTCTACATCAATTCCATTTGCTGCAGGTACTTTCGGAAGACCCGGCATGGTCATGATTGCTCCGGTAAGAGCAACAACAAATCCTGCTCCTGCATTTACATAGACTTCACGGATATGGATATCAAAGTTCTCCGGACGTCCAAGAAGCTTCGCATCATCGGACAGAGAATACTGGTTCTTTGCCATACATACCGGGAACTTGCCAAAGCCCATTGATTCAATTCGTGCAAGCTGTTTCTTTGCAGCAGGTTCATATACAACACTCTTTGCTCCGTAAATCTCTTTGCAGATTGTCTCGATCTTCTCTGCAATTGATAACTCATCACTGTAAATCGGATGATAATGGCTTTCTTTTGTCTCCAGAGTCTGTAATACTTTCTCTGCCAGCTCTTTTCCGCCGTCTCCGCCTTTACCCCATACTTCTGCAAGGGCAAATTCGCAGCCTCTGTCTTCGCAGAACTTACGGATAAATTCGTATTCTGCTTCAGTATCACTGACAAATGAATTCAAGGTAACCACAACTGGAACGCCGAATTTCTGCAGGTTCTCAATATGCTTTTCAAGATTTACAATTCCTTTTGCAAGAGCATCCAGATTTTCTTTGTTCAGTTCGTCTTTTGGCACGCCACCATTGTATTTTAATGCACGTACCGTTGCAACCAGAACTACTGCGTCTGGTTTCAGTCCCGCCATACGGCACTTGATATCCATAAACTTCTCTGCACCCAGATCCGCACCGAATCCCGCTTCTGTGATCGTGATATCACTCAGCTTAAGCGCCATCTTGGTTGCACGTACACTGTTACAGCCATGTGCAATATTTGCGAACGGACCACCGTGTACCAGTGCCGGTGTATGTTCCAGAGTCTGGATAATATTCGGCTTGATCGCATCCTTTAACAGTGCTGTCATTGCACCGGTTGCATGAAGCTGGTCAGCTGTAACCGGTTCTCCGGAAAATGTATAGGCAACAATGATTCTGCCAAGACGTTTTTTCAGATCTTCCAGATCGTCTGCCAGACATAAAATTGCCATAATTTCGGACGCAACCGTGATCACAAAATGATCCTCTCTTACCATTCCGTCCATTTTATTTCCAAGACCAACTACTACATTACGCAGTACACGGTCATTCATATCTACACACCGTTTCCACACAACCTGTCTCGGATCGATTCCAAGAGCATTTCCCTGCTGGATATGGTTGTCAAGAAGGGCTGCAAGCAGGTTATTTGCCGATGTGATCGCATGAAAATCTCCGGTAAAATGAAGATTCAGATCTTCCATCGGTACAACCTGTGCATAACCGCCACCGGCAGCACCGCCTTTAATTCCAAAGCAAGGTCCGAGCGATGGCTCGCGCAGAGCGATCAGAGCTTTTTTACCGAGCTTTGCCATTGCCTCTCCAAGTCCAACGGTAATCGTCGTCTTCCCCTCTCCCGCCGGAGTCGGATTGATTGCAGTAACAAGTACCAGCTTTCCATCTGGTCTGTCTTTTACTCTTTCCATCAGTTCATCCGATAATTTTGCCTTATACTTGCCGTAAAACTCAAGGTCTTCCTCTTCAATTCCAACCTTTGCTGCAACCTCGCGAATATGGAGCATCTCTGCCTCCTGTGCGATCTGAATGTCTGTCTTCATAATTATATCCTCCCTTTTTTCTTCTGCGTTTCTTAAACTGATTCTTCTATGTATTGCTCAAACTGTTCCATAGACATCAGTACTTTTCTTGGTTTGGTACCTTCTTCTTCTCCTACGACTCCCGCCTCGGCAAGCTGATCCATAATCCGCGCCGCACGGTTAAACCCGATCTTAAACACCCGTTGGAGCATTCCGATCGATGCTTTGTCTTTTTCAATGATAAACTTTCCTGCATCTACAAAGTAGACATCTTTGTCGTCCTCGGAAGATGCTCCTCCCGCAGATACATTCTGATTACTATTCACCTGCTTCTGGATCTCTTCACTGTAGGCTGCGCCTCCGCTGTTCTCTTTTAGGAAATCAACCACTGCCTGGACTTCTTTATCAGAAACAAAAGCCCCCTGAACACGTACCGGCTTCTGATAGCCAGCCGGATAGAACAACATATCGCCTTTTCCAAGCAGCTTCTCCGCGCCATTCATATCAATGATGGTACGGGAATCCACACCGGATGATACAGAAAATGCTATTCTTGATGGCATATTCGCCTTAATCAGACCGGTAATGACATTAACCGATGGTCTCTGCGTTGCAAGAACCAGATGAAGTCCTGCCGCACGCGCAAGCTGTGCCAGACGGCAGATTGCCTCTTCTACTTCTCCAGGTGCAACCATCATCAGGTCTGCAAGTTCGTCTACGATGATTACAATCTGTGGAAGTTTCTGTGCTTTATTCGGATCATCAATATCTTTAATGTTCTCGACTTTATCATTGTAACCTTTCAGATCACGGACATTATACTCGGCAAAAAGCTGATAACGTCTGTTCATTTCCGCAACCGCCCAGTTCAAAGCTCCTGCTGCCTTCTTCGGATCCGTTACAACCGGGATCATCAGATGTGGAATTCCATTATATACACTTAATTCCACCACCTTTGGATCTACCATGATCAGCTTCACATCCTCCGGTTTTGCTTTGTAGATAATACTCATAATGATCGTATTGATACAGACAGATTTACCGGATCCGGTAGCTCCTGCGACAAGCAGATGCGGCATCTTTGCGATATCTGATACCACCACTTTACCTGAAATGTCACGACCTGTCGCAAATGCGATCCGTGATCTACTTTTCTTAAATTCATCTGATTCCAGAAGATCACGCAGCATAACTGCAGTATTTTCCTTATTCGGAACTTCAATGCCGACCGCTGCTTTTCCCGGGATCGGTGCCTCAATACGGATATCAGCCGCCGCCAGGTTCAACTTGATGTCATCCGCAAGTCCTACGATCTTGCTGACTTTCACCCCCATCTCAGGCTGTAACTCATAGCGTGTGACAGAAGGTCCGCAACTGATATTAGTGATTGTAACATTCACACCGAAGGTTTGAAGTGTCTTCTGGAGCTTTGCTGCTGTCTCCCGCAGATGCGCATCCGAATCTCCGGAGGTTTTACTTCCATGCTTCAACAGACTAAGAGGTGGAAAGCGGTATTCCCTGACCGGTTTCTCACTTTTTGCAATCGTATCTGCAACAGCAGCCACCTCTTTTGGGATATCTGCCTTAACTTTTGAATTTCCGGAGACCTGTCTTTTTATTCCGTCTTCTGTCTGCACCGCTGATAAATTTTCTTCAGCCACATCTGTCTGTATATCTTTACCGGACTCCGTCTTTTTTTCTGCTTCCTGCATCGCTCCTTTTAAGAACTTCGGGAGTTTTTCTTTCACCGGCTCAAGGGGAACCGGTTCCGGATCCGGGATCAGCTCTGTAGCGGAAAGGGGCATCGCACGATTGATCACTACATCATCCAGTGCAATTTTCCCAGTCTGTTCCATAATGTGCTTTGCAGCCGCTTCTTCTGCACCGGCAAGCACGCTGCTCATATCTTTCCGGCTGCGTCTGGTAGCTTTCTTTTCTGTGCTTTCCTTTGCTTCTTTTCTGGCTTTTTCTTCTGCTTTTTCTGCCTCGTTCTCTTTTCCTCCAACTGTCGAATTAAAGGAAACGCCGCTTACCTGATAATCAACACGCATAGCTTCCCGTCTTGCCCTGCGTTCCTCAGCCTCTTCTTTACGCTTCTGCATGTCCTCTCTGGCACGGTCATACGCTTTTTCCCCGCCGATCTTCATTCCTTTTAGAATAGACTTTTCTGTGATAAGGACTACACAGATCACCATTAAAATGATCACGACAACATATGTACCAACTTTACCGATTGCCGGCACCAGTCTGACCGCAATTGCCTTTCCAACAGATCCGCCTTTTTCATCAATCAGTTCAAAGAGCACACAGCACTGAACCAGTAATACAACGCCTGCAACAGTCTTAATATATGCGATCCTGTTTCCTTTATTGGAAACCACAAACGCGACTCCACAAAATAAAAGCAGTGGAAATACATACGCCATCCAACCCATCATTCCCTGCTGCAGTGCTGCAATCTTTCTTCCAAATGCACCTGCAAGTCCGAAATTGCTGATTGTGAGCAGAATCCCTACCGCAAGTGTCACCCAGATCAGAATCTCCGTTGAAAGAAATGATTCTTCCTGCGGCACAGCTTTTGATGTGGTATTCTTTCTGGTTGTCTTCGCAGATTTTGCAGACTTTGCACTTGTCTTCTTCGTAGGCTGCCGCTTTTTCGCCGTGCTCTGCTTTGCATTTTTCTTTGTTCCGGTTGTCTTTGAAGCCATCAAACTTCCCCCTTGTATTTATACTCTTTATCTTGTAATCAAATGACCGATTCCTTCTCCTCTCTCCCCAGATATAGTATCCGGAATCAGTCATCAAAAGTGTATACTTGTACATACTATTTTATTATAGCATCCTCTTCGCCTTATGTCATCTCATAATTTTTATCAGTATTTTCCATTTTTTCATCAATCATTTCATGCAATTTATTTAATGCATCTCTTATTCCGCCAACTTCGTCAATGAGTCCTTCCTCCACTGCACGTTTTCCTTCCAGCATTGTCCCCACATCTTTGACAAGCTGTGTGGAATCCAGCATCAGTTCTTCAATCCGCTCCTGTGACATTCCGGAATGCTCTGCAAGGAATCCGGTGATCCGGTCCTGCGTCTTTTCAATATTCCGCAGGCTTTGTGCCACACCGATGAACATTCCGCTTGTCCGCACCGGGTGAATGATCATCGTCCCACTTGGAACAATAAAAGAATAATCTGCCGACACAGCAAGAGGTCCGCCGATAGAATGACACCCTCCAAGTACCAGAGATACTGTCGGTTTGCTTAAGGACGCGATCATTTCCGCAATCGCAAGTCCCGCCTCCACATCTCCGCCCAGTGTATTTAAGAGAATCAGCACACCATCAGTCTGAACACTGTTCTCAATCTGTGCCAGCTTTGGAAGCAGGTGTTCATACTTGGTTGCCTTTGTACTGCCTGAAACCGTCTCATGCCCTTCTACTTCGCCGATGATCGTGAGTAGCTCGATCTGATGATTCCGACGTCGGTCAAGCGAAAGCATTCCCATTTCTTTAACATGTTCATCTTCTTCCTTTGTGGTTTCCGGCTCTGTCTCTTTGACTTCCTTTTCTTTATTTTCTATATTTTCTACAGTCTGTTCCCTGCTCTTTTTCTTGCGTATCTGGTATTCTTTTACATCCGTTTCTTCCTGTATTTTCATTGCCGCATTCCTCCGTTCTTTTTAGCTTAGTATGGACAATGCTTATGAAAATATGCAGGATTTTCGCCACAGAAATGAATCGCAGATTCTTGTAGCGACACAAATCTGTACCTGATTCACTGTATATGCAAAAGAGAATGCGACTCGGCACATTCTCTTTGATTTAAACATTATGAAAATAAATATTTCCTGCGCAGGCTATATACCATATCCGTATAAATCTTGCGGCATGCCTCCAGATTATCGGATTCGATCATGGAAACACATGGGTGAAGATAACGGCACCAGATATCTGCATATACATCTTCTGAATTTTCCATCCGGTTGATCCGGTTTACGATTGTCGGAGCAATATCGTAATACTCGGCAACAATTTCTTCGCCGCCTTTCTGATTCACCAGATATTCATCTCTGTATCTTCTCATCAGATTCAGTTCGTAACAGTCATCCGGTTTGCCAAGGCTTGCACATACGGCTGTAGTAATATAGCAGAGACGTGATTTGAAGCCTCCCTGGATCTGCTCGAATTCCGATTTACTGATCTTTAGTTCCAGATCATGATCATTCCAACGTTCGATCATGCAATCTACAATCTCTTCACAAGCATCCATTCTGTCATAACGGAACATCGGGATCACATACGTAACCATGCCCAGATTATATTTCATAAGTACATTTTCTTTTTTTCTTTTTGAACTTTCCTGATCCAGTACTTCCCGCATTCTATCCGGCAGAACAGCAGCAATCTCTTCAATCTCTTCCTGTCTGTCTTCCGAATTCTCGCATTCCTGTGCAATCTCAGTAAAAAGCGGCTTATACTTCTCGTATGCATTTTTAAACGAATCCGCATAAGTCTTTTTATTGAAATAATCTGGTCAAAAAGGTCATTCAATCCATCCTGTATACTCTGATTCATTCAGGTTCCTCCCGGAATCTATCCTATGCTTCTTCCCAGTTATGATATACTTCCTGTACATCATCATCATCTTCAAGAAGATCAAGCGTCTTCTGAATGTTCTTGATATCTTCTTCGTTGTCCAAAGTTACCCATGTCTGTGGAATCATTGTAACTTCTGCGCTTGCCATCGGAATACCCGCTTCTTCCAGAGCAAGACGAACCTCACTGAAATCATTCGGATCTGTAAGAATTTCAAAGCTGTCCTCTTCTTCCGAAAAATCTTCTGCTCCTGCATCCAGTGCCTGCATCATCAGATCATCTGCATCCAGTTCACATTCTTCTTTATCGACAATGATCTGTCCTTTCTGATCAAACATGAAAGAAACACATCCACTGGTTCCGATATTTCCTTTTCCCTTTGTAAAAGCGCTTCTTACATTAGAAGCAGTACGGTTACGGTTATCAGTAAGTGCATCAACGATGATTGCAGTTCCGTTCGGTCCGTATCCTTCGTATACGATGTGTTCGTAGTTGTTAGCATCTCCGTCTCCGGCTGCTTTTTTGATACTTCTGTCAATATTGTCATTTGGCATATTATTTGCTTTTGCCTTTGCAATCGCATCACGGAGTCTGCTGTTGTTAGCCGGATCAGCTCCGCCTCCTTCTTTGACTGCTACAGCGATTTCACGACCGATCTTCGTGAATACTTTTCCTTTTGCTGCGTCGTTTTTTTCTTTTTTATGCTTGATATTCGCAAATTTTGAATGTCCTGACATTACTTTTTACCTCTCTTCAGTATTTTTACTATTCTCAATTGTACTATTTTATCACTTTTTTGTCCTACTGACAAGGACTTTGCGTATTGTATTATTATCAACTGACAATACATGGAACAGATAGCCTCCGAATTCCACCTGACATTCTTCATCTTCCGAAGGAATTCTGTCCAGGCAGTCGATCAGATAACCATTGATCGTATCGTAATCTTCTTCGTTGAAACTGATTCCCAGAAGCTCTTCCAGATCCTCCAGCTGTGTCATACCATCCACGATATATGTACCATCTGCCTGTTTGATGATCAGCTCTTCTTCCTCATCATACTCATCCTGGATATTTCCAACGATTTCTTCTACAATATCTTCCATCGTTACGATCCCTGATGTCTGTCCATACTCATCCAGCACGATCACCATATGGCTCTTGTCCTGCTGCATCTGTTGAAACAGTTTGTCAATCGCCTTTGTTTCCGGGATAAATCCTGCCGGACGGATGGCATCCTTCAGATCATGCACCGGTTTTTTCCTTGCCGGACCGTCCAGGTAGCTCTGCATCGCATCCCGGATATGAAGAATCCCCACAATGTTGTCAATATCTTCTTCATAAACCGGGAATCTGGATTTGTTCTCCTCCAGCATAAAGGTAAGTGCTTTTTCCAGAGATTCCTCTCCATCCAGTGCTACGATATTTTTCCGGTGCGTCATGATATCTTTTGCATCCGAATCCATATATTCAAAAATGTTGGTGATCATCTTCATCTCACGTCTTGTCAGAACACCTTTTTCATAGCCTTCCAGTACTTTTTCAATGATTTCTTCTGCAATTTTCTCTTTATCTTCATTGTCAGAAAATACATTTTTCATTTTCTGAAGTAAATTACCTTCCGTTTCCATTGCTTCCCATACTTCTCCTCTTTTATGTATGAAGCATCAGGCTGACGCACAGCGCTTCATCGACTTTTCTCATAAGCTCTTTGTCTACCCGGCACACGTAATCCTTCAGTCTCTGTTTATCGATCGTCCGAATCTGCTCCAGAAGGACAACAGAATCCTTGACGATTCTGTACCTTTTTGCATCGATTTCCACATGTGTCGGCAGCTTCGCTTTATTCATCCTTGAAGTGATCGCGGCACAGATAACGGTCGGACTGTGCCGGTTCCCGACATCATTCTGGATGACAAGAACCGGACGCACACCGCCCTGCTCCGAACCGACTACCGGACTTAAATCCGCATAATAAATATCTCCACGCCTGATCTGCACTTCTTTCACACTCCGCTTATCAAGATACTTTCATTATTGCCAGCTTTCTCCTGCTGTATTCATATCTCTTTCGAAGTGCATCCCCGCATTTTAGAAATAATCGACCTGCTCTACAACTTTTCCGTCACGCAGATATTCCCTCGGAACACGTTTATTGATATCACAGATAAATTCATAGTTAAATCTACCGCTCAGGTTGGCAAGTTCATCTATTGAAAGATAAGCATCCCCATCGTGGCCGACCAGTGTTGCCCTGTCACCAAATTTCACATCCGGAATTCCGGTCACATCTACCATAAACTGATCCATACAGACTCTGCCAAGGATCGGCGCCTTCTGACCATGGATCAGAACATATCCTTTGTTGGAAAGACTTCTTGGGTATCCGTCTCCATATCCCGTCGGGATCGTGGCGATCTGCATCCTTTTCGGGGCAACAAAGGTGCCTCCGTAGCTGACTTCCGTACCCTTTTCAATCCATTTCACATAAGTCACATGCGCGATCAGCTCCATTGCCGGCCGGAGCGGAACTGCCTCCTTATTGACTTCATCTGACGGATACAGTCCATAGGTAGAAATCCCGGCTCTCTCCAGATTCATTCCAAGCTTTGGCATATCAATGATACTTGCACTGTTTGCACAGTGATAATAAGTAAATTCCATACCTTCTGCTGCAAGATGTTCTTTCATCCACAGAAAAGCACGGATCTGTTCCAGTGTCGTGGTCTTATCCGTCTCATCTGCCTTTGAAAAATGGGTAAACATTCCTTCGCAATCCGTATAAACAAGTCTGCCGATCTTAAGGATCTCCTCTACACTTTCTTTCGCTACCGGAAAGCCAAGTCTTGACATTCCTGTATCGATCTTAATGTGCAGATATGCCTTCTTCCCCATACGGTATGCGGTCTCATCCGCAAGCTTCGCAAGCTCATAGCTGTAGGTTGTCATGCGGATCTCATGACGGATCATCTCTTCCATCTGGTCCGGGAAAATACATCCCAGGCAAAGAATCGGCTTCTGAATGCCGGCTTTTCTGAGTACAACACCTTCATCCAGAGTTGCGACCGCATAGCCCCAGACATAGTCCACATCTTCCAGCATTCTTGAAATCGGCACCGCTCCATGACCATAACCATCTGTCTTGATGACCACGACCATCTTGGTTCCTTTTTCTATATTTGCATGCATCATTTCCATGTTATACATCACCGCATCCAGATCGATCACCGCACGCAGTCTGCTGTATTTCTTCATTCTGTCATATCCTCCAATTCCTTAAGTGTTCTGCCGAGCATTTTCAAGAGATCACCCGCAAGCACACTGTAAGAGCCAAGTTCTTTTCTGGCATGATCTCCGCACAGGCCATGCAGATAAACGCCAAGCACAGCGGCATCATCCGGTCTCATATGCTGTGCCATAAGTCCGGTGATCATTCCTGCAAGCACATCTCCCGATCCGGCCTTTGCCATTGCCGCATTACCGGTGGTATTGATCATAAGCCTTCCCTCTGGCGCTTTCACAAGTGTCCTGCTGTCTTTCAGTACACAGACAGCATGGACTTTTTCTGTATATTTCCTTAATAGCTCTCTTCTGTTGTCTTTTAATTCCTGTACGCTGTATCCGGTCAGTCTGGACATTTCTTTCATATGTGGAGTAAGTACATATCCGGAAGGATTCATCCGAATCTG
>ENA-ORUO01002964-ORUO01002964.1-human-gut-metagenome-genome-assembly--contig:-NODE-2964-length-12265-cov-4.438657_pt1 | contig 12265 bp, 6 predicted proteins | sample MGYA00242082_ERZ509215 | MGnify/ENA primary metagenome ERZ509215 (study PRJEB26280, sample SAMEA2338829) | human gut metagenome | biome: human gut; feature: human-associated habitat; material: faeces... | reverse complement strand
GGCCGGTGGTGCCGATCTTGTGCTTGCCAAGGAAGCGTTCGGTCACCTTGTCGAGTGTGCGGTGGTAGGGCGCGATGATGTGTGCGGCCTCGCTCACCTTGAGGTGGGAGCAATCGATGCCGCGGGATTCCAGGCCGTCAATCTCCTCGAAGAGCACTTCCGGGTCCACGACCACGCCGTTGCCGATCACCGGGGTCAGGTTCGGGTTGATAATACCGGAAGGCAGCAGGTGCAGGGCGTACGACTCATCGCCGACCACCACGCTATGGCCCGCGTTGTTGCCGCCGTTGAAGCGCGCGACGTAATCGACCTTGGTGCCGATCAAATCGGTAGCCTTGCCTTTACCCTCGTCGCCCCACTGAGCACCAATAAGAACAATTCCAGGCATGATGCACCTCCGCATTCGCACGATTCCGCCGGAAACAGACTACCGTACACCCTCTACCCTGCGAAGTTTCGTCTCACGCAGGGCGAGGCTGGGGGTGCGACGACCCGGAATGGGTGACGAATTTCTACTCGTACGAGGCGGCGCTGTGACCAATCGCACAAGCGCACAGGTTGAAGAACGGGGCCTAGCGGGCATGCCTCGCGCGATAATGAAGCCATGACGATCGCAACACCGGAACGCTATGCCGAAATGCTCGATGCCGCCCGCCGAGGCGGTTACGCCTATCCAGCCATCAACGTAACCAGCTCACAGACGCTGAATGCCGCATTGAAGGGCTTCGCAGACGCCGAGTCCGACGGCATCATCCAGATTTCCGTGGGAGGCGCGGCTTACGTCTCCGGCATAGGGGTCAATGATCGCGTTACCGGCTCGCTGGCACTGGCGGCTTTCGCACATGAAGTGGCTGCGAAATACCCGAACATCACCATCGCCCTGCACACCGACCACTGCGCCAAGCAGTATCTGGATGAGTGGGTGCGTCCTCTGCTCGCGCATGAGGCCGATCAGGTGGCACGAGGCCAGGAGCCCACATTCCAGTCGCATATGTGGGATGGCTCCACCGTGCCGCTCAAGGAAAATCTGGACATCGCCGAGGAACTGCTCGACAAGTCGCAGAAGGCGCACACCGTGCTCGAAATCGAAATCGGCGCGGTCGGCGGTGAGGAAGACGGCCACTCCGCCGAAATCAATGAAAAGCTGTATTCCACTCCGGAAGATGGCCTCGAAGTCGCCCGCCGACTGGGTTTGGGCGAACGTGGCCGGTACATGGCCGCTTTCACATTCGGCAATGTGCATGGTGCCTACAAGCCCGGCGTGGTCAAGCTGCGCCCGTCGCTACTCGGCGACATTCAGGCGCGCGCGGCGCGCGCGGTGGCCGAAGGCGAGTTGCCTAGCGCGGCCGGCATAGTCGATTTCCCCAACGGCAAGCCGTTTGAGCTGGTGTTCCACGGTGGCTCCGGTTCACGCCCGGAAGAAATCGCCGAAGCTGTAAGCTACGGCGTAATCAAGATGAACATCGACACCGATACCCAGTACGCCTTCACCCGTCCAATCGCCGACCACGTGTTCGAGAACTACGACAAGGTGCTGAAAATCGACGGCGAAGTGGGCGAGAAGAAGTTCTACGATCCGCGTTCTTGGGGCCGTAAGGCTGAGGATTCCATGTCCGCCCGTGTGGTCGAGGCTTGCCGGCAGCTGGGTTCCGCGGGCAAAGCGCTCAAATAGCGCGTAGTTTTGCGATCGTGCGCGACACTTTCCCGGAAATAATGAAAATCATTGAAAATCAATGGAGCGGACAACGGGAGTCGAACCCGCCTCTAAAGCTTGGGAAGCTTTCATTCTACCGATGAACTATGTCCGCATGCCTTACGGCTGCTGCACCTCACGTGACGAGCATGCTCAGCCAAACGAGGTACGAGTAGTTATCCTAGCACGTCACCTGCCGACGCGCGTGGAGTAGGTGGGCGGAGCGATCGGCGTGCCGTTCATTTCGTTGGCCATCTGCATGAGACGCGCTATGCGCTCATCGGTCGGCGGGTGCGTGGAGAACAAGCGCGAGAAACCGACCGCGGAGAACGGGTTGGCGATCATCATTGCGGAGACGGACTGGGTGCCGGCGGTTTTGCGCATCGGCGTGGTCTGCGCGCCGTAGGAAATCTTGTTCAGTGCGGAAGCCAGGGCCTCGGGATCGCCGGTAAGCAGGCTGCCGTCTTCATCGGCGTCGTACTCGCGGGTGCGGGAGATGGCCATCTGGATCAAAGACGCGGCGATCGGCGCGAGAATCACGCTCAGCAATGCGCCGATCAGGCCGAGGCCACCGGAACTGTCGCGGTCGTCTCGCGAACCGCCGCCGAAATACATCAGCGAATAGCCTAGGTAGGAGATGACGGTGGCCATGGCAGAGGCGATGGCGGAAGTCAGGATGTCGTGGTTGTACACGTGCATAAGTTCGTGGCCCAGCACACCACGCAGTTCACGGGCGTTGAGAATCTGCAGGATGCCTTGGGTACAGCAGACGGCCGCGTGCCGTTCGTTGCGCCCGGTGGCGAAGGCGTTCGGGCTCATGGTGGGGGCGATGTAGATGCGAGGCATCGGCTTGCCGGCCTTGGCGCTCAGTTCACGCACAATCTGGTAGATCTCCGGGGCTTCCTGCTCGCTGACTTCCCGCGCGCCCATGGAGGCGATGGCGAGTTTGTCGGAGAACCAGTAGGTGCCGAACGTGGTAATCAGGCCGATGACGATATAGATGCTCAGGGTTTGCCGACTGCCGCCCGTGGCCCACCAAATCAGCATGATGATGGCCCACATCAGGGCAAACAGCAGCGTTGTTTTCAGGCCGTTGAAATGGCCGTGCACCCGTACTTTGGCATCCATAATGCACACACTAAAATCGCAGGCTGAATGATTGCTGGATATGCGCCACGCGCAATGTCCCATATTCGCCCGGCCCGTCCGGCCCCGAGCCCGGCCGCGTCCGCACGGGGCGCGGCCGGGTGGACGAATACCGGACGAATGCCGGACGAATGCCGGACGGGCGTGGGCGGGCCGTCAGGCGTGGGCGAGCTCGCGCATCTGGTCGGGCTCGATGACCTTCTTGTGCTCGCGACCTTCCTTGGCGCCCTCGGCGCGCTCGAAGGCGTCGACCTTCTTCCAGCCGGCGAAGTCGATCGGGCGAATGCCGCGCTCGGCCAGCAGTCGATCGATGGATTCGGGGGCGCGGTCGGCTGCCACGCGGCCACCTTCAGCGGCCTTGGCCAGATCCTCGAGCATGTTGGTCACGATGGCGAGCGCATCGGACTTGGTGGAGCCAATCAGACCCACCGGTCCGCGCTTGGCCCAACCGGTGGCGTACAGGCGGTCGCGCACTTCGCCGCCGTCGGCCTCGGTGGTGATGCGGCCGTCGCCGTTGGCGTTGGCCAGGTGAGCGCCGTGCTCGTCGTAGGTGATGCCGGGGGCTTCGGCGGGCTTGTAGCCGATGGCGTGGTAGACGGCCTCGACCGGGTAGTCGGTGAACTCACCGGTGCGGTGCATCTTGCCGTCGGCACCGGTTTCGGTGCGCTCCACGCGAATGGCCTTGACCTTGCCGTCCTCGCCGAGGATCTCGGTGGGGGCGGAGTTGAAGTGCACGTAGTACTTGCGGTCGGCCGGGTTGCCTTCGAAGTCGACGTCGCCGTCATCCTCCATGTCTTCGGCCATCTCGCGGATGGCGAACAGCTCTTCGACCATCTGACGAGTGAGCTTGTCCTTGCCGGCCACCTCGATGGTCTCGTCGTCCAGATCGAAGTCGTCTTCGTTGATGATGAGCTGCACGCCGGGCAGCTTCTCCATCTCGCGCAGTTCCTGCACGCTGAACTTGGCCTGGGCCACGCCACGGCGGATGAACAGGTGGAGCACCTTGGCCTTGTTCTGGCCGATGCCCTCGTACACGTTGTCCGGAATATCGGTCTTGGCCTTGAGGTCGTCGGCGTTGCGCATGAGTTCGCGGGCCACGTCCATGGCCACGTTGCCGCCGCCGATTACGGCGACGTTCTCGGCCGTGAGCGGCCATTCTCGGGCACCGGTGGGGTAACCGTCGTACCATTCGACGAACTTGGCGGCACCGTACACACCTTCAAGGTCGGCACCGGGCAGGTTCAGCGGCTTGTCCTTGACCGCGCCGGTGGCGAACAGCACGGCGTCGTAACGGGCCAGCAGGTCGTCAAGGGTCACGTCCTTGCCGAATTCCACATCGCAGTAGAGGTGGATGTTCGGGTTGTCGAGCGTCTTCTCAAGCGCGGAGGCGATGAACTTGATGGACGGGTGGTCCGGGGCCACACCGTAACGCACCAGGCCGAACGGCACGGGCAGCTTCTCGAACAGGTCGATGCGCGCTTCGGTGCCGAGGCCAAGCTCTTCGCCCAGCTTCTTGAGCTGGCGCAGGAAGATATCGGATGAGTAGACGCCGGCCGGGCCAGCGCCGATAACAGCAATGCGGAGTTCAGTATTCACGGATTCAGTCACGCGCTCTAGCCTAACGCAAAGCCTTCCGTTGCGACAGAGGGAGAGTGGTGGGAATTCTGTGTATTAGGCCATAGTTTGTGCGTTTGGGAAACCTACGAGCACTGCTAATGTCAGATTATGGGTTTCCCTATTGGTCAAGTTATTGCCGTTCTCATTCCAAGAAGCATGCAAGGCGGATCAGGCCCTTACTCCGGATACGTTTATGCTGCAAGGCGGTTATCCACGCATTTATGACACGAGAATGCCGCTCAATCTGTTCTTCTCGAACTACATCGACACTTATATCGAACGTGATGTTTCCGAATATCTTGATGTACGCAATTTGGCTGACTTCCGCCGATTCTTGACTCTTTGCGCACTCAGTTCCGGAGCACTCATAAACTACACCAACATCGCCAATGAACTTGGTGTAAGTCCGCGAACCGTAAAGGCATGGATGTCGATTCTGGAATCAAGTTACATCGCATTCCATCTCATACCGTTCTACACGAACGCACGCAAACAGGTGGTCAAAACGCCGAAACTCTATTTTTATGACACTGGCTTGCTGTGCCATCTCTTGGGCATTCGGACGGTCGAAGCACTGGTTGCGCACCCCAAGTTCGGCGATATATTTGAAAACCTCATCATTGCGGAAACCATGAAACAGCATTTGAACGCCAATCAGGAGCCACAATTATTCTTCTACCGCGATGCCAGCAAGGTCGAGGTGGATTTGTTGGATTTCACCGATCCGAATCATCGCCTGATGATCGAAATCAAATCCGGGCAAACCTACCATGACCGATTCGCTCGGCACCTCACTTTAATTGGCAATGTTCTCGGTATACCGTGTGAGCAACAGTACGTAACCAGTCGGGTTGAACATAGTTATGTCTCACAAGGAATCCGCGTCACTTCCGCCCTCGATTGGCTAGAAGGCCGACGGTAAAGAGCCGCCGCAGAGCAGTAGGAATTCTGTGCAATCAGTGAATCCCTTGAGGCATTAAAGACGTCACCTCCAACGGCTCTTTACGACCTCGATTGCATTCATTAGGTCATTTCTTCGTCCATTAGGTCGGAGGGTGCTGAAGCCATCCCTTGGAACGGCGGGGTTTCAAGGGCCGCTCCGACCAAGGACCGACCTAATAAACGTCAAATCGACCTAATGAATAACTCCGATGCTATTGCTGCTTTCGTGGGTGGGATTTCCGTTTCCGCCACGTCACCAACCGTATCGCCCCGATTATGTTTCGATGCGGTGGACTCGACATACGACCATCCCGGTCAGTCAACTGACCTACAAAAACAGCAGAAGCCTCATATTCTTAATCAGTCCCGATCAATTAGGGCAGTGAGGGCCCAGAGGATGCTCACCACGTCGATGGCCTCCTGGAGGAAGGCACCGACGACGACCGGGATAAGGTTGAACGCGGCGGCAATCATGCCGATGGTGGCAAGCACAAGGCCCGCGATTACGGCTTGAAGCATCACGCGCTTGGTGCGGCGTGCAATGGCGATGGCGCGCGGCACGGCGGCGATATTGTCATTCATAATGACCACCTGAGCGCTTTCGGAAGCGGCGGTGGATGTGCCATCGGTCATGGCCACGCCGATATCGGCAACAGCGAGCACCGGGGCATCATTCACACCGTCACCAACCATCATCGTGACGGTTTTGCCGGCTCCTGTAGCGGCCCTGACTGCGGCTACCTTATCCTCCGGGAACAGTTCGGCGTGAACCTCGTCAATGCCGACTTCGCTGGCAATGATATTGGCGGAAGCCCGCTTGTCACCGGTAAGCATGGCGAGCTCGGTGACGCCCAACTCATGCAGTTTGGCGAGCGCTGCCTTGGCGTTGGCACGCGGCACATCGCGCAGCACAATGCGCGCGATCAACTGACCATCAACAGACACGTAGGACGCCATCTCATCCGGCTGTAGCAGGCCAAAGCGAGTGCGCAGGTCATCCTCAGACCGACTGGGAACAGTCCGATCGACCGCCAAGAATCCATCCTCCCCAGCAGCCGCGAAAGACAGCCGGCCAACGCGCACCGCGTGTCCGTTCACCTCGCCGGAAACGCCCTTGCCGGCGTCTTCATTGATGTTCTTGACGACCGGATACTCCCGGCCATGGCCAGGCCAGCTGGCCTCCGGCTCTGGGCACAGGCGCTGGCCATCCTCGAACCGCTGGCGCAGTCGGGCCAGCGCCTCCGCGCCGGCCTTGGCAATGCCTTTGGACAGGATGTGCACCGAGTAGCTTTCCACCGCGCCGGCCATCATCAGCACATGGTCTTCGTTGAGACGGGTTGCAGCGCCGGGCAACATCTCGACGCGCACCACCTGCGGCTGCTTGACGGTGAGCGTACCGGTTTTGTCGAAGAACACCTGCGTGACGCGGCCGAGATTTTCCAGCACGTCCTGCGCTTTGATAAGCACGCCGGCTGCGGCGAGGCGTCCGGTTCCGGCGATGTATGCCACCGGTGCGGCGATGAGCAGCGGGCAGGGCGTGGCCAGCACCAGCACCTGGGCGAATCGCGTCGGCACCCCGGACACCGCCCATGCGACGCCGGCAATCACCAGCGAGAGCACGGTAAAGGGCACAGCCAAGCGGTCGGCGGTTTTTACCACGGCCGGGCGCGACTCCTGCGCGGAGGCCACGAGCTCGAGGATGCGCTGGTACTGCGAATCGGCGGCCACCTGGGTGGCACGCATGGTCAATGCAGTCGAGCCGTTCACCGCCCCGGACATCACACGGGCGCCGGCGAACACTTCACGCGGCACCGGCTCACCGTTGATATTGCTCAGGTCGAGCGTGGCCGTGCCGGACAGCAGCTCGCCGTCAACCGGCACAGTTTCGCCCGGCAACACCATGAGTACGTCGCCCAGCTGCACCTGCTCGACCGGCACCGTGTCGAAGCGGTGCGCGGCGGCGGCAGCCGATGCCAAGCCCACACGCCGGAAGCCATCGGACGAATCGCCCTTATCGGCAGCAAACCCACGCCCCACGCCAGGCAGGTTGACGACGTGCGCGGTTTGCGGCGCGGCCTCCATCAGCGCGGTCAGGCTGCGCTCGGCCTTGGCTTGAGCGTATTCCTCAATGGCCTCGCCGGACGTGATCATCAGCGTCACCGCCCAACTTGCCCAGTATTCGGCGACGGCCACGGTGGAGAGGATCGCGACCACGGCCAGCACATCGACTCCAACCTGCCCATGACGCAAATCGTCAATCATGCCGCGCACAGTGTCAATCACGATAATCAGCACCAGTGCGATAACCAGCCACTGGCCGAAGCCCGGATTGCCGAGTACCGGAATCGCCATCGCATTGCCCCACGGACGCCAATCGCCTAGTAAAGCCAACGGAATTGCGGCGATGACGACGACCGGAAGCATCGGCACAAGCTTGCAGATGTCGAGAATTTTGGTGAAGAATCTGATGAGTCTGCTCATCATTGCTCCTTACGCTCGTATACGGAGTCGATTGCGGTACGGCAAGCGTGGCCCGCGCAATCGGCGCTACGGTCACGCCTTGTTAACCCACCGGCGGCTTTGCCTGGGGCTTCGCTTTGCTCGGCTCCCGCGCAACCTTCCGATACACGGCGTAAAGAAATGTATTCAGTTTTGTATTGAATTATGCGCTGTGTTCAGGACGTCGCCCGAACTCAGTGCTTGACCTACCCTATCAACGAGCGTTGTGCGACATGCCGGATATCGAAACTACGTTGGCGGCATGGGCGCAGGGCACAATAGCGCATACGAAAGGCCCGTGGCAGGAGTTTGCTCACTGCCACGGGCCTTTGCTTGTCTGACACGGTGTTCAGCGGTTACCGCTCAACACCGTGTGACGTTGTCGAGTCGGCTTTACCACAGGCCGAATGGGTCGGAGAAGCCGCCGCCGTCACCGGTGCCGCCATCGCTGTTGCCATTGCCGTTACCGTAACCGTTCTGGCCATTGCCGTTCTGGTTGTTCTGGTTATTCTGGCTGTTGCCGTTGGAATCGGAGCCGGACGAACCGTTCACCGACGACTCCTCCTGATCGAGCGTCACGTCCACATTCATGGTCTTGCCGTCGCGCACGATGGTCAGCGTCACCTTGTCTCCCAAAGCCGCGGCACGAACGTAACCAAGCAGCGAGTAGTTGTTGTTCACGGCGTTGCCGTTGAAGGCCACGATGGTGTCGCCCTCCTTAAGGCCGGCCTTGTCGGCCGGGCCGCCGGAGACGACCGCGCTGCCGGTGGCGCTGGACTTGGTGATGGTCGCGCCGCCGCGGGTCACGCCGTCGGCTTCAACCGTGTCGGACTTGATGACCACGCCGAGGGCAACGTGCTTGACCTTGCCGTCCTTGATGATTTCGTCGGCCACACGCTTGACGAGGTTGGACGGGATGGCGAAGCCGATGCCGATGGAGCCGGCGGAGTCGGAGGAGGTGGCGGTGGAGGCGATCGAGGAGTTGATGCCGATCACCTGGCCGGCCGCGTTGAAGGTCGGGCCGCCGGAGTTGCCGGGGTTGATGGCCGCGTCGATCTGGACGGCGTTGGTGACGATCTCGTTGTTGTTGTCGTCGGTCACGGTCACCGGGCGGTTCAGGGCGGAGACGATACCGGTGGTGGCGGTGTCGTCGTAGCCGAGCGGGTTGCCGATGGCCATCACGTTCTCGCCGACGGCGAGCTTGTCGGAATCGGCGAATTCCACGGCCTTGAGGTCGCTCGGCGGGTTGTCGAGCTTGATGACCGCAAGATCGGTGGTGGCGTCAGTGCCGACGAGCGTGGCGGAATACATGTTGCCGTTGGCAAGCGTCACCTGAATCTGCTGGGCACCGGAGATCACGTGGTTGTTGGTGATGATGTGGCCTTCGGTGTCGATGATGGCACCGGAGCCCTTGGCGGTGCCGTTGCTCAACGCGGTCTGGATGGAGACCACGGAGCCGGAGACATCGCTGGCGACGGTCTGCCAGTCGGGGGCTTCGCCGCTCTTGGCGGTGGCGGACCCGGAGCCGGACTTATTCGAGCTGACGTTGGACAGCGAATTGCTGGTCGGCAAGGTGATCAGGCCGCTGGTGAGGGCACCGTAACCGAGGCCCAGGCAGAGGGCCGCAGCCAGAACGGCGGCGACCACGGCGATGAGGATGTTGCTCGCCGTCTTGGACATGCCCTGCTTGGCGGGGCCGGGCTGACCGGGCTGTCCCGGCTGGGTCGGACCTTGACCGTTCGGCGTACCGGTACCGGGAGTGCCGAAACCGAACAGACCGCCCTGCTGGGGCTGCTGGCCATTCTGGCCATTCTGACCGGACTGGCTGGCAAACGGGTTGCCGTTGTTCTGCTGCGGCTGCGTGGGCGGATTGAACGGATTGCCGTTGCCCTGCGGCTGCGGGTTATTGGTGTAGTAGGGATTGCGGTTGCCCTGCTGGCCCTGTAGGGTTTGCTGTGCAGGCTGACCGAACGGGAATTGCTGCGTGGGCTGGGCATTGCTGCCGGCCTGGCCGCCCTGCTGGCCCTGTGCCTGAGTCGGGGTCGGACCATAAGCGCCATATTCCGGGGCCGGACGATACAGCGGAGTTGTGGCCGAGGTCTGGCCTGCGGCTGGTGCTGCCGGAGAAGCCGGCGAGGAGGAGACCACCGTGCTCTCGCCCTTGGCGGAGGCGTAGTCCGGGATGGGCTCGGTGGCGGCAGTGTCGGTAGCGGCTTGCGTAGGCTGCTGATCGGCAGCGAGGGCGGCCGAGGAAACCGGGGCTTGCTGCTCGCTGGAATCGCTGGCGTTGCCGGCATCAACCGAGTCGCCACCCACAAACGGGTTCTTCGGCTCGGCGTTGCCGGTATCGGCAGTACTATTGGGGTTTTCGTTATTCCGCGGGGTCTGGTCGACGCCCTGCGGGTTAAATTCGTCAGCCATTGCTGCTCCTTTTCCTAAATTCCTATCACGTCTGTTCGGCGGCTATTCGGGCACTTGCCCATTGCCACTTCTCGTGTGCTACCTCAGTAGTAAAGGCAGTCAATCTGGAGGTTTTCTGAACGTTGATTGAAAGTCTATGCGTAATCATCGCAGAGTCTTATGGGCATCTCGGCTTCGAGGGGCTGATTTCCTGTTTCGGGAACATCTACTTGCACTTCAAGGGGCTGTTCGCGCGGTCAATTCCGAGTATCAAGGGCCCTCATTTAACGCCATTCCGCCATTTTTGCAGCCGGCCTACTTGACCGGGAGCCCCTTGAAGCGGAAGTAGACGTTCGGGAGCGGCGAAATCCGCCCCTCGAAACCGAGTTCTTCACAATTTCCGGCCCTTTTCTGGCCCTTCTGCCTAAAGTGAACATATGACGATCAGCCTTCTTGAACATCCGTTGGGCGCACAGCCCGGACAGCCCGGCGACCGCAGCGCCTTCCATTTCGAAACGATCACCCGCCTGCCATCCACGGCCAGCGGGCTTGGGCGAGACGGTGCCCGATACGGCCGCACCGGCATCATTCACACGCCCCACGGCGATATTCGCACGCCTGCCTTCGTGCCGGTGGGCACGCAAGCCGCGATGAAGGCCGTGCTGCCCGAGCAGATGAAGGATCTAGGCGCACAGTGCCTGCTGGCCAACGCCTTCCACCTGTTCGAGCGCCCGGGCGAGGACGTGCTGGACGCGGCCGGCGGCTTGGCGCGTTTCATGAACTGGGATGGGCCCACGTTCACCGATTCTGGCGGTTTCCAAGTGATGTCGCTGGGCGTCGGCTTCAAGAAGACGCTGGCAATGGACGTGACCGGCATGAAGTCGGACGACATCATCGCCAAGGGCAAGGAGCGCATGGCCTGGGTGGATAAGGACGGCGTGACGTTCAAGTCGCCTTTGAATGGTGACGCACATCGTTTCTCCGCTGAGATTTCGATGGGCATCCAGCACAAAATCGGCGCGGACATCATGTTCGCGTTCGATGAACTCACCACGCTGATGAACACCCGCTCCTACCAGGAGGATTCGGTGGAGCGCACGTTCCGCTGGGCCCGTCGCTGCGTGGACGAGCACCAGCGGCTGACGGCGGAACGCCTGGGCAGGCCGTATCAGGCGCTGTATGGCGTGGTGCAGGGCGCGAATTACGAGGATCTGCGCCGGCGCGCGGCTTCGCAGATCGCGTCGCTGGACTTCGACGGCGTGGGCATTGGCGGCGCGATCGAGAAACGCATCATCGGCGACACTTGCGCCTGGATCTGCGACGCGATGCCGGAGAGCCGGCCGCGCCATGTGCTGGGCATCGCCTCCGTGGACGATATCTTCGCGTGCGTGGAGAACGGCGGCGACACCTTCGACTGCGTGGCCCCCGCGCGCTGCGCCCGCAACGGCGCGATCTACACGCGCGCCGGCCGGTACAACATCAAGCGCGCCCAGCACAAGTTCGATTTCGGGCCGCTGGAGGAAGGGTGCGACTGCTACACTTGCCAGCATTATTCGCGCGCGTACGTCGACCACCTGCTTCGCGCACGCGAATTCAACGGCTTCACGTTGGCCACGATCCATAACGAGCATTTCTTCGTGAAGCTGCTGGACGACATCCGCGCCTCGATCGACGGCGGATACTTTGATGAGTTCCGCGACGAAGCGTTGGCCCACTTCTACGGCAACGGCGAGCGCCGGCCAGGGTTGTGAGTTTTTCTCCTTCGTTGCGGCTTGTGCTGCCACGAAGTGACTGAGGGGAGTGCCGCCACCCTCAAAGATCACGGCGCCCGCAGGAGACCCACAAGCGATATATCCCTGCCTCCCATGCGACACGCCGAAGATTGCATGATTACCCAGCCGGGTGTAAGTTAGTCGATTGTCTGCGAGTGTGGCGGAATGGTAGACGCGCTGTCTTCAGGTGGCAGTG
>ENA-ORUO01002950-ORUO01002950.1-human-gut-metagenome-genome-assembly--contig:-NODE-2950-length-12318-cov-2.760825_pt1 | contig 12318 bp, 14 predicted proteins | sample MGYA00242082_ERZ509215 | MGnify/ENA primary metagenome ERZ509215 (study PRJEB26280, sample SAMEA2338829) | human gut metagenome | biome: human gut; feature: human-associated habitat; material: faeces... | reverse complement strand
CTTTTCATCGAACTGAAAAAGTAGGGAGTGTCTATGTAGACAAATTTACAGATCCTGTTATAGAATTTAGTCAAATCAAGGAAAATTGTTTAATTTTCGAACGAAGTCAAGGCGGAAGGCATCGTACTCCAAGAATACATAAAAAAATGCTTGTTTATACAGACTTTTTTGATGTTTTGGCTAGACTTTATGCGGTGATTTTTTATGCTTTTTATTCTAAGAAACATCAGAGTGAATTAGACATATTGTGGAAATCTTTAAATCAGCTTTTGCCATATTCAGAGAAATATCAAAAACTTTTTGTGCGTAAAATACTTGAATTTAAGGTATTGTCTTTTTGTTATAGACATATTTTCCAAAGATTATCACCTCGGTGGGTTATGGTTGCTCCTAGAATTGCGTTTTTCCCTCAATTATGTGAAGCAAAAAAAATGAGATTAAAGACAATCGAATTTCAACATGGGATTACTTATGGGGAAACATCAACGTATTCTGGGCGGCGAGAATTTTTATTTACTCCAGACTATTTTTTTTCTTTTGGGAAGATGGTTCCTAATAATGTGTATGGTATTGATGAAAATCGCATAGTAAATATTGGATGGGCATTTCCTTTATTAGTGAAAGAGTTGAATGTTTTGCCTGTGTTATCTGATAAAGATATTCTTGTTATTTCAGATCCTGAGATTACTGATAGTATTATTGATATTATTACTAAACTTGCGGAAAAGAATCCCTCTTATAAATTTCATATACGCCCTCATCCCATGGAAAGATTGGGTAGAAGACATTTGGAGCAAATATCAAGTTTTAGCAATATTGTAATTCAAGATAATAAAATTAATTCTAACGTAATCCTTGATAGTTTCTCTCATATTATAGGAGAAAATTCAACAGTGTTATATGAAGCTCTTTCTATGGGTAAGAAAGTGGGAAAATTGTGTTATCCCGTTTTTCATCCGGTATATTTGAAACAGGAAGATAAAGAGGCTGTTTGGGAAATTGCTTCGCAACAAGATTTTGAAAAATTTGTTTCAGGAAGTCTTACAACTCGTCGTTTCTTATCAATTTATTCAGTTTTTGACAAAATGATGCTTACAAAAATAGGTTTATGAAAAATTTAATAATCGTTGGTGCCGGTGGAACGGGACGAACTTTTTATGATTGGGTGAGAGAATGCGTAGGGTATGGAGAGAGGTTTGTGATAAAAGGCTTTATTGATGACAATATTAATGCGTTAGAGGGGTTTGAAGGGTATCCACCGATGTTAGGTACTATTGAAGAATATTGTCCGGAAGAAGACGATGTCTTTACTTGCTCGATGGGAGGGAATGTGAAGAAGATGTGTTGTGAGAAAATTTTGAGTCGGGGAGGGGAGTTTATTAATATTATCCATTCTACGGCTCGTGTTGGAACGAACGTAAAATTAGGCACGGGTAATGTGATAGGAGCTTATGTGGCGTTGGGTGCAGATGTTAAAATCGGAGATCATAATTTGATCCAAAGTTATAGTGTTGTCGGGCATGATGCTGTTGTCGGGAATTGGAACCGAATAGATACGCATGTTACTTGTGTGGGAGGAATAAAAATTGAGGATGAAACCGTGATTCATACTTCTGCGGTAATCAATCATAAGGTGATCGTTGAAACAGGAGCGAAGGTAGGTGCGTGTAGTTTTGTGATAAAAAAGGTAAAAGCAGGAACGACCGTGATGGGGAATCCTGCAAAAAGGATTGAAATTTAAAGTAGATTGATAATATAAAAATATTTGGTTATGGAGATTTCTAAATTTATTGAACTTTTTGCAGAATTGTTTGACGAGACGGATGTGACCGTGTTTACTGCGGAAACTGAATTTAAAAAGTTAGACGAATGGTCCTCATTAATAGCACTTTCTGTTATTGCTATGGTGGATGAAGAATATGGAATAACTATTCAAGGAGAGGATATCAGAAATGCTAATACGATAGCTGATCTTTTTAATAACGTGAAGATAAAACAATAGTGGATATGTCATATAACCCATTTTCACTTTCCGGTAAGATTATTTTAGTAACGGGAGCGGCTTCCGGCATCGGAAGGGCGACCGCAATAGAGTGTTCTAAAATGGGAGCCTCCATGATTATTACAGATATTCGGGAAGATGGATTAGCGGAAACCTTGCATTTGCTGGAAAAGGGAGATGGAGAGCACCGGATGATTACTTGTGATTTGACGATAGATGAGGATTTGGAAAGAATGATGACATTTCTTCCTGTTTTGGATGGAATGGTAAATAATGCAGGGATAACAAAACCGTTACCAGTAAAATTTATAAACCGGGTAGATATTGAAAAGATTCTTTCTATTAATGCTCTTGCCCCAATATATTTAACGCAAAAATTGTTGAGGAAGAAAAAACTGGGGAGAGGTGCATCTATTGTTTTTACTGTTTCTATTGGAGGGGTTTACACCGTAGCTCCGGGAAATACTATGTATGGCGTTTCCAAGGGTGCTCTGCATGTATTCATGAAAAATGCGGCTTTAGAGTTGGCTTCTATGGGGATTCGCTGTAATAGTGTTAATCCTGGTATGATAGAAACTAATTTGGTTGCGGGTAAACAATATTCAGAAGAGGATCGGGAGAAGGATATGAAAACGTATCCATTGAAACGGTATGGAAAACCAGAAGAGGTTGCTCTCGGGATTGTTTATTTGTTGTCGGATGCCTCATCTTTTGTTACTGGACATTCGTTAATTATTGATGGCGGGAAAACATTGTATTGAATGGAAAGATTATTGCAAGGTAAGGTTTGTGTAATCACGGGAGCTGCTCAAGGTATTGGGAAAGCGATCGTGGAACGTTTTGCAGAGGATGGTGCCGTCGTTTACGCTTTTGATCGGCGAGAGGGGATAATGGACCAATGGGCAGAGACTTGTTCCGAGCGTTACGCAACAAGAGTAATACCTGTTTGTTGTGATATAACAGATAGTGGCGGTGTGAAAAAAGCCTTGATGGCAATTTACAAGCAAGAGGGGAAAATGGATGTGTTAGTGAATAATGCCGGGGTGGTATTTAACCGGAAAATAGGGATGATCGTTCGAGAGGAAACTGAATTGATGTTTCGGGTGAATGTGATTGCAGCGTTAGAATTGATGCAGTGGGTCGCTCGTTTTATGGCTAGAAACGAATGTGGTTCGATCGTGAATATTGCTTCCGTGACCGCCGTGTTGGGATCGCCAGGACAGGTCGCTTATTCGGCGACGAAAGGGGCCATTATATCTTTGACTAAATCGGCCGCTAAAGAGCTCGCGTCGCAAGGGATACGAGTGAATGCGGTAGCTCCGGGGATCGTGAAGACAGAACGGTTTACTGAATTGTACGAGGCCACGGGCGACAAAATAGATGAAAGGATAAATAGAATCGCTTTAGGACGATTGGGAACACCGGAAGATGTGGCTAATACTTGTGCTTTTCTTGCTTCAGAAAGAGCTTCTTATATTTCAGGACAAGTACTTGGTGTTGATGGTTGTGCTTCGATTTAAAAGTTATGATACTGAATATAGATAAGCATAAAGAAAATTCTTTGGCAGTAATAGATTCAGCCGGGGAGAAGTTGACATATGGTGAACTGACGGAATTTTCCAAAGAATTAAAGCGAGTACTTCCGAGTCGTTCTCTTGTGTTCGTTCTAGCTGGTAATGATGTGGGAGGAATTGCTTGGAGTATAGGATTATTGGAGGCGGGACTTGTTCCTTTACTGTTAAACCCGAAGATTGATCCAGAATTACTGGAAAGGTTGGATGAAATCTATGAACCCAGATACGTGTGTCTTTCAAATCGGGATTCCGGGCGGTTCGATTTTGAGCGAAAATTAATTTGTTTTAATTATTCGCTATTGAAAACGGGTAAGAATAATTACCCTCTTAACGAGCAATTATCGCATCTTCTTCCCACATCGGGGTCAACAGGTAGTCCGAAGCTCGTACGTCATAGTTACGAAAACGTGGAAGCGTCAGCTCTGAATATATCGACTTTTTTTAAATTGAAGAGTGAAGATCGGCCGTTACTTGTATTGCCGTTGTATTATACTATGGGGTTGTCGATTGTGTTCAGTCATTTATACGTGGGGGCAACAATCCTCGCTACAGATTTGAACATGACACAGAGGGAGTTCTGGGCATTTTTGAAGGAAGAAAAAGCGACAAGTTTTACCGGGGTCCCTTACAGTTTCGAGATTTTACGGATGATGCGTTTTTTCAAGATGGATTTACCCGATTTGGAGTTGTTAACCCAGGGAGGTGGAAAATTATCACGAGAATTGAATCTTCAGTTTGTAGAGTATACACAAAAGACAGGGAAACGCTGGATTGCTACTTACGGACAGACCGAGGGGACTGCTAGAATGGCATATTTACCACCGGAATATGCTTTATTGAAGTGTGGCAGTATCGGTAAGGCAGTACCTAATGGGGAACTCTTTCTAGTAGATGATCTAGGAGATGTGATTGAAGGAAATAATCAAGAGGGAGAATTATGTTATCGGGGAAAAAACGTGACATTAGGATACGCCTCATGTAAGGAAGATTTAAAACTTGGGGATACGAGAAATGGATGTTTGAAAACGGGAGACTTGGCCTATCGGGACGAGGATGGTTTCTATTATATCGTAGGACGTACGGGACGTTTTTTGAAACTTTTTGGGATGCGGGTTGGATTGGACGAATGTGAGTATATCGTAAAGTCGAAATATCCGATAGAGTGTGCCTGCGTGGGGACGGATGAAAAGATGATGGTGTATATAACCGATCTCCGATATCAAGAACAGGTGAAAGGGGAGCTGATTGATAAAACCGGTATTGTGGCTTCTGCTTTCGAGGTTCGGGGGATCCCGGAGATTCCAAGGAATAATGTGGGGAAAATATTGTATAAGGTGTTAAATAATTAAATGAAAGAGAGTGATGGAACAGAAATATAAACAGGTTTTTATTGAAGTTTTCGGTGTACTTGAAAGTGCGTTAAATGATGATTTTTCAAAAGATAACGTGAAAGAATGGGATTCTGTGCATCAATTGAATATAGTCGCCTTGTTGGAAGAAACGTTTGATGTTATGTTCGAGCCGGAAGACATCATGGGATTTACATCCTATAAGGCGGGTAAAGAGATATTGAGGAAATACGGAGTAGAAATTTAAACACGTTGAAATTTATGGCAAGATGGGAGATAAAAAACGTGAGGGTTACCGGGGTGGCGGCTGCTGTCCCCCGAAACGTGGTTTACACGACGGATTTTGACTTTTTTACCCCAGAAGAGGCCGGGGTGTTTAATAATACGGTTGGTATTAAACAGAGATATATAGCACCGGAGGATGTTTGTGCCTCGGATTTGTGTTTTGCTGCTGCAGAACAACTATTGGCCGACCTTAAATGGGAACGGGAGAGCGTGGATGTTTTGATATTCGAGTCGGTAACGGGTGATTATAAGACCCCTCCCACGTCTTGTTTGTTGCAAGATCGGTTGGGGCTTTCGGAAGATTGTTTTGCTATGGATATTCCCATGGGATGCTGTGGTTGCATGTATGCGATAACGACAGGAGGAAATTTGTTATCTTCGGGTAACGTAAAACGTGTTTTGTTGTTGGTAGGTGACACTGCATTGCGAATGGGTTCGATGAAAGATAAAAGTCGGGTGCCGTTGTTTGGGGATTGTGGCACGGCAATGGCGTTGGAGTACGATCCGACTGCGAGTGATATTGTTGTCGATTTTCACACATACGGGAAAGGATACGAGGCATTGATGACTCCTCACGGGGGATTTCGTCACCCGGTCACGAAAGAATCTTTCGAATATGAAGATTTCGGAAACGGGATTGTTAGAGCACCGTTACATACTCTGATTAACGGAATGAATGTATTCTCTTTCGCTATTTCCAAACCGCCCAGGTCGATAGAAACTTTCATGACAGATTACGGGATAGACAAGGAACGTGATGTGGATTATTTTTTGATTCATCAAGCGAATAAAATGATTGTGGATCGGATTGTAAAGAAATTGAAGTTACCCTTGGAGAAGGTTCCTTATAACTTGGAGGAATTCGGGAATTTGGGAGGAGCTTCAATTCCTTCGTTAATGGTGACTCGTTTACGGGAACAGTTGATGACAGGAGAAAAGAGTTTGTTAATGTCATCTTTTGGTTTGGGGTTGACTTGGGGAACAATGTGGATGAGAACACGGCCGATGGTCGTGAGTACATTGGTAAAAGTAAAATAATATGGCTACAAAATTATCTTTTAGACAAAAAATAAGTCGTGTGATAAATCGTTCATATGGAGTATATCTCCGGAAGATAAGAGGTGTTGATGTTGGGAAAAATTGTCAAATTTCTTGGCGGGCTCTTATTGATAGGGCGCATCCTAAAGGTGTACATATTGGTGATGGAACTCGGGTAGCTTTGGAAGCGATGATCATAGCTCATGATTATTCTAGAGGAGGGGAAAAAATGTGGTGTAATACATATATTGGTAAACATTGTGTCATAGGAGGGAGAGCTATAATTCTTCCCGGAGTTTCTTTAGGTGATCATGTATTTGTGGGAGCGGGAAGTGTGGTAACTAAGAGTTTTCCTAGTCATTGTTTGATTGCTGGAAATCCTGCTAGAATGATTCGTTCTGGTATTGAAATAAGTGATCGAACTCAAATTGTTAATAAGGGGGAATTGGTGAAGGAATAAACACATTATAAATTCTATGTATCAGTGTTTGTTTAAGCGATTGATGGGGATGATGCTAGCTTTCGTAATTTTATTTGTGATTTGGCCATTTTTGTTATTTGTAATTATTATTTTATGGAGGGCAAATAAAGGGGCAGGTGTATTTTTTACCCAAGAACGTCCGGGGCGAAATTCAAAGTTATAAAATTTAAAACGATGACTGATGAGCGTGATAAGGATGGAAAATTATTGCCTGACGAGAAACGTCTAACAAAGGTTGGAAGGGTGGTGCGCTCTTTGTCGATAGATGAATTACCACAATTGATAAATGTATTGAAGGGAGATATGGCGTTTGTTGGGCCTCGTCCTTTGTTGCCCAAATATTTACCGTTATATTCAAAAGAACAGTTTCGACGTCATGAAGTTCGTCCCGGTATTACCGGTTGGGCGCAAATTAACGGAAGGAATAACATATCGTGGACAAAAAAATTTGAATATGACGTCTGGTATGTCGATCATTTGTCTCTGGGTTTGGATTTGAAGATTATGTTTTTGACGGTAAAGAAGGTTTTTGTGAGAGAAGGAATATCAAAAGAAGGGGAAGCAACGACTGTTCCTTTTGATGGAACAAATTGAGTATGTTGTTTTTTTCGCAAAATAACGTTATCTTTGTATGAACCAAAAGGAGAATGTATTATGACAGCGATAGAATTAGATGCCTTTAAGATGCAATTGATACGTGATATCCTTGCTATTAATAATTTGGAGATGTTGGATGATGTGAAGAAGTATGTAAGGCAATTAACCAAGATGCACCAAAGTCAAGGTTCTTCTGAGTTTATGCTAAATATTCCAGCCACTGTTGAGGAATTGAAGGAAAGTGTCGAACGGGGATTGGCTGATATTAAAGCCGGGCGGCTGACTCCAAGTGAAGATGTTTTTCGTGAGTTGGAGAAAAAATATCTATAGTGTATGCGAGTTGTGTGGTCCAACGAGGCGTGGAAACTTTTGGATAATATTCTTCAAGAATGTGAAAATAGATTTGGTAAAAGGAATGTCAAAAAATTTTTAGGTCGAGTGAAAAGATGCAACCAATCATTGGTTGACAATCCCTATATGGGGAAATTAGAACCTTTATTAGAGTATCTCCCTCTCTCTTTGAGAACTTTTGTATTGCATCCTTATTATAAGATTGTTTATTACGTGAATGAATTTGAGGATTGTATTTATGTGATAACATTATGGGATACTCGCCGGGATCCGGAAGAATACGTGAATGAGCTTTTTGATGAAAAAATAGATTAACATTCAAGTGTGGTATTGGGATCGTAAGTTATGGAGATTGTTCAGATCGTAAATACTGTTTTTAGCTCTAATACATACGTGTTGCAAGAGGGAGGGGTGGATTGGTGTTGGTTGGTGGATGTGGGAGATGTCGAGCCGGTGTTGGAGTGTATAGGAGAAAAGGGGACAATTCGGGGTATTTTTCTAACACATACGCATTATGACCATTTGTATGGAATTAACCGGATGGTTGATTTATTCCCGCAATGTGTGGTGTACACGTCGGAAGCAGGGACAGAAGGAATGTATTCGGAGAAGTTGAATTTTTCGAGATACCATGATGACCCGATTGTTTTCAAGGGAGATTACGTGGGCGTGTTACATGATGGAGATCGTGTCGAGTTGTTTCCGGGGGAGTATTTGACTGTATTGGAGACTCCCGGCCATGATAAAAGTTGTTTGACGTATTACACGGAGAATGTGGTGTTCTCGGGAGATTCTTTTATACCGGGAGTGAAGGTAATAACTACTTTCCCACGTAGTGATAGGCAGGAGGCTATTCGATCTGTGGAGGTGATATCGAAGGTTGCTGAAGGACGGGCGATATATCCCGGACATGGTGACATCGTGTTCGGTAACGTGATATTTTGATCAGTGGGTAGAGGTAGAATAATCATTAAAAATTTTTCAATATAGAGTTTCAAGCGGGACGGGATGAATAAATCCCGTGATGGCCTGTGGCGGGACGTTTACTGTTTACATGTATGGATCGAAAACGAATTTATCTTTGCTTAGCACACATGAGTGGCAAAGAACAAGACTTTATTAAAGAAGCGTTTGATACGAATTGGGTGGTTCCATTGGGGCCGAACGTGAATGCTTTCGAGAAATCCCTTCGGGACTTTTTAATTGAAAATGGGAAATTAAGAGTTGAGAACGAGGGAAAACAGGTGGTGGCGTTGAGTGCTGGAACGGCTGCTTTACACTTGGGGTTGATATTATTGGGGGTACAAGCGGGGGATGAGGTGATTTGTCAGAGTTTCACGTTTTGTGCTTCGGCGAATCCGGTGACTTACTTGGGGGCAACGGCTGTTTTCGTGGATTCGGAAGAGGATACTTGGAATATGAATCCTGTGTTGCTGGAGGAAGCTATACGAGACCGGATGGCAAAAACCGGACGGAAACCGAAGGCAATTATTCCGGTACACCTGTACGGGATGCCTGCGAAGATGGACGAGATTTGTGCCGTGGCCGAGAAATATGAGATTCCCGTATTGGAGGATGCTGCAGAGGCGTTGGGATCGGAATATAAGGGGCAGAAATGTGGTACTTTCGGGGTATATGGGGCGTTGAGTTTTAACGGGAACAAGATGATTACGACCTCGGGGGGAGGTGCGTTGGTAGTGCCTAATGAAGAATCCAAAAAGGCTGCGATGTTTTACGCTACGCAGGCACGGGAACCGTACCCCTACTATCAACATGAGAAGATTGGCTATAATTATCGGATGAGTAATATTTGTGCCGGGATCGGGTTGGGACAGATGACTGTATTGGAAGAGCATGTGGCTCATCATCGTCATGTACATGAGTTATACGAACAAGCATTTGCCAACGTGAAAGGGATCGAGTTAAAATCGAATCCAGACGAGCGGTTTAATGCTAATTACTGGTTATGTACAATACTAATAGATAAGGAGGAGACAGGAGTGGATTGTGAAGAATTGAGAGTGTTCTTGGATCGTAAAGGGATTGAAACCCGGCCACTCTGGAAACCAATGCATTTGCAGCCGGTGTTTGCGGGTAGTCCTTGTTACGTGGATGGAACTTCGGAGAAATTATTCGAGAAAGGATTGTGTATTCCTGCTGGGCCTTGTGTGACGGATGAGGATGTAGCTTATATTGTGAGTGAGATAAAAAGTTGTATCTGTAAATAGTTAAAATATGCATTTGATAAAGAACGTGATCATGTTGATATGGGCTGCGGGATTGTTTGTTTCGTGTGCTTCGAGCAAGAAGGTGGTGTATTTGCAGGATGTTGATGTAAACAAACGGATTAAAGCGGAGTGTGAATATAAAACCGTGATTCATACGGATGATTTGTTGTCGATTATAGTGTCGTGTGATGATCTGGAATCAGCACTACCCTTTAACACGCCGATGATTGGTTTGGGGCGTGAAGTAAATACAACCTCTAGCCAGCAAATTCCGAGGGGGTATCTCGTGGATAAGAATGGTGAGATTGATTTTCCTGTGTTGGGAAAATTGAAAGTCGTGGGAATTTCGAGAAACGAGTTGGCGGAAATGTTGAAAGAGAAGTTGTCGGAGTACTTGAAGAACCCGATCGTGACTATTCAGTTCCAGAATTTCAAGGTGACGATATTAGGGGAGGTGAAAGCTCCCGGTAGCTATAAGGTCGTTAGCGAGCGGGTATCGTTGTTGGATGCACTCGGAATGGCAGGGGACTTGCAAATAAATGGTAAACGGAAAAACGTCTTGGTGATGCGGGAGCAAGGAGATGAGAAGATTTTTGCCCGAGTAGATTTGACATCAAGTGATTTTATTGATTCACCATTTTTTTACTTGCAGCAGAATGATGTGGTTTACGTGGAACCGAACAAAGGACGGATTGCCGGGGGAAGTGTCAGTACGTTCTTGCCTTATATTTTATCGAGTTTGTCGACAATCGTGGCCTTGATTTCTTTGACAAGATAGTTCCGGATTAATAGTATATGAAAATGATCAATCAAGATAATAATTTGTTACAGACAGAAGAAGAGGAGTATTTTGATCTGAAAACTTTTTTCTATAAAATTTTGGCCCGTTGGTGGTGGTTTGCTATTAGTATACCGTTATGTGCCCTAATTGCTTTGTATATTTGTTTTAGCTCGACACCGGAGTATAAGGTGGAAGCGAAAGTGATGATTAGCGATTCGAAAAAAGGGGAGGTCGGGGTAAATCCGATGTTAAAGGAATTGGGGTTGTTTCAAGGAACGATGATGGTAGAGAATGAGATCGTGGAGTTGAAGTCTAAAAATTTGATATTGGATGTAGTAAAAGAGTTGGAGCTAAATGTGGATTATACGAGGGAAAAGGTATTGAGAGAAGAGAAACTGTACAAGGATTCTCCTTTTCGAGTGCTCGTGGATTTACCGGAGAATATCAAGGATACGACCTTTTACGTGATTGCAAAGGGGGCAGATAAGATTGAGGTATTGGATGCGGATAAGAACGTGATGTTCGAGGGAAATTTTTCTCAAGCGATATCAATGGGAGACTACCGTATGACCGTGGAAAAAAGTGATTCGTTATTACAAGTTGGAGATGAGATTCGAGTGGATTTATTAACTTACGGGAAAGCAGCAACGGATTTTCACAAGCGTTTGGAGATAAGTTTGTTGGAGAAAAATGCTAGTGCTGTGGGTGTTTCGTTAAAGGAAACGAATCCGGGGAAAGGGGTAGATTTCCTTTACACGATGATTCGGCGTTACAACCAAAATGGTATAGAGGATAAACAACTCGTGTCAGAAAAGACGGTTGAGTTTATCAACGAACGTCTTCGGGTCATTAATCAGGAATTAGGGGATATTGAGAATAGTGCGGAAACATTCAAAAAGACGAACCAGCTAACTAACTTGACATCGGATGCAGCTCTTGCCATGGAACAAAAGAAGGCGACGGATGCTGAATTATTGAAATTGGGTACCGAGATGGATGTGGTGAAGAGTGTGCGTGCTTACTTGGAAGATAGACGAGGAGAAGAGTTTAGAATATTACCGGAACAGTTAGGGTTGACAGATGAATCTCTTAATAGTGGTATCAGTAAGTATAACGAGATGATTCTTCGTAGAGGGAAATTGTTACAATCGGCTCGGGAAAGTAACCCGATTGTGTTGGGTTTGGAGGCTCAGTTACGGGAGTTAAAGAGTAGTATTCGGTCGGCTATTGCTAACGTGGAGAATGGATTGGATATAAAGATTAAGAGTTTGGAGCGGGAAAGCCAACAGGTGGAGGATAAATTAACTTCTGTGCCGACACAGGAAAAGCAGTATCGTTCTATTGCCCGAGAGCAGGAGTTGAAGGAGAACTTGTTTTTGTTCTTAATGCAGAAACGCGAAGAGGCGGAGATCGCCAAGTTGATGTATGTGCCGATGGCTAAGATCATAGAGAATCCGGATCCGGGGGAACATCCAGTGGCTCCTAGAAAAATGCTTATATTGTTGTTCGGAATGTTCATGGGAGTGGTGCTTCCCGTGGGAATCATGTTCGTGGCGGATATGTTGGATACAAAAGTGAGAAATGCTGATGAGGTGGGAAAAGTGGTGAACGCCCCGTTACTGGGAACTTTGC
>ENA-ORUO01002923-ORUO01002923.1-human-gut-metagenome-genome-assembly--contig:-NODE-2923-length-12414-cov-2.416053_pt1 | contig 12414 bp, 8 predicted proteins | sample MGYA00242082_ERZ509215 | MGnify/ENA primary metagenome ERZ509215 (study PRJEB26280, sample SAMEA2338829) | human gut metagenome | biome: human gut; feature: human-associated habitat; material: faeces... | reverse complement strand
CTGCGCGTAGGCGAGACGAATACCCATGCGTCCCTGTATGCGGTCGGACAGGAAAACGGACAGACGATACTGGTCTTTTTGCAGATGTACGGCGGTGTGCCGGTGCTGGGTGAGAATGATTTTGCCACCTTTGTGTTTGATGGCGGCGCGCTGGTTTCCGCAACGGTCCGCCTGCAGCGTTTTGCTGCGCAGGATACAAGCCGTATCGTCCTGCCCGCGAGACAGGCGGCTGCGGGCGCGATGCGAGCGGTCTGATGGTCGCGTACCGCGCACAGGAGGAAGGGACATACGTCCCTGCACGTTTCTATCTGAAAAGCGCAGATTGACGGGAGGTGAGGCTGCTTGCAATGGGATAAAGTAAAGAATGTGCTGATCGTCATTCTGCTGGTGGTCAACCTGTTTCTTATCGGCAACTTCGGCGCCAAAATATGGCAGAATTATCAGAGAAGCGAAGAATTGGAGGCCGATCTGCGCACGCTGACGCAGGAATACGGCAGGCAGCTGGATGACAGTTTCCGGCTGCCCAAGGACAAAGTTCTGCCGATACTGTCAATTGACCGAAGCCGCACGGATGAGGAAACGGTGGCACAGGCGATGCTGGGCGAAGCGGTCGAGCGGACCGAGCAGGAGGACGGCACTGTGCTGTTCCAAAGCGACAGCGGCAAGGTCGAGTGGCACGCGGACGGCACGGTCTATGAGGTCATGCAGGTCGTGCAGGACATCGGGCAGAAGATCGAGCTGGAGAACATGGCGAACACGGACAGCATGACCGGCCTGTTCAACGAGCGCTATTTCAGCAGAGTCCTGAACATCTGCGAGGAGAAAAAGCTGCCGTTCGTGCTGTATTACCTCGATCTCGACCGGTTCAAGCCGATAAACGACACCTACGGCCACCTGATGGGCGACCGGCTGCTGAAGGAGATCGCGGCGCGGCTGCTGCGCTGCATCCGAAGCCGGGACTACGCCTTCCGCATCGGCGGCGATGAGTTCGCGCTCATCGTCAGCGCCGACATGGACGAGGAACAGCGCGCCCGCATGGCCGAGCGCATCCAGACCACGCTCTCCGCCCCTGTCGTCCTCGACGGAAAGGAGCTTTCGGTCGGCGTCAGCTGCGGCTGCGCCTGCTATCCGGAGGACGGCAGCGCTTCGCAGGTACGCATCGCGGCGGACAGCCGGATGTACGAGACCAAGCAGCGCCATCACGAAAACGACCGGACGGAGGGAGAGTCATGAAACACAGGACCCTGCGCTGCGCCGCGGAGACGCTCGTCCTGCTGCTGATCGCGGTGATGGCGGTATTCCTTGCCGCCGGACTGCATCAGCGCGCGCCGGACGGGGCACTCTCTACCCTCAGCACCGGCTGGTACCAGCTGACGGACGGCGTGCGGCGCGAAGTCACGCTCCCCGCCGCGCTGGAGACCGGGCCGGGGCAGACGATCACCCTGTATAACGACACGCTGACCGACAGCGACGGCGGAAAGGTGCTGAGCGCGCGCGGCGTGGAATACGGCATCGAGATCCGGGCAGGCGAAACCCTGCTCTACCGCTACGAGGACAACGCCTTCCCGAAGAACGCGCAGATGAAGGGCCGCCTGTGGGCGGACACCGAGCTGCCGTACGGCCTCGGCGGGCAGACGCTCAGCCTGACCTTTACCGAGCTTCCCGGACGGATGTGCCGTATCGACGCGCCCGTCCTCGGCTCGATGCCGGCCGTCACCGGCCGACATATCCAGTCCTCGCTGTTCTCCGTCGGCATGATACTCGTCATGCTCGTGCTCGCCGTGCTCGCGCTGCTGATCTTCCTTTACATGAGCTTCTACGGCATCCGCGAGCGCCGCTTTCTCGACACGGCGGTCTTTCTGCTGCTGTGCAGCCTGTGGTGCATGACCGATTCCGGTCTGTATCAGCTCTACGGCGCCGACACCGCCGCCGGGAGCGTCGTTTCCTTCTACGCCTTCATGACCATGGCCATCCCGATGGTGCATTTCGTCCGCAACACGGTCAGCGGCAGGCTGCGGCTCGTTCCCGACGTGCTCATCGCGCTGCTCTGCGTCAACGCCCTCGCGCAGGGCGCGGCGTACCGGCTGTTCGGCGTGCCGTTCATCGATATGCTGCCGCTGACGCACCTGCTGCTCACCGCAGGCGTGGCGGCGATGCTGACCGTGCTTTTCCGCTCGTACCGCGCTCAGCCCGCGCCGCAGCTCCGGCTGCGCATGGCGGCGTTCGCCGCGCTGGGCGCGTTCGGCGTGGCCGCGCTCGTGCTGTACTGGCTGCTCCATATCTACTGGTACGACGCCGTGTACCAGTTCGGCGTGCTGCTGTTCATCATCCTGCTGCTGCACGGCCTGATCAGCCAGGCGGCCGAGGATATGCGCTTTCACATGGAGCACCGCATCAGCCATGAGATGCAGCGCGAGGACCGCATGACCGGCCTGCCGAACCGCCGCGCGTTCGAGGAATACATGGAGCGCGTCCGCACCGGCGAGGCCGGCTGCCTCGACGCGGTGCTGACCTATATCCGGCTCGAGGGCCTGAACGAGCGCAACGACCGCTTCGGCCTTCAGGCGGGAGATGAAGCGGTCATCGCGGCGGCGCGGTGCGTTTCCGACTTCTGCCGCGAGTGCGAGGACGAGGGCGAGAGCGTCTTGTGCTTCCGCACGGGCGGCAACGAGTTCGCCCTCATCCGCCCCGAGCCGCATATCGACTCCGGACAGCTGCACCGGCAGTTCCGCGCGGTCGTCGCACGCTACAACCGGACCTGCGCGCCGCGCGCGCGCATCACCATGACCTTCGGCTTCAGCCGTCTGTGCGACGAGGACGGAAAGTCGCGCAGCATCAGCGCGTGGAAGGCCGAGGCCGACGCATATTTGAAGAAAAACGAAGCCAGACTGGGAGGAGACGCAGAATGACAACCAACATACATTATCTGATCGCCGGAATGGCGGTGCTGCTGGTCGTCATATGGCAGTATTCCCGCCAGCGGCAGATGGACGACCGGAACAGCCGGATGTTCCGCCGTCTGCTGAGCGTCGTCAGTCTGGACGTTGCCGCGGAGCTGGTCAGCACGGGCTTCATCCTGTACGCCCCGTACAGCTTCAATGTCTGCCGGATGCTCTCGAACACGGTGTTCTACCTGTTTCAGGCGCTCCTGCCGCTCCTGCTGCTGTACTACGTCTGTACGCTGTGCACGAGCCGCGTGATCGCGCCCTCGGCCGTGCTGCGCATGGGCATCCCGACCATCGCTCTGGTCTGTATCATCCTGACCAACCCCTTCACCGAGATGCTGTTCTATTTCGACGGCACCGGCTACCGCCACGGCCCGTGGTATCTGCTGCTGTACGTCAGCGCCCTGCTGCACATCGCGGGGGCGGCGGTCTTTGTCGCGGTGCACCGCGCGTCGGTCAGCCGCCGCAATCTCGCGTCGCTCTTCGCGGTCTTTGCGCTCGCCGCCCTCGGCATCGCCGCGCAGGCCGTCAACCCTGAGGTGCTGACGACCGGCTTCGGTCTCTCGCTCAGCATCCTCGCCATGTATCTGACCATCAACAACCCCTGTGCGTGCATGGACAGCCTGACCGGCCTGAACGACAAGCAGTACCTGCTGCGCCGGATGGACGAGCTGACCGACGCGCACAAGGCCTTTCACATCATCACGGTCTACGCCTACCAGCTCGAGCACATGAACAAGATCGCGGGCATGCGGGGCGGCGACGAATTCCTTCGCCGCGCGGCGGAGCGGATGCAGGAGATCGCGGGACGGAACGTGTTCCGCGTCACGGGCAGGCGCTTTCTGCTGCTGACGTTCTCGCTGCGCGAGTACGAGACCTGCCTGACGCGGCTGCGCGAGCTGTTCCATACGCAGCCGGACGACGCGCAGTCCGCCCCCACGCCGGTCATCCTGTGCGGCGTGGTGAACGCGGAAAAGCTGGGCACGAGCGGTCTCGTGCTCGACTACGCGGAATATCTCGAGTCCCTCGTCTCCCAGAGCGGCGAGACGCAGGTCATCCAGAACGACCGCAAGACCATGGACAGCTTCCACTACAACAAGCAGGTCGAGCAGTTCCTGCACCGCGCGATCGAGGAGGATCTGTTCGAGGTCTACTATCAGCCGGTCTACTCGCTCCACCGCCAGCGCTACGTGACCCTCGAGGCGCTCAGCCGCCTGCGGCATCCCGAGCTTGGCTGGATCTCCCCGGACATCTTCATCCGCCTCGCGGAAAAGAACCACCTCATCACCCAGATCACCGAGCTTCAGCTGCGGCGCGTCTGCCGTTTTCTGCGCGAAAACCCGGCGCTCCGCGCGAGCATCGCCAACGTCAAGATCAATCTCTCGCCGCTCGACCTCATCCACAGCGAGAGCGGCAGCCACCTCGTCCGCATCCTCGGGGAATACGGTCTCCCCTGCTCCTGTTTTCAGTTCGAGATCACCGAGACCGTCGCGACCGAGTATTCCGCGAGCCTGACCCGCGTGGCGGAGAGCCTTCAGGCGGCCGGCATCGGCCTGTGTCTGGACGATTTCGGCTCGGGCTACGCCAACCTCAACACGGTCATGCAGCTGCCCTTCTCGGTCATCAAGCTCGACCGCTCGCTCCTGTTCCACATCTGCACGGACAAAAACGCCGCCCTCTTCTACCAGAGCATCGTCTCGGCCTTCTGCCGCCTCGGCTACCGCATCGTCGCGGAGGGCGTGGAGACGCAGGAGGAGATGGAGCTGCTGCGCAGCTGGAACGTGGACATGATCCAGGGCTACTATTTCTCCCGTCCGCTGCCGCCGGACGACCTGCTGCGGCTGCTCACGGGGAGTGCGGAGATGCAGGCGGAAAATCAGGCGTGAATGTTCCGGAAAAAATCCTTCCGGACCCGGAACTTTCCCGCACGCGCTGCGTCTAAGTCTGACGAAGAGACAGAGATACCGGCGTCTCTTCGGGAAAGAAGGCATTTATCATGAAAAAAACATTCCTGCTGCTTGCGTGCACCGCGCTGCTGGCGGCTTCGCTCACGGCCTGCGGCGAGGGGCCGGCTGAAAATACGAATACGGATACCGGCTCCTCGTCCTCGGACAGCGCCTCGGCCGAGAGCAGGCTCTCGGGTACGCTCGACGAGAAGAAGGACTTCATGTTCGTCGTGACCGACGAGCACGGCGCGGCGTATGAATTCACCTTCGACGCCTCGGCAAAGCCGGAGGGTCTGGACGACGTCGCGGAAGGCGATTCGGTCACTGTCACCTACAAGGGCACGGTCTCCGAAGCCGACCCGTTCGACGGCACGGTCATTTCGGTCGAAAAGAACTAAAAGCGTGCAAAAAGAGCACAAAAAACCCCTGCCGGGACAGGCTTTCTGTCTCCCCGGCAGGGGTTTTCGCTTTTTATCAGGGCTGCTGCTCCGCCTTGTCCAGATACATCAGGTAATCCGCCTTGCGGATGGCCTCGGTGATCGGATGCACGCCGCAGACGCCGCCGACGCTGACCGAGAGCTGGATGTCCGCGAACTCGGACATTCGGACGCCGCGCACGGCCTGCTGGATCTGCTTTTTCTTCTCGAGGAAGATCTCCTCGGTCATGCGCGGGAACAGGAGCAGGAACTCGTCCCCGCCGTAGCGGATGAGGATGTCGGTCTTGCGGATGCACGAGCGTATCGCGCCCGCGATGTCGCGCAGCGCCGCGTCTCCGGCGGCGTGGCCGCAGGTATCGTTGATGTGCTTGAAGCTGTTGACGTCGATGAGCGCTACGCCCTCCATGCCCTCGAGGTGGGTGCGGTAGGTCTCGAAATAGCGGCGCGCATAGACGCCCGTCAGCGGGTCGAGGAACAGCTGCATATCCTCGCCGCGCGTGCGGTCGAGCAGGAAGCGCGAGCCGTCCGCGTCCAGCTCGAGCACGGCATTGGCCGACGGGTCGACCAGACGGACGACGTCAAAGATTCTGCCGAGGCGCTGCATATCCTCGACGATCAACGGCCTGTTCGCCGTGCTCTTGTCCGCGCAGCAGAGGGGCGCATGGCTGCTCTGCTCCTTCTGCGTGTCGGTCATGCAGCCGATCACGCCGATATAGCTGCCGGGCGAGAGCGGCGACCAGAGCGTGTGCAGCCGGATGCTGTGCCAGTGCTGCTCGCCCGCGACCGGCAGGAGCACGCTGATGGAAAGCTCGTTGTTCTCGGGCGTCGTGGCCTTGAGGGCGGAATGGAGCCGCGCGACGTCGGCCGGACGCAGCGGGCGCATATTGTCCGGGTCGTTCACGTCCATGATCGTCCGGCTCTGCTTCCCCGGACGGCTCCAGTCGACCACGAGGACCGACTGGGAGATCGTATCGTACTCGAACTGCACGCCGCCGCAGCAGGACGCGAAGAAGATCATCTTTTCCCGGAGGGAGTCCAGCTCGCGCTGGGCGCGGTCGCTGCGCGGCATATTGCTGTTCCGCAGCAGCTCGGAGGAAAGGCGCTGCGCGTCCTTCTTCATGCTCTGCTCGACCGCGAGCAGCGGCAGCGCGTGCCTGAGGTTCGCGCTGATCTCCTGAAGGCAGTCGAGCAGCATCGGGTTGAACGCGCCGCACTCCCCGTTGAGGATCATGGAGACGGCGGTGTCGTGGCTGTACGCCTTTTTGTAGCAGCGGTCGCTCGTCAGCACGTCATATACGTCCGCCAGCGCGACTACCTGCGCCGAGATCGGGATCTGCTCGCCGAGCAGGCCGTCCGGGTAGCCGCGGCCGTCCCAGCGCTCGTGATGCCAGCGGCAGATCTCGATGGCGGTCTTGAGCAGCGGCTCCTTGCGGTACGGCGTCAGTCCCTCGAGCATGGACGCGCCGATGGCGGGATGGGTGCGGATGACGTCGAACTCCTCGGGCGTCAGGCGGCCCGGCTTGTTGAGGATGTTCTCGGGAATGCTGATTTTGCCGATGTCGTGCAGGGCGGAGGCGGTGACGATGAGGCGGATCTTTTCCTCGGTCAGATGGTATACGTCGGTCTTTTCGACCAGCCTGCGCAGCAGCATCCCGGTCACGGTCTGCACCTGAAGCACGTGCTGGGCGCTCTCGCTGTTGCGGAACTCGACGATGTGGCTGAGAATGCCGATCATGACGTTGCTGTCCCGCTGGTTGCGGTAGATCTGGTCGGAGACCATGCCCATCAGCCGCTTCTGGTTGGAGTAGAGCCTGAGCGTGTTTTTGACGCGGCGCTGGACGATGTACGAGTCGAACGGACGGCGGATGTAGTCGGCAACGCCGAGACTGTAGCAGCGCTTAATGGACTCGCGGTCGTCGGCGGCGGAGATCATGATGACCGGAACCTCGTCGATCCAGCGGAACTGGTTCATGTGCTCGAGCACGGCAAAGCCGTCCATCTTCGGCATATTGATGTCGAGCAGCACCAGATCGATGTGCATATCCTGCTGGAGCATCCGGAGCGCCTGCGCGCCGTCCACTGCCTCTGCGTATTTATATCCCTCGCCCAGGATGGCCTTGAGCATTTCTCGGTTCATCTCCGAGTCGTCAACGATCAGGATTTTCTGTCGGTTCATAGTCGTTCGACCGCAGCCGGGTCGCGGTCCCTCCCTCTGTCCGATCTTGTCGGTTTTTCACTATTTTATTATACTACCAAAGCAATGCAGAATAAAGAAAAACTTCCAGCATCAGCGACCAATCTTATTGTACAGCCGGGCGAAATCGTGTATACTGAATGATTGAATGATAAACTGCGGTATCTTCGGCCGCAGGGAGAGAGAGAGACAGAAGGAGACACGACGATCTATGATAAAACTCAAACGGCTGAGACGCGCATCGGCGCTTTTTGCGGCGCTGTCGGCGCTCCTGCTGTCCGGCTGCGCCCCGTCTGCGGCGTCCGACAGCGCGCTCCCGGCGCTCACCGTCGGCAGCGACACCTATCCGCCCTATGTCTACATGGACAATAACGGCGATATCACCGGTCTGGACGTCGAGATCGCGGAGGAGGCGTTCCGCCGCATGGGCTATCGCGCGGAATTCACCACGATCGACTGGGAGAAAAAGACCGAGCTGGTCGACAGCGGAGAGATCGACTGCATCTGGGGCTGCTTTTCCATGGACGGCCGTGAGAACGACTATCAGTGGGCGGGGCCGTATCTGGCGAGCCGTCAGGTCGTGGCGGTCGGCGCGCAGAGCGGCATCGAGACGCTGAGCGAGCTGGCGGGAAAGACCATCGCGGTGCAGGCCACCGGCAAGCCGGAGGCGATCTTCCTGCGCGGCGGCGCAAACGTCCCGGCCTTCCGGAACATCATCAGCATCGCGGACCGCGGCGTGCAGTACGCCATGCTCGACTGCGGCTATGTGGACGCGGTCGCGGGGCACGAGGAGGCCATCCGGCAGTACATGAAGGACTACGGCGCGAATTTCCGCATTCTCGACGAGCCGCTGCTCGTGACCGGCATCGGCGTGGCCTTTTCCAAAAATGACACGCGCGGCCTCGCGGCGCAGCTGAACGAGGTCTTTGAGCAGATGCGCGAGGACGGCAGCATGGAAAAGCTCGTCGGAAAGTATCTCGACGACCCCGCGCACAGTCTGGAGGTGGATGCGCTTGAGCAGTAAAAACCGCAAGCCGCGCTCGCGGAAAGCCTTCGCCTGCCTGTGCCTTGCGGGCGGACTGCTGTTCCTCGGGATGGTATTCGGGCTGTCCCGTTATTCCGATATGCAGAGCTGCGAGCACCGCATGAACGAGCTGATCGACTTCGTCAAGGAGCAGTCCTCCGCCTACGTGCAGTACAACGAGACCGCCGTGGCCAAGGCGCTCGTGCGCGGTACGACCGCGATGCAGGAGCTGGACGGCCTGACGCTCGACTGCGGCGAGGACGCGCTGCGGCAGTACACCGAGCGGCTGTGGCTGACCGGCGTTTCGGTCGTCGACGCGAAGGGCAGGCTGGTCTGTGAGTACAGCACGGACGACGTCGGCTACGCCCGGCTTCAGACCGATCTGGAGCCGGAGCGCGTGCTCGCCGTGATCGGCCATCCGCAGAGCACCTACGTCCGCCGCGTGCAGCTGACCGACGGCTCGTTCGCTGACACCACCGTGCACAGCCTTGCGGACGGCAGCGGCGCGGTGCTCGCCTGGCGGCACACGAAGGCGGCGTTCGCGCAGAAATCCGTGCTCTCCGTGCAGGATCTGCTCGACGGCTACGACGCCGAGACCACGGGAGTCGTGATCCTCTCGGACGGCAACCGCGTGACCGCGTCGGACGAGCCGACCCTCATCGGCACGGACACCACCGCAAACGAGCAGCTCCGCCGCATCCGTTCGAGCGGCAAGGCGGAGACGCTGGTCTATGCCGGGCGGAAGGGTCTGACCCGGTACTACGGGATGTACAGCCACGGGCGCGATTTCTACTACTACATATATGTCCCGGGCAGACTGCTCTACACGAACACGCCGATCAACATGATCGTGGCGTTCCTCGCCTGCCTGGGCGGTCTGACGCTGCTCCTGTTCGTGCGCCGAGGCACGGAAAAGAGCTTCCTGCGGCAGCAGCAGTCGCTCGAAAAGGAATATCAGCTTTCGCTCGAGCAGAAAAACGCCGAGCTTGAACGCGCCATCCGTCAGGAAACGGCGGCTAACCGCGCCAAGCGCGAATTCCTGTTCAATATGTCGCACGACATCCGCACGCCGATGAACGCGATCATCGGCTTCACCTCGCTCGCGGCCACCCATATCGATAACCGCGAACAGGTGCTCGACTACCTGAAAAAGACCGCGACGGCGAGCCAGCACCTGCTCTCGCTCATCAACGACGTGCTCGACATGAGCCGCATCGAGAGCGGCAAGGTCTCGCTCGAGCCGCGCCCGGTGCACCTGCCCGAGCTCGTGCACGACCTGCGCGACATCATCCAGTCGGGCATTTCCGCCAAGCGCATCTCGATCTTCATCGACATGGTCGACGTGGAGGACGAGGACGTCGTTGCCGACCCCATGCGCCTCAACCAGATCATGCTCAACATCATGTCCAACGCCATCAAATTCACCCCGGCGGGCGGCACGATCACCCTGCGCATCGTCCAGAAGCAGACCGCGCCGAAGGGCAGCGCGGACTATGAGTTCCATATCCGCGACAACGGCATCGGCATGAGTCCGGCGTTTCAGGAGCACATCTTCGAGCAGTTCGCGCGCGAGGAGACCTCGACCGTCAGCGGCATTCAGGGCACCGGCCTCGGCATGGCGATCACGAAAAATCTGGTCGACATGATGGACGGCGGCATTTCGGTCGAGAGCGAGCCGGGAAAAGGCTCGGAATTCACGGTCTCCCTGCGCTTCCCGGTCAGCGGAGAGCGTGCCGCCGCGCCCGCGCGCATCCCCCAGCTCGAGGGCCTGCGCGCGCTCGTCGCGGACGACGACACCGACACCTGCCTGAACGTCAGCAAGATGCTGCGCACGATCGGGATGCGGACGGACTGGACGACTTCGGGACGCGAGGCGGTCGTGCGTGCGCAGGACGCGCTCGATCAGGGCGACGGCTTCCGCGTGTTCATCATCGACTGGATGATACCCGATCTGAACGGCCTCGAGGTCGTGCGCCGCGTGCGCAGGCTGATCGGCGAGGCCACCCCGATCATCATCCTGACCGCCTACGACTGGACGGACATCGAGGTCGAGGCGAGGTCTGCGGGCGTGACCGCCTTCTGCGCCAAGCCCCTGTTCCTGTCCGAGCTGCGGCGCGTGCTGGCCGAGCCGTTCCGCATGGAGGAACAGGCGGAGCCGGCGGAAAATGCGGCGGAATTCGCCGGAAAACGGCTGCTGGTCGTCGAGGACAACGCCCTCAACCGCGAGATCGCGGTGACGATGCTCGAGGAAGCCGGGTTCGCGGTGGACACGGCGGAAAACGGAAAGCTCGCGGTGGACAAGGTGCGCGAAAACGCGCCCGGGTACTATGATCTGGTGCTGATGGACATTCAGATGCCGGTCATGAACGGCTACGAGGCCACGCGCGCCATCCGCGCCCTGCCGGACGCCGAAAAGGCGGCCCTGCCCATCGTCGCCATAACGGCGAACGCCTTTGACGAGGACCGCCAGAACGCCGCAAAGGCCGGCATGAACGGCCACCTCTCCAAGCCGTTCGACATGCAGCAGCTGCTCGCGATGATTGAAGAAGTGCTGTGACTTGCCGCGGAACTACAGTTCCGCCGGCAGGTGTGTTCTGGCTGCGGCATGCTGTTTTCATACAGCGTTTCGCAGTTAAAACGTTATAACGCTGAAACTGCATAACTTTGAAACGTTATAACGTTTACTTTCGCATTCATTGCGAAAACGCCCAGATTTCGCTAAAAAACCTGTCTTACAGGAGGAAAACCGCACATGAAAGGAACAGCCATTTATCATTCGCCGTTTGGGGAAATGCAGCTGGACTGGGAGGACGGCGCGGTCACGGCCTTGAAGCTCGCCGGACTCGATGCCTGCGGGGAAGCGCCGAACGCGCTGACCGCACGGGTATTCCGTCAGCTGGACGAGTATTTTTCCGGGACGCGCCGGACGTTCGATTTTCCCTGCCGCCTGCACGGCACGCCCTTCCAGCAAAGGGTCTGGGCGGCGCTGCGTGACATCCCCTATGGCGAAACGCGCAGCTACAAACAGCTCGCCGAGGCCATCGGTCAGCCGAACGCCTGCCGCGCGGTGGGCATGGCAAATCACGCGAACCCCATTCTCATCGTCATCCCCTGCCACCGCGTCATCTGCGCGGACGGCTCGACGGGCGGCTACGCCGGCGGCACGGAAATGAAAAAGGCGCTGCTGCGGCTCGAGCAGGCGGGCAGAGCATGACCTGCGGAAGCAGCGGCGGCTGTCCGGATTACAGCTTTGGTTTCAAACGTCTGAAAGGGGTCATTTCATGATCTACACGGTAACACTCAACCCCGCACTGGATAAAACGGTGGAGATCCCCGGCATGGCGCTCGACACCGTCAACCGCATCACCGAAATGCGCACCGATCCCGGCGGCAAGGGCATCAACGTGAGCAAGGTGATCGCCAAACTCGGCGGAGAGAGCTGCGCGGCCGGCATCCTCGGCGGCGGGAGCGGAAAAATGCTCGAAAAGCTGCTCGAGGGCGAGTCCTTCGCGACGCGGTTCCGCTTTGTCGAGGGACAGACCCGCACGAATATCAAAATCATCGACCGCGAGGGGCACACGAACACCGACATCAACGAGCCGGGTCTGACCGTTACGGACGCAGATTTAGATGCGCTGCTGCACGACCTTCTGGCTGAGGTGCACGCAGGCGACATCGTCGTTCTCGCCGGAAGCCTGCCGAAGGGCGCGCCGCAGGACACCTACCGCGTGTGGACGAGCGCGTGCAAAAAGGCGGGCGCACGGGTCTTTCTCGACGCGGACGGCGCGCTGCTCGCGGAAGGGATCAAGGCCGCGCCGCACCTCATCAAGCCGAACGACGGCGAGCTGTCGCGGCTGGCAGGGAAAAA
>ENA-ORUO01002916-ORUO01002916.1-human-gut-metagenome-genome-assembly--contig:-NODE-2916-length-12441-cov-8.128936_pt1 | contig 12441 bp, 10 predicted proteins | sample MGYA00242082_ERZ509215 | MGnify/ENA primary metagenome ERZ509215 (study PRJEB26280, sample SAMEA2338829) | human gut metagenome | biome: human gut; feature: human-associated habitat; material: faeces... | reverse complement strand
TTGGATTTTCCAATGTAGGTGAAACCGATGCAGGAACGGGCTGCGGCAGCTCGAAAATCACATAGTCTGCACCACGCAGCCGCCCTTTCTCGTCCCGTTCTCTGGAACGCTGGATGTATCCTGCCTGTTCCAGTTCCCGGATGGCCTGCCGTATCGCGTCAATGCTTTCCCGGTTGATACGGGCCAGCCCTTGCAGGGTGTAGTCCCAATCTTCCGGCAGGGAGAGCATTTGGGAGAGTAAGCCTTTGGCTTTCAGGGACAAGGCCCGGTTCCGCAGGTGGTGGTTTGACATGACCGTGTAGCCGCTGTTCTTTTCTACCCGAAAAACTGCCATTTCACGGAGGCCTCCTTTCATTGTAAACAAAAAAAGCAGCGTTCATTTGCTCCCGGTGATGGGAGAAGTGAACGCTGCGCGTACTTGATAATTTTTAGGTTGTGTGGTATATAAAAGGCAACTGGATTTCAAACACAGCTACCCATCGGGGTGCGATACAAGCAAGTTGCTATCCGATGACCTCGAAAACAAATTGTACTACGATGGTTTTTGAAAAGTTCTGTATCACTACTCGCACCAAAGGAAATGACCGAGGTATATCCCCTGCGGGGGGGATGTACCTCGGTCATTTTTATTTTTCGGTTGTCTCTGCCGGTACCACACCGTACTCGTCGGCGCTGACGGGGTCTGCATAGACGGCGTAGCGCTGGGGGGTGTGGGTCAGGATGCCGAAGGGGTAGCAGGTGTACAGGATGCAGCTGGGCTCCTCGGCACCCCAGCGCACCTTATCGACATCGGTCTCCTGAATGACCTGCATGTCGGTGACTTTATAGGTAAAGTCGCCCCAGTCGGTCTCCAGATGAATGATGGCACCGAGCTGCGTCGAGCCAAGGTCCGAGAAGTACGTGCCCGTATGCCCGCCGATAAAGACTGTGCCGTTCTCGCCGGGCAGGACGCAGTCACTCTCGGCGCGGCAGCCCGCGCCGCGGCCAAACTGGCCCTCGCTGTCGCCCCAATAGAGGGCGCAGTCCACGTTTGTGCCTTCGACCCAGATGCGGCCCAGCTTATCGCCGTACTGCACGCTGTCGTGCTCGGCCTGTGCAGCGGTGACCTGCTCGGCACGCTTCGCGGCGGCTGCTTCGGCGGCCAGGCGTTCTTCCTCCTGACGGGCAGCCTCGGCGGCTTCACTGGCGGCGCGGGCAGCCTCGGCGGCTTCACTGGCGGCGCGGGCAGCCTCCTCCTCGGCGGCTTTGGCGGCCTCGCTGGCAGCAGCGGCACTGGCCGCAGCGGCAGCTTCGGCAGCTCTCTGCCGGTTTTTGGAGATGACCAGCGCCGCCGCTATGCCGACGCAGACGGCCAGCGCCAATGCGCAGAGGGCCAGGCACTTTGCCATCCGTTTGCGGCTCATGCGTTGTGCTCCCGGCTGGCGAGGTAAGCAGCGGGGCCGCTCCGGTACAGGTCGCCGCCGTGGGTGTCCAGCAGGACCGTCAGCGGGAAGTCCTTAACCACCAACTTACGCACCGCCTCACAGCCGAGGTCCGGCCACGCAATGATCTCACAGCTCTGCACACTGCCGGCCATCAGGGCACCGGCCCCGCCGATGGCGGCCAGATAGACCGCGCCGTTTTTGACGACGGACTGCTTGACGGCATCGGTGCGCTTGCCCTTGCCGATCATGCAGGCCAGTCCCAAATCCAGCAGCCGCGGCGTGTAGGCATCCATACGGCCCGAGGTCGTGGGGCCTGCCGCGCCGATGGCACAGCCCGGGCGCTCCGGCGTGGGGCCGACGTAGTAGATGGCCGCGCCCTCAATGGGGAACGGCAGCGGCTCGCCCTTGTCCAGCAGCTCCATCATGCGGGCGTGGGCGGCGTCACGGGCAGTGTAGACCACGCCCGACAACAGCACGGTATCCCCTGCTTTCAGCGGCGCAAGGTCCTGCTTGGAGAGGGGCGTTTTCAGTACATATTGCATCGTTGCGCCTCCTTACAGCGTGCGGCTGGCGCGGCGGGTGACGTGGCAGCTGATGTTGACGGCCACGGGCAGGCAGGCCACATGGGTAGGCTTTTGCTCAATGGCAACCCCCAGACAGGTCGTGGCACCGCCAAAGCCCTGCGGGCCAAAGCCTGTGGCATTGATGGCGTCCAGCAGTTCCTTTTCCAGCGCTGCATAATACGGGTCGGCGTTGGGTTCGTCCAGCGGGCGCAGCAATGCCTTTTTGGCCAGCGCTGCACAGTGGTCGAAGCTGCCGCCGATGCCGATACCCAGCACAATGGGCGGGCAGGGGTTGGCTCCGGCCTGTTCCACCGTGTCAAGCACGAATTTTTTCACGCCCTCGACGCCGTCGGCTGGCTTGAGCATGGCAAGGCGGCTCATGTTCTCACTGCCCGCGCCCTTGGGGGCGACGGTGATTTTGCAGCCGCTGCCCGGCACAAGATGCACGGTCAGGAACGCCGGGGTGTTGTCCCCCGTGTTGACGCGCTGCAGCGGGTCGGCGGTGATGGATTTGCGTAAGAATGCTTTCTCGTAGCCGCGGCGCACACCCACATTGACGGCATCGGTCAGGTCGCCGTCAATGTGGGCGTCCTGGCCCAGTTCGATAAAGACGCAGGCCATGCCGGTGTCCTGGCAGATGGGCAGGTCTTTCTCTTTCGCAACGCAGAGATTCTGCTGCAATAAGCCCAGTGTCTCTTTTGCCAGCGGCCACGGCTCGGCGGCCTCGGCGGCATCCAGTGCAGCCTTTACGTCGGCGGGCAGCCGGGTGTTGGCCTCGATGCAGAGAGCCTCCACTGCGTCGGTGATGGCGGCGGCGGGAATTTCACGGATGCTCATACGCGCGCCACGCCGCTTTCTCTCGCGGCCTGTGCGACGGCAGCGGCGACGGCATCGGCCACGCGGGGGTCAAATGCCTTGGGCAGGATGTTTTCCTCGTTCAGCTCGTCGTCGGGGATGAGACCCGCGATGGCCTTGGCGGCGGCCATCTTCATGGCGGGGTTGATGTCCCGCGCACGGACGGACAGCGCACCCTTGAAGATGCCGGGGAACGCCAGTACATTGTTGACCTGGTTCGGGAAGTCGGAACGGCCTGTGCCGATGACGCGGACGCCCGCCTGCTTAGCGAGGTCGGGCATGATCTCGGGCGTGGGATTCGCCATGGCGAACACAATCGCGTCCTTCGCCATCGTGGCGGCCAGTTCGGGGGTCAATGCGCCCGCAATCGACGTACCAATGAAGATGTCCGCGTCCCGTATGGCCTCGGCCAGACCGCCGGTCAGCTTGTCGGGGTTCGTCTCCTCGGCCAGCCTGCCCTTGTGGCCTTCAAGGCCCGCGGGGCGGTTCGGGTAGAGAATGCCGTGCTCATCAACGGCGACGATGTTCTTAGCGCCCGCGACCTGCAGCATGTGGATGATGGCCGTGCCCGCCGCGCCGGGGCCGTTCTGGACGATCTTGACGTCCTCAATGCGCTTGCCGACGACCTTCAGGGCGTTGAGCACACCCGCCAGCACGATGATGGCTGTGCCGTGCTGGTCGTCGTGGAACACGGGGATGTCGAGGTCACGCTCGAGTTCGGCTTCGATTTCAAAGCACTCGGGGCTGCGGATGTCCTCCAGGTTGATACCGCCGAAGGTCGGGGCAATGGCCTTGACCGCAGCGATGACCTCCTCCTTCGTCTTGGCGTTCAGGCAGATGGGGAACGCATCGACGCCGCCGAACTCCTTGAACAGGACACACTTGCCCTCCATGACCGGCAGACCGGCCTCAGGGCCGATGTTGCCCAGACCCAGCACGGCAGTGCCGTTCGTGACGACGGCGACGGTGCGGCCCTTCATCGTGTAGGTGTAGACGTCATCGGGGTTTGCCTTGATTTTGCGGCACGGCTCGGCCACGCCGGGGGTATAGGCGGTGGACAGTGCGTCGCGGTCCTTGCATTCGCAAAGGCTCTGCACGGCGATCTTGCCGGGGAACTTGCTGTGGAGCTCCAGAGCAGCTTTGTTGTAGTCCATGGGGATACCTCTCCTTTATATAGTTTTACTTTCCGTAATGATGCTCGGTAGGGGCCGGACATGTCCGGCCCGCAGCCTTGCCGCCACATCGCTATGGATTTTACGTTGAGGGCAGGGCATGCCCTGCCCCTACCGAGTTGCTTCTTTTATTCGTGGTGTACCGGCGCATAGTCCGGTTCCAGCTTTATGACACAGAAATGGTCGGGCCACTTAGCCTGTACGGCATTGCGCAGGGCATTGACGAGCTTGACGCCCCGGTGCTGTTTGTCGGTCATGTACTCGGCAGGGACGGCACAGTCAAAAATCACGTTTGTATGTGTCGGGCCGGGCACAATGCGCAGGTCGTGGATGTTGGCCAGCGGCGCGAGCTCCTCGACCTCACGCTGCAAAAACGCCTTCAGCTCGTCCGCGTGGGGGTCACCGGTCACGACGGGGTCAAAGTGGATCGTCGCGATCAGCCCATCCTCCACAAGCAGGTCCCGCTCAATGCGGTCAATGACATCGTGACTGTGCATGACGTCGTCCTTAGCGTCCATTTCCAGATGGAAGCTGACCAGGCGGCTGCCGGGGCCGTAGTCGTGGATCATCAGATCGTGCACGCCCAGCACGCCGGGATAGCTCAAGGCCTTTTTCTCGATATGCTCGACCAGATCCGAGTCAGGCGCCGCACCCAGCAGCGGATTGATGGTGTCTTTGACGAGCATTGCACCGCTGTACAAAATGAACGCCGCCACACCGATACCCATCAGTCCGTCAATGCGGGCAAAGCCGGTGAGCTTTGTCAGAATCGTGGCTGCCAGAACCGCTGCCGTCGTGATGACATCGTTGCGGGCATCGGCGGCGGTGGCCAGCAGCGTTTCCGAGTCGATGGCCGTGCCGATCTGCCGGTTCAGCCTGCTCATCCAGAGCTTGACGAGGATGGACGCAAGCAGTACTGCAACCATGAGCCAGCTGAAGGCGACCTCCGTCGGGTGCAGAACCTTGGCAAAGCTCTCCTTCAAAAGCTCCACGCCGATGACCAGGATCATGACAGAGACCGCCAGCCCGGCCAGATACTCATACCGGGCATGGCCGTAGGGATGCTCCGAGTCCGCCGGGCGCGCGCCGAGCTTGAAGCCGACGAGGCTGACGATATTGGAGCTGGCATCGGAGAGGTTGTTCATGCCGTCGGCGGTGATGGCAACGCTGCCGGTCAGTACACCGACGGCGATCTTGCCGCCCGCCAGCAGTAGGTTGCACACCACGCTGACGATGCAGGCCAGATTTCCGTAAGCCGTGCGGACGGCGCGATCCGCGGTGCTTTTATAATTTTTGACGAAAGTCCGTATTAAAAGCTGAATCAGTGGGAATACCCCCTTTTTTAGAAAAAGACAGACCTTGTAAGGGTCTGCCTTTTGGTTGGTTATAAGTTCTTGCCTCCTCTGGGAGGGGGCCAAGAAGAAAAATTACTTCCGCACGATGCAGGCATCGCGCTCGGGGCCGACGGAGATGTACTTGATCTTGCAGCCGACCAGTTCCTCCAGACGTGTGACATAGTTCTGAGCAGCCTGGGGCAGGTCCTCAAATCTGCGCACGCCGGTGATGTCGCAGTGCCAGCCGGGCACAGTCTCGACAACGGGCTGGGCGTCGTCCAGCGTCTTGCCCATGGGGAAGCGGGTAGTCGTGCTGCCATCGGTCAGCTTGTAGGCGGTGACGATGGGCACTTCCTCCATGTAGTCGAGGACGTCCAGCAGGGTCAGGGCCAGTTCATCGCAGCCCTGGCACTGCACGCCGTAGCGGCTTGCCACAGCGTCGAACGGGCCGACGCGGCGGGGACGGCCCGTGGCGGCGCCGTACTCATGGCCGTGCTCACGCAGCATGTTCTTTTCCGCCTCGGTCATAGCCAGCTCCGTGGTGAAGGGGCCCTCACCGACGCAGGAGGAATAAGCCTTCATAATGCCGATGGAGAGGCTCAGCTTGTGGCCCGGGATGCCCGCACCGATGGGTGCATAGGCGGACACAGTGTTGGAGGAAGACGTGTAAGGATAGATGCCGAAGTCGATGTCACGCAGAGCGCCCAGCTGGGCCTCGAACATGATCTTCTTGCCATCGCGGTCAGCCTTATCCAGATAGTCGCCCACATCGCAGATGTAGGGGGCAAACATCTTGGAATATTTCTCGCACCAGGCCCACATCTCGTCAACGCTGACGGGCTTCTGGCCGTAGATCTTCTCCATGGTCAGGTTCTTGGACTCGACGATGGTTTCCAGACGCTTCCTGACACTGGCGTCCATGTGGACGAGGTCGCCCATGCGCAGGGTCTTTTTCATGTACTTGTCGCCGTAGCTGTAGGCGATGCCGCGCTTGGTGGAGCCGAACTGAGCGCCGGTCTTGGACAGGCGCTCTTCCTCAAGGCCGTCCTGTGCTACATGGAACGGCATGGTGATGGTCGCACGGTCAGAGATTTTCAGGTTTTTGGGGCTGATCTCAACACCCTTCTCGGTCAGGGAGGCGATTTCCTTCTCGAGGTGCTCGGGGTCGATGACCATGCCGCCGCCCATAACGCAGACAACGTCGGGGCGCAGAATGCCGGAGGGAATCAGGTTCAGGACGAATTTGCCGCGCTCGGTCTTGACGGTGTGGCCCGCATTGTCGCCGCCCTGATAGCGCGCAACAATGTCATAGTCCTGGCTGAGCAGGTCGACCATGCGGCCCTTGCCCTCGTCGCCCCAGTTAATGCCGGTAATGGAAGTAAGCATACGTTTCTACCTCTTTTGTAAGTAAATAGGCATTTCAGCCTTTTCCGGAATCTCCGGGATCCGCTGCCGTTCTGTATTATACCATATTTGTCAAGAGAATACTATAGCTGTTTTGTACAAGATTCAAATGTTTCCGTTGGCGCAGTTGCAGAGGCAGATCAATGCTTAGAGAGCTTCGCGTACTCGGCATAGGGGATCTTTGCGCCGTCCGCAGTCTGGACATAGGTGCTGTCGAGCTGCTGTTTGAAGGCCGCGCGCATATCGGCCAGATACTCCTTGCGCAAAGCGTCGCGCTCGGCGGTCTCACGCTCGGTCAGACCGATGGCCTTGGCCTTTTTTGCCAGCGCGTTGATGCGGTCAATTTTGGATTTTTCCATGATGTATGTCTCCTTGTTGTTTGTCTATTTTTCATTATACCACATTTTCACAGCAATTTCATTTTACTTTTCCGAAAAAGCGTGTATAATAAGGAAGTATGCAATTTTGAAATAGACAGGAGAATTCCATGAAACTGAAGAATTTCCGCCGTGTGGCAGCCCTTGGCATGGCTGTCGGCATGACCGCTGTGCTTGCGGCCTGCGGCAATACCGCTGACACCGCCTCCTCCGAGGCCGCTGAATCTACCGCCGAGACGGCTGACACCGCCGAGGAGGCCAGCGCTGAGACCGCGGACGCCGAGTACGCCTATCTGGCTGATTTCAACTTTTCCGATGCGTTTGACGAGAACGGTTATCTCAAGGGCGTGACCGCCGCCGATTATGTCACCCTGCCCGACGACTACGCGGACATCACGATCAGCGCCGACCTGGGCCAGGTCAGCGACGACGACATCAATGATTACATTGATTCCAATGTGCTGTCCAACTTTGCGACCACGAATGAGGTCAAGGACCGCGCAGCCGCGGACGGCGATACGGTCAACATTGACTATGTGGGCCGCATCGACGGCGTTGCTTTCGACGGCGGTGACACCAAGGGCAGCGGTGCCGACCTGACTTTGGGCAGCGGCACCTACATTGACAACTTTGAAGATCAGATCGTCGGCCATACCCCCGGCGAGACCTTTGACGTCACGGTCACCTTCCCCGAGGATTACGGCAATGAGGACCTGAACGGCAAGGAAGCCGTCTTTGAGACGACCCTGAACTACATCAAGGAGTCCGTCACCCCCGAGCTGACCGACGACTGGGTCAAGGAAAATCTCGGCGAGAGCATGAGCCTGAACAGCGTCGATGAGCTGAAAGCCTTCGTCAAGTCCACGATGCTCTATGACAACCAGGCCAGTGACGTTTACACCGCCCTGCATGACAAGGCCAGCTACGCGGACGAGCTGCCGCAGACCGCGCTGGACTACTACCGCGATGTGCTGCTGTACCGCATTTACACCAACGCCCAGAAATACGGCACCGACATGAACACCCTGCTTTCCTCCGGCATGATGGGCAGCAGCTATGACAGCGTGGATGCCTATCTGGCAGATGCCAACGACAGCATCAAGTCCATCACCCAGCAGGCCCTGCTGATGCAGGCCGTGGCCGAGAAAACGGGCTTCAAGTGCGACACCGCCACCATGAGCGCTGACTTTGGCCGCTACTACGGCACCACCGACCCGAGCCAGTATGTCTCCGCCTACGGTGAGAACTACATCAAGATGAACGTTCTGCAGAGCGACGTCATGCAGAACCTGATTGACAACGTTAAGTACGAATAAGCGGTAAGCGCCGCCGCACTCCCGGTTTTGCACCGGGAGTGCTTTTTTGTTGCTTTTTGCGGGGGAAACCTTTATAATAAAGGTATTCTGAATAAGGAGTCCTTCCCTATGCCTCTTATCATCCCGAAAGACCTGCCTGCTTACGAGGAATTGCAGCAGGAAAATGTATTTGTCATGCACCAGGAGCGCGCGATGAGCCAGCATATCCGCCCGCTGCGCATCCTGATTTTAAACCTGATGCCGACCAAGATCGTGACCGAGACCCAGCTGGCCCGCCTGCTGGCAAACAGCCCTTTGCAGGTGCAGGTCACCTTTTTGCAGACGGCGACCCACAGCACGACCCACACCGCGCCCGAGCACATGAAGGCGTTCTACAAGACGTTTGACGAGATCAAAAACGAGCGCTTTGACGGCATGATCATCACCGGCGCGCCGATTGAGGACCTGGACTACGAGGACGTTGACTACTGGGACGAGCTCTGCCGCATCATGGACTACACCAAGGAGAACGTCTACTCCACCATTCACCTGTGCTGGGGTGCGCTGGCGGGGCTGTACTACCACTTCGGCATCCCCAAGGTGCATCTGGACAAGAAGATGTTCGGTGTGTTTGAGCATCGTGTGACACGACCCTCCAACCCGCTGGTGCGCGGCTTCGACGAGGTATTCTACGCCCCGCACAGCCGCTGGGCCGGGCTGGACCGCGCCGCCATCGACGCCTGCGGCGACCTGCGCATTCTGGCCGAGAGCGACATTGCCGGGCCGATGCTGCTTTCCACCGAGTCCGGGCGGCAGATCTTTGTCATCGGCCACCCCGAGTACGACAAATATACGCTGGACAGGGAGTATAAGCGCGACGTGAAGGCCGGCAAGCCCATCAACATCCCGTGCAACTACTACCCCGACGACGATCCGAGCCGCGACCCGCTGTTCCGCTGGCGCGCCCACGGGTATCTGCTGTACACGAACTGGCTGAACTACTACGTGTATCAGGACACGCCGTATGATCTGAGCCGTCTGGAAGCGTTGGAGAAGTAATCGCCCATTTGTAGGGACGGATGCCTGCATCTGCCCGCGGGTCGATGCAAGCATCGGCCCCTACAGGTTCCCCGATAGTAGAATTATGTCTCAAGGAGCTTACTATGCCCAAAATCAGCGCCTGCATTGTGGCGTACTGTGATTATGACGAGGTCTGCGCCGCGGTGCGCAGCATCCTGCACTATACCCCTGCCCCGGATCTTGCCCTGTATGTCGTGGACAACGGCAGTCCCGACGGCTGCGGCAGGCAGCTGGCAGAGACGGATTTCGGCGACAGCCGCGTGACTGTGCTGCCGCTGGAAAAAAATATCGGCTTCGGCAAGGGCCACAACTATGTGCTGGATCGTCTGACCAGCGACGTACACTTTATTCTGAACCCGGACATCCTGCTGACCGGCGACGTGCTGGAGGACATGGCCGCGTGGCTGCTGGCCCGGCCCGGGGCCGCCATGGCAACGCCCCAGCTGCGCTACCCGGACGGCAAGCTGCAGCACCTGCCCCGCCGCAAGCCGACGCCCTGGCTGCTGCTGGCGCGGCAGCTGGCCCCGAAGCTCGGCGGCTGCTTTAAGAAGGCCGACGACCACTACACGATGCAGGATGAGGATCTGACCGTGCCCCGCCGCATCGAGTTCTGTACCGGCAGTTTTATGGCCGTGCGCACCGATGTGTTCAAGGAAATCGGCGGGTTTGACCCCGGGTATTTCATGTATGTAGAGGACGCTGACCTGACCCAGAAGGTGCTGCAGAAGGGCACCGTCTGGCTGGCTCCGCAGTTTTCCGCCATTCATGCGTGGCACCGCGCCCCCATGCGCGACGCAGGCAAGTTCAAGATGCAGCTTGTCAGCATGGGACGGTATTTCAAAAAGTGGGGCTGTGGGAAAGGGACGGTATGACCCTGCCGACATTTCGGAACTTGTAGGGACAGATGCTCACCATCGGCCCCCACAACGCAAGAGCAGCGCAAAAGCAGCGTAAGAACAGCTCCGGTTGTTTCTCTTGACAAACCCGCGTTCCTATGCTACAGTAAGAATATCGCAAGGCCGCTGACCGACGGGATATTGTGGGGCTTACCACAGGGGACGCGGCGTTATCACTTGCCTTTTAAGCCGACCGTCTGGGCTGCATACACTGGAGTATGGTGTGTGCAGCCCTTTATTGTTTTTTACAAAAACGGAGGAATCGTACAATGTTGAGCGACATCGAAATTGCCCAGGCCGCCAAAATGCAGCCCATCACCGAAATCGCCGCCAATCTGGGCCTGCAGGGCGAGGACGTCATCCCCTACGGCCACTACAAGGCCAAGCTGAACCACAAGCTGGCCAAGGCTGACAAACCCGAGGGCAAGCTGATCTTAGTCACCGCCATCAGCCCCACGCCCGCGGGCGAAGGCAAGACCACGACGAGCGTCGGTCTGGCGGACGCCATGAACGCGCTGGGCAAAAAAACGATGCTCTGCCTGCGTGAGCCGTCCCTCGGCCCCGTGTTCGGCATCAAGGGCGGCGCTGCCGGCGGCGGCTATGCTCAGGTCGTGCCGATGGAGGACATCAACCTGCACTTTACCGGCGACATCCACGCCATCGGCGCGGCCAACAACCTGCTGGCTGCCATGATCGACAACTCAATCCAGCAGGGCAACCCGCTGAACATTGACCCCCGCCGCATCACCTGGAAGCGCTGCATGGACATGAATGACCGCCAGCTGCGGTTCATCGTGGACGGCCTCGGCGGCAAGGTCAACGGCACCCCGCGTGAGGACGGCTTTGACATCACCGTTGCCAGCGAGGTCATGGCGGTGTTCTGCCTGGCCACCGATCTGGAGGACTTAAAGGCCCGCCTGTCCCGCATCGTCTGTGCCTACACCTACGACGGCCAGCCCGTCACCGCCGGGCAGATCGGCGCAGCGGGCGCGATGACCGCGCTTTTGAAGGATGCGCTCGACCCGAACCTTGTCCAGACGCTGGAGCACAACCCCGCCATCATCCACGGCGGTCCGTTCGCCAACATTGCCCACGGCTGCAACAGTGCCATTGCCACCAGGCTGAGCCTCAAGCTGGCCGACTACGTTGTGACCGAGGCCGGCTTCGGCGCGGATCTGGGCGCGGAGAAGTTCCTTGACATCAAGTGCCGCTATGCCGGGCTGCACCCCGCCGCCGTTGTGCTGGTGGCCACGGTGCGCGCGCTCAAGTCCCACGGCGGCGTGGCCAAGCCCGATCTGGGCAAGCCCAACGCCGAGGCCGTGCGTGCGGGCAGCGTGAACCTGACCCGCCACATTGAAAACCTGCAGGGCTTTGGTCTGCCGGTCTGCGTTGCCATCAACGCCTTCCCCACCGACACTGCGGAGGAGATGGATGTTATTTATGACGTCTGCAGCAAGGCCGGTGTACCCTGCGCCCTGAGCGAGGTCTTTGCCAAGGGCGGCGAGGGCGGCAAGGCGCTGGCCGAGACTGTGCTGTCCATCCTGGACGACAGCGCCGAGGTGCAGTACACCTACGAGCTGGACGCGCCGCTGACGGATAAGATCGAGGCCGTCGCCACGAAGATCTACCGCGCGGGCCGCGTAAGCTACACCGCCGCCGCAAAAAAGACGCTGGACGAGCTGACCGCGCTGGGTTATGGCAAGCTGCCGGTCTGCATTGCTAAAACGCAGTATTCCTTCAGCGACAACGCCAAGCTGACGGGTGCGCCCGAGGGTCACACGCTGAATGTGCGCGAGGTGCGTTTGAGCGCCGGTGCGGGCTTTGTGGTCGTTGTCTGCGGCAGCATCATGACGATGCCCGGCCTGCCCAAGCACCCCGCCGCCATGGACATTGACGTGGATGTACACGGGAAGATCACGGGTCTGTTCTGATTGGTAAAATTTTGGTAAAATCGTAGAATAAAGAATCCCCCTTCCGGGAGGCTGTAGGGGCCGATGCTTGCATCGGCCCGCGGGGCGTCGGGGACGCCGCCCCCTACACC
>ENA-ORUO01002914-ORUO01002914.1-human-gut-metagenome-genome-assembly--contig:-NODE-2914-length-12455-cov-5.218710_pt1 | contig 12455 bp, 8 predicted proteins | sample MGYA00242082_ERZ509215 | MGnify/ENA primary metagenome ERZ509215 (study PRJEB26280, sample SAMEA2338829) | human gut metagenome | biome: human gut; feature: human-associated habitat; material: faeces... | reverse complement strand
CACTGGCTGACGAAGCCACCGATACAATCGAATCTCCCGTTCGCAAAGGTTCCGTCGCATAACCGCTGCGAAGCCATACTCCTCCGGACAGTGCCGCTTTTGCATAAGGTTCCCATACTGTTTGAAATTCCGGTCCGAAAGCCAGATTTTCTCCCTTAAAGAAATTTTCACCCAGAGATTCTACACCTACCTGAAAATAGTTAAAATGATAATCATGAACGAAAAAATTCTTTCCATCATCAGGTATGTCCGGCGTCTGGTTATCTGTCCATGCAACATATTGTTCTGCCATTGCGAAGAGTCCTTCCCATGTTTTTAAATCTTCCATCTTCGCTCCTGTTTCTTTCGCGAAACGATCAAATGCTGTTTTATTGATAAACATAACTTCCGTTGATTTTGCCACCGGCAAAATGGAAAGTCTTTCATGAATGACACCTTCTTCCAAAAAGGCCGGAATAAATTCGTTCAGTTCTTCTTCTGTAAAATAATCATAATAATCTACAAGTTCCGTATCATCTGGCATCGCCAGAACTGTTTTCGGATAGGAAACAAACATATCCGGCAGTTTAGAAGCTCCCGGATCTCCAAATGCAGATGCCAGTACATTTTCATGTATCGTATTCGTATTTGTAACACTGCCAACCTGTACTCGGATATTTTCCTCTTTTCCAATCGTTTCATTAAATTCATCAATCAGATCGTTTAATGGCGATTCTGTCTGTCCGCCATATACATGCCACAATGTAACGGTTACCGGATCTTCTTTTTTCTTCTGCCCACACCCTGTAAAAACTATAACCGCAATCATTACCAAGAACAGGTAGCTTCTTCTCATAATATATCTCATATTATTTATCTCCTTTCCAGACAGTGTCTTATAAACAATCTGACATCTCAACAAAAAACAGAACCATCGGATTGAGACACTTTTACATAGTATATGATATCGGTTTTCAGAGTCTTAAGCACTCCCCATATGGGTAGTAAAATGCTATTTTTAAAATCCATTTATAATCAGATTTTTCTTTGTAACAGCTACCGCCAATTTCGTTTTGGAATCAAAATTCGTTTTCTGCAACATATTTTTGATATGCCATTTTACAGTTTCCGGTGATATACACAAGCTCTCTGCAATTTTTTTATAGGATTCTCCTTCCACCACTAATCGCAGAACTGCTAATTCTCCCGGTGTAAAATCACAGCTTTTCGCCGTTCCGATCATCACAACCGGCGGAGCATCCGGATACACGTTCTCCCCTTTCATCGTACGATCCATAACCTCCAACAGTTCTTCTTTACCGGCATCTTTATACCAAAAACTTTCTACTCCCGCTTTGCGCGCCCTGTCAATAAAACTGCACTCTACTAAAGAAGTCACGATAATTACTTTTATCTGGGGCATTGTCTTTTTAATCTTCTCCGCTGCCACAAGACCACTCTCATCATTCTCCGTACAGACATCCATCAAGACAAGTTCACACCTGCTCTGTCTGCATACGGTTTCTGCCATAGCTGCGTTTGTGATAGAAGCCGCCAGACAATATCTCCCACTGGACTGAATATAATTTTCCATATCTTCCCGAGCCATACGCTGGTCTTCCACGATTAGTACCCGTATCATCTCCGCACCTCCTTTGGTATCTTAACGATTATTGAAAATTTTGACTCCGCACAAATTCTCAATGTACCTCCACATTGCTCCACCCTTTTTCGTATACCGGATAATCCTCCTCCTTCTTTGACATCCTTCTCCGTTGTTTGTCCATTATCTGTAATCACCATAATCCATTCTTGTTCCCCACTACTGCATTTTACATACAGTTCGCTTGCCCCTGCATGGCGGACACAGTTGGAAAGTGCCTCCAAAAGTATTATATCCATCAGTTCGAAAATATGAGATTCCCAGACTTGTTCTCCCGTATAAATGATTTTCACACCCAAAATCTCCGCTCTTTCCTGCACCTGCTTGTGCAGTTGTTCGCCTTTCACAGACTCGTTATCTTTATTCAGCAAGTCTAATGTCTGCTTCCATTGCGAAAGGAAAACATCCCGGTCTGCTTCCGATTCGCGCAGCAACATCCGCTGTGCCGCCAGGACGCTATATCCCAGATTATCATGCACTCTCATTTTCATAGATAACATTTCTTCTTCTCTGGTCAGCGTTATTACATTCTTAGAAAGTTCTTTCATAGCCACAGACATTTCCTGAAGTTTCTGATTTTCTTCCTTCAGCAACACTTTGTTCCGATATAATTCCGACACTTCAGAAGCAAGAACTTGAAAAAAATGATCTCCGGCTGTCGTAATAATCTCTTTCTCTGAAAATTTCCACACACTTCCATCGGCTAAGCAATATACTTTCAAATCAACATCATAAAATACATTCTCTTTCAGAGGATGTCCCAGTGCTTCCTTCAGTTCTGTAATATTCTGTATATCTCTTCCCGCCAGATTCTGACAAATTTGATACATTTTCCGATTCATCAGTTTAGGCATTCCGTTCCCATCAAAAAAAACAATTCCGCTCGGCAAATTGTCCAGACTTTCCTGAACTGCATTTTCCCTCAGGCAGCTCTTGCGGTACTTATAAATTCCAAAAATCTTCAATCCCACATATAAAAAAACACCAATTCCTATAACAATTAAAATCACATACGGTATTTTAAATAATATCATGGAATCTTCTTCGTAAAACGCCCGTTGCCACACACACAAGACAGCTGTTATAAGGAAAATAACTATAAGCAATACACTGTCCGGCAGCAACATCTTTCTTTGTCTTTTTCCTGTTCCTTCATAAATAACCAGAATCATACACAGCAAAGTCAAAAAAATAAAAAACCAAACAATCGTAATCTGATACTCCGGTGAACAGTTTTCAAATGTTTTTATCATTTGCCGCCACCTCCTCCCAGAATCAGAGAAAGCAGCCATGATCCGTCAAAATCCTGCTCCGCATAAGCTCCATATCGTCTTGCAATTTCCTGCAGATCCGTTTTGCATTCCACACTCATAGACATGATGATCCGCGCCTCTCTGCGTTTCAGATTTACATTAAATGCCGACAGATCTTCCAAAGATTCCTCTATGACTGCTTCAAAAAAATCATAAATCTGCATAGCATCTTCACTTCGTATTTCTTCTAACGCGGTGGAAAAACCTGCCTCAACATGATTCCATTCCAGATTCTTTATCGTTTCCCTGAAACATAACTCCAACTCTCTTATCGGAAATTTTACTGTCTGCTCCGCAATAAAAATAAGATTACTACGCCTTTTTATATAGGCTCCGATCACAACTATCTTCCCTAATATTTTTTCCCTTTTGTTCTCATCTTCTTCCATAGAATATGCTTCAATGAATTCCGTCAAAAGTTTACTCTGCCTTGCCGTCTGTTTCTGTATTTTATCATACAACTGATTCTTCACAGAAAGTTTTTCTACTTCTCTTTTTGTTCTCAGATTTTCTTCCTCAATCAGATTCGCATCTTTTAATTCTTCCTTCCGATCTTCAAGCTCTCTTACGATTTCCTGTAATTCTGACAGGTTTTCCTTCCACAACACATAGCCTCCCAAAATTGGTTTTCCCGACAGCCTGATCCCATTTTCTAACATGATCGGACATTGAACTACCTGCCTTACAATTTCCGGTGCAATACATTCCGAATCCTGAGATTGATAAATGCATTTTCCACTCTGATCTGTAATCTGTGCTGAAATTGTAGATGCTGCAAATAATTGTGCGTATCCTGTATTGGAAGGGATCAATCCGCACTGGATGCAGCTTTCAATGATCAAAGCAAACAGAAGGCATAATGCAGCTGTCATATCGCTTGAAAATATTTTCCAGAAGGGCAGATTCAGATAATAGGCGATGCCATAGACAACCGACAGACCATAAGCGCCAAAAGGCATCCAAAGCATTTTCCTGTTTTTAATTTTTCTACACCTTAATAGAATAATCAAGAGTGCCACCAGCAGACATCCAAGATCCCAGGCGACTATAGCATAATACATTGCTCCATATCCATAGACTCCTACTTCATAGGAAGCTGCTTCCCCCAGTCTTCCCTCCGGGAAAGTAAAAACTAACTGGTGCAGATCATTTGTTAATACAATCCCTATCAAAAACAATGCCGGAAAAAACAGCAGACACCGTCTTTCCGGTAATTTATAATTCTCCGGCTGCCGTATATAAAATGCCAGATAAAGACTGACCGTAGGGAGTAACAGCATAGGAATATAATAAAGATACCAGGCGTAGCGCAGTGCTGTCGGCATCTCATACGGTATTTCAAATTTACACATACGAACGAGCATCCAAAAAACCATCATCACTGCAATCATTATTAAACAACGACGGGGTTCCTTTTGGATAATTCTCTTTTGAAAAGAAATCGCCCATACCAGATAAAGTCCTATATAAATAAAAGGCCTTAAAAGGTGACAAATAGATTGCAGATAAGGATTGGTAAAGGACACATAATGAAGCAGAACTGCCACACCTACGCATAGCGCTACACTTCCGACGTATACTGTAAATTTCTTTTTCTCTGACACTGTGCGTACTCCTTCCTGTTACATTTTGCACTATATCTTGTTTGCAGTATATCATAATCTACATTCCAAATTATATCTTTTATTTTTCAGGTGTATGTAAAAAACTCGACTTTGCCATTGCAGCTATATCTCCAACTCCATTTTTTAATGCAATACTTTGGTCGGACAAACCTTCGTACATTCATAACAGAGTATGCACTCCGTCCCTCTCTTTCGTTTGCGGGATTCCTTATTGACCTCCACATTCATTGGGCAGACACACAGACATTTTCCACAATGAACACATTTGCTTTCATCGCAGTGAACACGCAGGATTGAAAAACAGTGGACCGAATATCTTCGCGACTGCTTAGTGGATTGTTGCCGCCTCAAAAACACCAAGAAAATGTCGGGCATAGCGTTTTCCTGCAGTAAAAAGTGCTGTTCCCAACGCAAGGCATCCTCCAATGTAGCTGAAATTCAACAGATAGAACAAGTTTCCTTTAGCCTTCCACAACGTGATTGCCACTGTCTCAAATAACAAAAATAATAGAAGTGACGCTATATATTTGCGAAGCACATTATTCTTTCTCATCAAAATCTTCTAAAAGCTCCTCTTCCCTGTATTGCTCTCTCTAATGTGTCTTGATTTCTGCCTTCTGGCAGGTCGTATATAAATTCTTCCATAATTGAATATTACGGTGCGGCAGAGCCGCCAGTCCGGTGTGGCGAGAGCCACCTGTCCGGACTAACGGAGCCACCTCAGTTTGTTTATTAAGTTACTTTGCCATTGCTGGATCCAGTCCATATACTTCTCTCATAGAGAGGTCTTTAGCTGGGTCAACACTTTCAATATCGATTTTATAGGAATCATACGAAATACGATCCATGATAGCATCGGCAAGAGTACTTTCACCATCACAGATTTGCTGGTACCATTCACTTTCACGGAACTGAGAACAAAAGATTGTTGAAGATTTTTTACGTCTTTTATGTATCAGTTCAAAAAGATTTCTGGCTTCAGCTTCGGTCAGTTTAAGAAGCAGCCACTCATCAAGGATCAGTACTATTGGCTTGGTATATTTCTTCAGGACATTCGAGAAAGTTCCATTGTCCCTGGCAGCCTGTAAGTCCAATAATAGATCAGGAAGCCGTACATACCGTACTGAGTAATAGTGCTTGCATGCTTCCATGCCAAAGGCACAGGCCATATAAGTTTTACCACTTCCGGTTGCTCCAGTAATAAAGATGTTCCGGTATTCTGTAATGTATTCACAGGTTGCCAGACGGTTGATTAGTGCTTTGTTCAGCTTTCGTCCAGAATGGTAATCGATCGCTGCGATGCTGGCATCTGGCTGTTCAAACTCAGCCTGGCGGATCAGCCTTTTCAGACGATTGTTTTTACGGTTGCTATACTCGACATCAACAAGCATACCGAAGCGATCTTCGAATGGAACTTCCTTCATTGCAGGATCATCCATCTGGATGCGGAATGCATCTGCCATAGCAGTCAGACGCATTTCAATAAGTTTATCGATTGTACTTTGATTTGTCATGATTTTTTACCTCCATAGTATCTGGCTCCTCTGGTTATGCCATGTGGTTTTACTGCTTGAGATGATTCTGATTCGGTATCAGGTGCATCCTTTGTTGCAACCAATAGATTTTTGATACTTTTATAGCTGGGTTTACCGGAATAAGAGAGCGCCTTAGCGCAGACCTGTTCCAGTTTTTCTGGCGAATATTTTTCTGCCAGTTTCAGTAATCCCATGCAGCTTCTGTAGGATTGCTGTTCAATCCTGCCGGAGGTAAGTATTGCATCGACAACCTTACTTGTGTTAATTCCAATCGAATCAGCCCACTTACGGAACCGGTCACCGTTCCATTCCAGATATTTCTGGTGTTCCTGCGGCATATGTTCTGTCACTGTAGAATACTGACTGCTTCTTCCATAGAGTCGTCTGTGAGAGGCAATACGATTGTGATTATAAAATATTTCAACCGTTGTATCTGTTATACGCACATCAACTTTATTTTTGATATACTGATAAGGCACGGAGTAGAACATTCTGTCTACTGCGATGTGATAGTTAAACTGGACGGTGGCTTGTTTCCACTCAGCCAGTTCAAAAGGTGTAGCAGGCAACGGAGCCAGTAATGGCATTTCTTCCCCAAGAAATAAACTGAGTCTGCTACATTCCTTTTTCTGGAATTTACGGGCGTTGTAGGCATCCAGTTTTTCACGGATTGAAGCATTCAATTCTGCAAGAGAGAAAAACTGTTCATTGCGAAGGGCTGCTGTTATCCATGTGGATATCTTTCCTACCGATCCCTCTACATTCGGTTTATCTTTGGGTTTCCGGACTCTGGCCGGAAGGATGGCAAGATTGTAATGTTCTGCCATCTCATGATAAGTTGTGTTTAAGGCAGTGTTGTACCAGTCACTCTTTTTATGATTCACTGCGGTTGTGCAGTTATCAGAAACGAGCATAGGTGTGACACCGCCAAAGAAATCAAACATCTGGATATGAGCTTTGATCCAGTTGTCAGTTTTCTCATTCATATATGCTTTTACAAAAGCATACTGACTGTAAGTTAATACACCTACAAATATCCATGCATCTGTTATTTCTCCGGTGTCCGGATCAATGATGTGAGCAGGGTCACCTGCCCAGTCAACTTCAATCTGTTCACCTGGTTTTCTAGGGATATGCATGGTAGCCCTGCGTTTTTCTTCATCCTTCTGGATGTAGTAGCAGAACTGAGAATACATTAGAGGCTCTTCGCTGCTCATGCGGCACTCCTCACAGTATTCTACCCAGAGAAGCTTTTTGTTTACACCATTTCGCAGAAGTTCTTTGCGAATGTAGTCAAAGTTTGGCATGCGTTTATTCGTTGCCGACTTATCCTTAGGAAACATCAGCTCCTCTAGTGCGCTGTCGGTCATGTCGAAATCCAGCGGCCATGAAAGCTTGATTTCCGCTGCCTTTTTCAAAACCTTGGCGACTGTGTTCCTGGATACACTGTCCGGCGGCACATTGTGGTAGGCGCAAACCGCACGGTATTTTCTCCTGATTCGCCTACCCGATCGTGCCGTGCCGGGACTTACCGCACTTTTCTCCCGGCACGACGGCACGTTGTCATAGCCTTGTTTGAGAGGCAGCATTGTTGCTTTTGAAACAAGGCCATGACCCGAAGGTCATAGCCTTTGAAATGAACTTTGAAAACTTCATCAGTAAAGTCCCTGGTTTTCGACTGCAGCCCGGATTGTTTCAGCATCAATGACTTTTCGTTCCTGCTGGGAGCCGAATGTCAGGGCATCGGTCATCAGGTTGTCAATCAATCTGGGATTTCCCTGCGTGAAACTATGCGCAGCGGCCAGGGCCGCCGGATCAATGATGCTTGTGGATGCACCTGCCAGCTGAAGTTTGTGCAGGATGTATCTGGAGACTTCGTCATCAGACAGTCCGGCATAGTTGTAATGGACAGTGATTCGCTGGCGTAGTGCTTCATGAACCGGTTTGCGGAGCGTGTCATTGAGATGGGATTCCCCGCACAGAATCAAGGTAAAGTAATTAACCGAGTCATAGCCGTAGTTCATGAGCATCTTGATGTCATTCAGGATTCCGGTGTTCAGATACTGTGCTTCATCAATGGCGAGAAGAAGCGGCTGGCGTTTTTCTTTGTAAAGATAGGTGATCTGTTCCTGGATAGCCTTGAACATCCCGGTTTTGCCGCCTTTTTCCGGAACTCCAAGAATGAAGCAAAGCTGCTTGTAAAAGTCAGCAACGCTGATGGTGGAGAGACACAGGTATTCCATATGGAACAGGCTTGGATTTAAACTGGCGGCGAAGCAGCGAAGGGCATATGATTTTCCCATTCCGGGTCGGGCAGTAAAAACGCCAATCCCGCGGATATCTTTCAGATAGTTCAGCCGGTTGATCATTTCGGTGAAATCTCTGGAAATGAAATGATCTTTTTCCTTCAGCTGCTGTTTGTCAAACGGATTGAACGTGAGTCCGTAAAAAGAACTGTACATCAGGATTCACCTCCGGCTTTGGAATAATCGATGCCAGGTAGATTGTTGCGTTTGGTGTGGCAGTTTTCGTTGCGATTGGTCTGGCGGATCGGGAACTTCTGATCATCAAACAGAATAAATGCAGAAGTCATGTCATCCGGCTGAAAGCGGATATCGACCTTTGCGGAGATGAACTGCATGGGAACATCATAGCAGACGCCATCAATCGTAACCGTGGAGTCCTTACGGACTTTTCTGGTAATCCGGTTGTAAAAACAGTCATCCAGCCATTGCCTGGACTCTGGCTTACGTGGGTGTGTTTTGGAGGTTTCATAACGGTTAAGTGGCACGCCATTGATTCCCCGATGAAACGTGGTGTTGTAAGAACGTATGTAGTCTCTCAGAAGCCCATTAAACTGAGCCAGGGAGCTGATTGCAGCTATGTCCAAGGTATAAAGCCAGCGTTCTTTCAGAGTGCGGAAATGGCGTTCTACCTTACCCTTGCTGGCCCCATCACGGACACGGGTATGCAACAAAAGGATTCCAAGGGATACGCAGATCATGGAAAGCTGTTCGTTTGAGTAGCTGCAGCCGTTATCAACGTAAAGCTTGTCTGGAATTCCATAGGCAGCAATGGCATTTTTCAGGACTTTCTGAAAGTTGCAGGCATTGTCATGGTAGAACAACTCACCGCCAACCAGAAGCCGGGAATGGTCATCAATGATCATGATGCAGTAAACGCGTCTGCTTTTTCCATCTTCCGTGATGTAGGGGAGATAACAGGTGTCCGCCTGCCAGATTTTACCGAATTCATCTTCCTCGTAAGCCTTTCGGTCACGCAGGTTTGGATCCCGGGCAGATTTCAGGTCATTGCGCCGGATGAAACGCTGCACGGAATCAACACTGACGTTTGCCGGAATGAAAGATTCACGAACCAGATGCTCATAGATCTGGGTGGCATTCATACGAGGATGTTCCAGCTTGATCCGGTAAATTTCGGCAATGGCCTCTTCATTCAGTGCACGGGAAAGGCCTTTGTCGGATCTGGTGTTTGGCATCAGGGCATCCAGACCTCCAATCTTGTATTGGGATTTCCATTTTTCCAGTGTCTTATAACTATAGGAAACGGTGGAGCCATCAGGCAGAGTCAACGGAGAAGCAGTGACCCGTTTGTAGTAGGCAGTAGCCGAGGCGTCAGGAAAAAGCCCCTGGATGACAGGAGCGATCAGAGCGAAGCGGAACTGGGCCACTTCAGCATCACGTTTGATTGTTTCAGTATCTTTGCTCATGAAAAAAGCCTCCTTAGGATATTTTTCTACATCATAAGGGAGCGGTAGCGAAAGAACCATCCACCGGTCGTGTGGTCAGAAGATAAAAATATCCGGAGCAAAAACCGTCTGGCAGTAGTGTGCGTTTTTCGATGACTGCAATACAGGATTTTTGTGGGCCTGGAGGAAGGTGTAGGACGTGGAACGGATGAATTCCATGGAAAAATCAGAGTATCGTTCCTGTTCATAAAGCTTCTTCCAAAACGAGATACTGGAAGTCTCGGAATCAGCCAGAATACCAAGCCAGCGCTGCTTGTGGGAGCTCCAAAGTTTAAGCCATTTGTAAAACAGGTTTTGCGAAATGCCGAAGCGTTCACAGAGCTGCTCTATGGAGCCAAAGTCTGCAAAGTACTGCCCCAGAAGACGCAGAACAAAGAGCAGGCTGAAGCTGGAGTAAGGGATGATGACATCGGGAAGAACTGCGTGAGCGTGCTCACAACTATCACAGAAGACTCTGAGGACGCAGAGATCTGTTTCGGTTTGCTGCCCGGCATCAAAGTCAATGATGGAACGCCCGTAGTAGTCATGGATATGGCAATTCCCAGTGCTGTTACAGATGGGACAGGTCTCCAATTCCGGGCGGAACTGTGCCATAAAGGTGTCAAAGAGAAATTTAGATGAAGTTTTTATACGGATTAGCTTGCAAAGTAGTGAGTTTTTTCTTATCATAGTAGAGTACTGTCAATGAATATCTGAGGGATGGAGTTGATAGTAAAACTGCTCAGTCATAGGTCATTTATTAGGGCATGACCCTGCACAAACCTGACTGGCAGGCTTGGTTGAGAGAAAGAACGAACTGTGGTAGGGGCTGTTCTTTCTCTTTTTTTATTGACATGAGCTTATACGATAAGACTATAGGGGAAGATATGGATCTGGTCAAGATGGCAGATAAAAACGTGCCGTAAAATACAGCACGTTGAGAGAGACAGCATAGAGGCACTGCCGAATTTAATTTGCGGGAAGTTTGCAGCCGGCGGGAAGGATAATTTGCTGTCTGACAAGTTAATTATCGAGGAAGTTCACATTTTAATACAAATGCCTATATTTTTGGGATTATTGAAATTGTTTGTTGACAAGTGCAGAAATGAATGGTATATTCCTATTTAACTAGTAGGTATAACGGTAATAAAGAATACGTTGAGCAAAGGAGAAGGGTATTATGAAAAACAGAAAATTTGCAGCATTAGTATTAACGACACTGGCACTTGGAACGCTTGCAGGATGCGGAAAAAAGGATCAGCCGGAGCAGAATCAGACACAGGCAGAACAGTCTGCTACTGAAAGCACGGAGAAGGCTGATGCAAGCTCCGAGGCAGCAGAGGTCAAGACCATCCGGGTCGCAAACGCAGCGATGCCGAAACCATATTCCTATCTTGGCGATGACGGCGAGGTAACAGGATATGATATTGATGTGATCAAGGCAGTGTTTGACTATCTCCCGGAATATGATATGGAACTGACGGTGACAGAATTCCCGTCCATTCTGGCAGGTATCGACTCCGGCAGATACGATATTGGTATCAACTGCTTAAAGTACACAGCAGAGCGCGCGGAAAAGTATTTATTCTCTGATCCATATTTAGATGACTTTTCTGTAGTCGTTGTGCCGGAGAGCAATACTGATATTAATTCCCTTGCAGACCTTAACGGTAAGTCCACGATCGAAGTTACCGGTACTGTGGGCGGTGAGCGCATGGAAGATTACAATAAGAGAACAGGCGCAGGAATTGAGATCAACTATTCTGATGCCGATTACTCTGTACTTCTCCAGGAGCTGAACGACGGAAAGTATGATTTCATGTATTTAAACCGTCTTACATATGAGAAATACAATGAAGAATTCCATTATAACCTTCGTACTTTTGAACTGACAGATGAAGAAAAGAATACATATACGGATGGTGTTGACACAGAACTGACCTACATTATGGCATCCAAGACCGATGACGGACAGAAGCTGATCAGCCGTGTAAATGACGCGATAGCAGCATTAAAGGAAAACGGTACTCTGGACCAGCTTGCAGAAAAATACTTTGGAAGCACGGAGTATGTTCCGGAATAGTCCAAAAGATAGAAGGTAAAAAGAATGCCAGATTTATTTAACGTATCGTACATAAAAGAATATTTCCCCCAGATCATGGCGAATTTCCCGATCACACTGGAGATTACGATCGGCTCCTTCATTCTCGGCGTGACACTGGCACTGATCTTTGCCATAATCAAGATGAAAAAGATTCCGGTTCTGTATCAGGTAGAGGTGTTTCTTGTATCCCTGATCCGCGGAACACCTATGGTAATTCAGCTGTATTTGTCCTTTTACGGCATTCCTATCCTCATTAAGTACATGAACTACTTTTTTGGGTGGAATATCGATGTCTACGATATGCCGGCCATGGTATATGTGATCGCCTGCTTTACGATCAATGAGGCGGCATACAATTCCGAGGTAATCCGCGCAGCGTTTGGTTCTATTGATAAGAGCCAGAGAGAAGCCGCAAAGGCACTTGGAATGAATGGAGTCCAGATCCTGACCCGCGTGATCATTCCGGAGGCATTTACAGTGGCGCTGCC
>ENA-ORUO01002903-ORUO01002903.1-human-gut-metagenome-genome-assembly--contig:-NODE-2903-length-12507-cov-2.185432_pt1 | contig 12507 bp, 12 predicted proteins | sample MGYA00242082_ERZ509215 | MGnify/ENA primary metagenome ERZ509215 (study PRJEB26280, sample SAMEA2338829) | human gut metagenome | biome: human gut; feature: human-associated habitat; material: faeces... | reverse complement strand
TCCGACTGGTTTGACGTCTGCTATGACCAGCCCTCTCCTTCTTTTTCATATAAAGGAAAGGAGCATAGCGGCGTGTCTTCTCTGGCCGCCGGGCTGGGAGCCTCGCTGGTTTCGGGAATCGGAACAAAGGAACTGGTCTTTTATGACGGTTTAAATCTGCTGATCCCCAGCGTCAACTATTACCTGAGCGGCAATGACGAAGCTTACTATACCCCTTATTATCAGGAGACCGCCGATTCAGAAGAATCCCCCCGGCTCCGTTTCTACACGGTCAGCATTGTATACTGTTCTCCATGGCGCACGGCAATGGGCGAGCTATGCCCTGTGTATCTGATCACATTTTTACTGGCCGCAGCTCTTGTCCTTTTTGTACGCTTCCTTATAAAGCGGTATCTGGATGAAGACAGGTCAGGCCAACAGGTTTAAAAGCAGATGCGAAAGGCAGGGGAAGATCTCCCCTGCCTTTTATCATCCGGCCATCTATTGGATCCAGACTCCGTCCATATCTGTCTGATAGCCGTCCGGCGTTCTGCCGTTTACAAGCAGCGAACCCATAGGGCCGTCTGCTGTTTCATGGAAGAAATACCATTTACCACCGATCTCATGCCAGCCTGTGAACATACGTCCCTGGCTTCCATCAGTACTGGGATCCAGATAATACCACCGGTCTCCATCCTTCATCCAGCCAGTTGCCATATATCCCTCAGCATTAAAGTAATACCAGCTGGGAACGTGATTCCAGGTCATCTCGATCCACCGGGATGCGGGCCATGTTCCGTCCTCATACTTCAGCCACCAGCCCTTTTCATCCTGTACCCATGTACCAGCAGGCTTCTGGGTCTTCGTATCCTCCGGTCCTTTATTTCCCGCTGTTCCTGTATCCCAGCGGCCCGGTCCGTAGGAGCTGGTGGAACCTCCTCCGCTGCTTCCGCTGTCCGTATCCTCCGCATCCTCTACAAACACAAAGGTACTGAACTGCTCAGCGGCAAATGTGACTAAACCGTCCTCTTCAACATAATTGACCTCTCCGGCATTCATGTGGTATAACTGGAAATCATCGGTCTTGATGCTGTCGGGCTTTGAGATCGTGATGAGTGCCGGAACGTCCAGCTTTTTCGTGCTGGCTCCATTTTTTAATACCTTCAGGTCAAACGCCACGGCTGTCTTTTCCTTTGTAAGCTCCTCGGGAAGCTTTTCATTGGAGGTTCCGATCTTCAGACCGATCTTTCCTTCTTTCTCCATGGAAAGCCCCAGGCCGATCACAGAGCAGGTATCCTTATCCGCAAACCCCAGGGAATCGTCCACATCAATGTATGTATCCACCTTCTTTGAGCCATTATGCATCAGTTCCAGGGCCTGGATCTTTGTCTGGACCTCCGCAGATCCCACAAGGCTCTCTTTCACGCTGTCTGGTTCTTCCTCCGTCAGCGTTTTTAATCCGGCAACCAGAGCGTCCCCTTCCTGTTCGTCCTTGAACAGATCCTCGATCCTGGATTCCATGGACTGACTTTCCGGATATCTGCATACGATCCCAAAGTCCTCTGATTTAGTATTTCCGATACGCATATTTCCAAATACGGCTCCCATACAGTCGATGGGGATCCGGATCAGCTGGTCCTCCCAGTCGATCTCGTACTTCGTCTCGATCTCATACTTTAACTGGCTTTTCCCCACCTCATATTTGGGAACCATGACGCCTCTGTTCACACGATACGTATGGGATACGTCGTATGCATTTTTGAACATATCATAATCGGCTTCCTTCGTCGCGTTGCTGGGAGAAGCTTCCTTCACCTCGATCTTAAACGGGATCTCCACCACATCTCCTACAAAGGCCTCTTTCTGGGAATTATCGATCTCCACAGACGCGATCTCCGGAAACTCTACCTGGGAAGCGTCCACAAATCCATCTGTTCCGAAATCATATTCCGTTCCCTGGATGGTCTTCTTTCCAAAGACCTGCTCCCCGTTTTCATCGAAATAATACCATTTTCCATTCCTGGGGATCCAGCGGTCGATGGCTGCGGAGTAATCTCCCATTATATAATGCTTGTCAACGATCGTACCCTTCTTTTTTAATTTGATCTCATCATCCTTATCAAAATAATACTTAAAGCCCTGGATCTCCTGTAATCCGCCCAGCTTATTTCCTTCCTCGTCCCAGTAGCACCAGGTTTCATAAGCAGACCCATCCTTCGCAGTCTCATAAAAATCCCATGTGCCAAACTTTTGGGGGATTTCCTGACCGCCCGTTCCCTGATCATTCATCAGTTCAAACAGATCCACCTTTTTCCCCGATGCATCCTCTCCAAAGCGGTTTATCGCTCCGTTTTCCATCAATGCAAAGAACGCGTTTCCTATGCGGACCTTCTCGCCCTCATGGCCTGTCTTTAAATATCCGTCCGGTCCCAGCCACCAGTAATGGCTGCCGCTTTTCTTTAGAGTGTTCCTCACCCGAGCACCTGAATCGTCCCGGTACTCCCACCTTCCGTCTTCAATATACCAGTATCCCGCAAAAGCAGTCATACAGGTGGACATTGCCATCAGAAACGCCATTCCCAATGCCACAAGCCTTTTCTTCATACTTACCTTCCTTTCTGTATTGCAAATTTTTTATTAATAAGCCCAGTATAGCACAGTGGTTTTCATTTGAACAGTATAACTATTACAATTGAGTTCTATTTTCTTATTCAATAACAACTTAAAATAAGGAATAGAATTGGATGCAACAGGGGATTGATAACATGGATGTGATTAAAAGAATAACAGAATTAACCAACGAACGTGGTTGGAGTACTTACAGGCTTGCCCAGAAGTCCGGGCTTTCTGCATCCACCATCGCCAATATCTACCGCCGGAACACGGTTCCATCACTTTCAACCCTGGAAGCCCTCTGTGACGCATTCGGGATCACCCTGAGCCAATTTTTCTCAAAAGATACCGATGCCGCACCCTTAACGCCGGAACAAAAAGAAATGTTTAATAAGTGGGCAAACCTGACCCCATCGCAAAAAGAAATCATCGAAAAAATCATTCGTGAATTTCATTGACCAGACACATCGATCCGCTTCCCTGCTCCGCGGCAGGCTCTCTGCCTGTTTCAGACATAAAAAAAGTCCCAACCCCGCAGCCCTAAGTCTGCAAAATCGGAACCTTTCAGTGCGCCTTCGGGGGCTCGAACCCCGGACAAATAGATTAAGAGTCTACTGCTCTACCAACTGAGCTAAAGGCGCTTGGTATTTTGTTTTTCTGTGTCTCTGTGTTATCTCCTTGACACGTCCATTATTATATGACAAGGTTCCGAAAAAGTCAACACCTTTTTTTACTTTTTTTTTAAACTTTTTTACGTTTTCCCAAAACGCTTCCATCACCCCCCTCTCATATGGTAAAATAAGGGCCATAAAACAGGAAGGAGGACGGCTTATGCTGGAGGTTTCCGGAATCTGTAAGGCCTATGGAAAACACAGGATCCTAAACGGCGTCAGCTTTTCAGCCGGGCCCGGCCAGTGCGTGGGGATTGTCGGAACCAATGGCTGCGGAAAGACCACGCTTCTGTCGATCCTGGCAGGAGCCCTGCGGGCAGACAGCGGGAGCATCCGCATCAATGGGACCGAGATCCTGGGAAGGTCCGGGGCTGCCGCAGACCTTACGGCCTATGTTCCCCAGGAGAACCCGCTGATCGGAGAGCTGTCGGTAAAAGACAACCTGCTTTTATGGCACCGCGGAAGCCGGAAGGAGATGGAGAAGGATCTGACAGAGGGCTGCAGCTCTGTCCTGGGGATCGGCCCCATGCTGAAGAAGCGGGTGGATACCCTGTCCGGAGGCATGAAAAAGCGCCTCAGCATCGCCTGCGCCCTTTCAGGCCGCGCCCCTGTCCTCATTATGGACGAACCGGGAGCCGCCCTGGACCTGGAATGTAAACGGGATATACAGGCCTATCTGAAAGCCTACACGGCGGACGGAGGGACTGTGATCCTTACCTCCCATGAAATGGAGGAGCTGGCCCTGTGTACCAGTATGTATGTCTTAAAGGACGGAGTTCTGACTAAGACCAGAAACGGTCTCTCAGCCGAAGAGCTGATCCGACAGTTTCAATAAACAGAAATGGAGGAACTATATGATTTGTTTTAAATGTGGAGCAGAAATTCCCGAAGGAAGTACCATTTGTCCCGTATGCCATGCAGATCTGACCCTGGAGTTTGCCCAGACGGATCCCCAGGAGACCGGATCCGTCTCCGGCGGAGACAGCCCTGCCTCTGAAACAGCCCCGTCCTCCGGTTCTCTCCCCTCTGTACCGGAGGAACCAAAGCCCGGAAAGAAAGGGATGAAGATTTTGATCGCCGCAGGCGTGGTGGCAGCCGCAGGAGCGGCAGCGGCCTTTGCCTTCACTCAGATGAACGCCAAAGATCCCAAGGAAGCCGTGGTAGATGCTTTTCAAACAGCCTTTTCCCACGAACAGGTATCTCCAGCTGAGGATATTTTCGGACTCAGCCAGTTTTCTAGCGCTTCTGTCTCCTCTGATGCAGAAGCAGGTCTGACCTTAAGCCTGGACAGCAGCTCCATGGAAGAGCTGAACGCCCTTACCGGCGGCGGTCTCCGCATTTCCAGCCGGAATGATGTTTCAAATAAGAAGAGCGATGCCAACGTGGGAGTCGTTTACAATGGCATGGATGTGGTAAACCTGGATCTTTATTATGGAGACCACACGCTGATGGCCGCCATCCCGGAGCTGTCGGAAAAGGTCCTCACCATGGATCTGGGAGACGGCCTGGCAGACCGGATCAAAAATTCCCCTGCCATGAGCCGCCTTCTGGATGAAAACGGCATCTCTGCCGACGCGGCAGCCGCTTATCTGACGGAGGTCACTGCCCTGGCCGAAGAAAATGCCGCTGCGGGAGGAAATACGCTGGATCTTCCCGCCCTTATGGACCGTTACAGAGAGGGCTGCAAGGCCCAGGAAAATTTCAAGGCGGCGCTGACCGTGGAAAAGACTGATAAAAGCACCGTTACTGTCAATGGACAGGAAAAGGAATGCCGCGGCTACTCTGTGCTGGTCAGCAAGGCGGCGCTGATCGACTTCTTGCGGACCTCCTCGGACTTTTTCCTCCAGGATGAGGCCTTAAAAAACCAGTACCTGCGCCAGCTGGAGCTGACCGTAAAGCTGAACGGTCTCATGGGCGGCTCTGTTCCCGCCACAGCCGAAGAGCTTCAGGCAGACGCCTACGAGGAAGCAAAGGCAGCCGCAGACCAGATGATCCAGGCCCTGGACGCGTCCCTGACGGACATTCAGATGACCGTATACCTGGATAAGGACGGTGTGCTCACCTCAGTCCTGGGCTCCACTGTAATAAACGGCGGGATCACAGGCAGTGACGGCGACAGCCAGACCGTTCCCACTGAGGTGGCCTTTGAAGCTGTGTTTGAAGGCGGCGCATACCCGCTCCAGAATCTCACCGGCCAGCTCACCATCGGAAGCGGCGACGATGCCATGGCTCTGTACCTGGTAAAGCAGGGCGTTTATGACGATAAAAAGCTCACCTGTGACGCTTCCCTGGATCTTGTGTCCGGCTCCGATGACAGCGCTCCGTCTGTTTCCATCCTGTATTCCGGCAGCTACATAACAGAAAGCGGCGATTACCATATTTCCCTGGAAGCCGTGGAAAACGGATCCCAGCTCTTTAAGATCTCCGCCTCCGGCATCGTAAGCCAGCTGGAAAAGGGAACGAGCATCCAGGCGGATATCGACTCCCTGGAGATCTCCACCGCTGACTCTTCCCTGATCTTCAGCGGCAATTACTATTTTAAACCTCTTTCCGGCGAGATCGCTCCCCTGGAGGGAACTCCCATGGACGTTCTGGCCGCCACTGAAGAGGACTGGTATTCCCTGATCATGGAAGGCGCTTACGGGTTCATGGAAGTGGCCGACCGGCTGGGAATCCCCTTATATTAATATGAAGATACGTCTGTTTTATCTGAAGCTGGAATTAAAACGGGCGCTGAAATGCCTCCCTCTGATGGCAGCCGGGGCAGCCGTACTGATGTTTTTCATGGGTGCGGCTGCCCTTCTGGCAGGCAAGGCCCTGTACGGCGGTCAGGCGGCGGGGCGGATCACCGTCGGCGTAGCTCTTCCTGAAAACGACATTTTAGCGAAGCAGGTGACCTCCATGCTCAGCTCTCTGGAAAGTGTAAAAAGTATCTGTGATCTTTCCTACATGAGCCGGGAGGAGTGTCTGGAAGGGATGGAAAACGGAGAGCTTCTGGCCGCCCTGCTGGTGCCGGAGGGCTTTGTCCAGGACATCATGAGCGGCGTCAACACACCGGTCCCCGTGCTTCTTCCGGAGAACGCCGGAGTGGAAAGCCGGATCTTTAAGGAGCTGGCCGATGCAGGGGCGCAGACCTTAAGCGCCGCCCAGGCCGGGATCTACGCCGGGGACGAGGTCCTGGACCAGTTTCACTGCTCAGAGGCCAGGGCACAGCTGGAGCGGGATCTGAACCGCCTGTATCTGGAATACAGCCTCCCCCGCGGTGAGCTGTTCCGGAAAACGGCGGTGAGCGCCTCGGGGGATGTAAAGCCGGTGGTCTTTTATGCCATCAGCCTTTTCATCCTGGCCCTTATGCTGTCAGCCATCTCTGTTTCGGGCTTTCTCCAGCCCCTGGATCCTGTGCTGCGCAGACAGCTCCTCCTGGCCGGCGTCGGTCCCGTTTCCATGATCCTCTCCCGGATCCTGGGGCTGGCCCTTCTCTATATGATCCTTCTCCTGTCTGCCGCCTCCGCAGCTGTCCTTACAGGCGCTATTCCGTTTTCCTCCGCGCTTCCCGCAGCGCTTCTGCTCTTAAGCGTTTCTGCGTCCTCCCTGGCTGTATGCGCCTTCCAGGCGGCGGGAAACCGGATGGGAGGCGTACTTTTTCTGTTCCTGGGAGCCACGGCGCTGCACTTTTTTTCCGGCGGGATCCTGCCCCTGGTGTTCCTTCCCTCTGCCTTCCAGAAGGCGGCCCCGTTCCTTCCGCCCTATATTTTCATTGAGACTGTAAAAATGGCTGTCACCGCCCACTGGGAGCCCTGGATCTTTGCGGCGCTCCCGGCAGTTTTCCTGGCGGGAACTTTCATAAGCCTGGCATTTGAGGTAAAACGCCCATGAAAAAAGTCATTCTATGGTTTTTCTTATGCTGCAAGCGGTATCTGAAGCGGATCCCGTTGCTCCTTCTGGCCGCCCTTCCTCTGACCGCCCTCGCCGCATCCAGGATGGAAAACGGGAAGGACGGTACGGTACGGATCGCCGTCTGCTGTCTGGATCCAGAGCCGGCCAGCCTGGGAAACCGGTTAAAGGAGAATCTCCTGGCCCGGGATACGGGACTGTTCTCTTTTTATCCATGCGAAAATGAACAGCAGGTACGGGACCATGTGGCCGCCCGGAAGGCAGAGTGCGGATATCTGATCCCCGAAAACCTGGAACAGAAAATAAACAGCGGACGCTTTAAACGCTCCATCACCGTTTTTTCCGCTCCCTCCACTGTGACGGCCTCCCTTTCCACCGAGGTGGTATTCTCAGAGCTGGCCGCCATCCGGAACAAGGATATCCTGGAGGATTACGTGGAGCAGGGCGCCGCCTTTGACGCCCTGGGGGCTGCAGGATCCCCGGAACGGAAAAAGGCCTCCGGACAGGCCGGAGACCTTTATAAGGAACGGATGGAGGACGGCAGTACCTTCCGTTTTGAGTATGTATACACGTATTCGCCGGGACAGACCGGGAACGGCTCCGGGGAGACCGGGACCGCAGCCCCTTCCCCAGGCCTCTTTCCAGTCCGTGGGCTGACGGCCGTGTTCCTTTTTATCACTGGACTTTACAGCGCGGTCACAGCCGCAGAGGACAGCCGCAGGGGGCTTTTTACCCCTCTTCCGGTCCGTCTCCGCCTTCCCTGCCGCTTCGCCTCCCTGGCGGCTCCTGTGGCCCTGGCGGCCCTGTCCGGACTTTCTGCGGTGCTCCTCTCGGGAGGACCGGGAATCTCATCCGGCGGTGCGGCGGCCATCCTCCCGGAGGCGGCGGCCATGGCCCTTTACGCCCTTGCCGTTTCCATTTTCTCCATGGCCCTGGGAGCCATCCTTAAAACACCGGAGGCCCTGGGCGCTGCGATCCCCTTCTTCATCATCGGAAGCCTGGTCTTCTGCCCCGTATTTTTTGATGCAGAACGGCTTCTTCCCGGGCTTGGACAGGCCGGAAGGCTCTTTCTGCCTTATTACTACCTCCGCGGCTTCTTCCACTGGCCCTGAAAACCAGTGGAACGGCCCGCGCTTATAAAACCGAATCCAGTAACTTTCTGAGGTCAGAGGCGCTCTGAAGGCCCACCTTCCGCTCCACAGCCCTGCCATCCTTAAAAAGGATCAGCGTGGGAACGTTCATAACGCCGTAGCGGCCTGCGATATCCATGCTTTCCTCCACATCCAGCTTTCCGATCACAGCCCTTCCCTCATACTCCTCCGCCAGCTTTTCCACTGCCGGAGCCATCATTTTACAGGGGCCGCACCAGGTGGCAAAAAAATCCACAAGAACAGGTTTATCCGAACCCAGTACCTCTGTGTCAAAATCAGCGGCTGTAAACATTTTTTCCATATGCATTTCTCCTTTATGATCTTTATTTTTTTGTTTTTTTACCCTTTCCGCAGAGCGCGGCACTGGCCTCGTCAAAACACTTTTTAAACCGCAGCACTGTGCGGTCCAGCTCCGTCTTATCGCAGGTTGCCCTGGCTAGGCTCCTCCGGATCCTGGTCTTTATGTCCATAAACGCTCCATGGCTGTTTTCTCGTAATATTGTATGCAGGCCGGCGCCTTCTATCCTTTTAAAAAGAGAACTCTTATTTTTTTCTGGACGCCACTAGCTTGCAGATGGGCTTTCCCTCTGAGCAGAACTTTGTCTCGTACTCGGTCATCACATTCCCCTCCGCCATTTCGCTGTTGTGAAGATCGAAGGTGTGGGCATCCACCGTCCATCCGGCCTCCGGAATGGACTCCAGGGAGTACCGGAACAGGTCCTGGTTGTCGGTTTTAAATTCGATGATCCCGTCTTTTTTAAGGATCTGATCATAAATAGGAAGGAACCGGTCAGAGGTCAGCCGTCTCTTGGCGTGACGGTCCTTGGGCCACGGATCCGAGAAATTCAGATAGATCCGGTCCACCTCTCCGGCATCAAAAACGTCCGCCAGCTCCAGGGCATCGATCCGCATGAAGTAAATGTTGGACAGCTCCAGCTGGGACCGCTTCTGGAGCCCCCTTAACAGCACGCTGGAATACCGTTCAATACCAATGTAATTCACATCCGGATTCTTTTCCGCCAGTTCCATGATGAATTTTCCCTTTCCCATACCCACCTCGATACGGACCGGATTCTGGTTTCCAAAAAATTCATGCCATTTTCCCTTTAAGCCCTGGGGATCCTGGATCACATAGGGGCTTTCTGCGATCTGCTCTTCTGCGCCTTTAATATGGCGTAATCTCATATTTTTATGTCCTCCTGATCTGTTTTCATCTGTTTTTTGTATCTGCTATTTTACCATCCTGTTCCTGTATTTGCAACAGCGGCCATGGACAGAAGCGTGTGCTCTGGAATGGAGGCTTCAAAAGCTGCTATCGTTTTTTGGAATATTTCCACGAATGTTCACAAATTGTTAATGCAAATTTTTCATTTTTCATTTATAATAGGATTATAGAGTGACAATATGGAGGAAATATCTATGGCAAAAGTAGATAATCCCGGTATCTGGGAAAAAATACAAAAAAATGTCCAGGAAACGGAACGCCTCATGGGCCAGAAAAAATACAACCAGTCCATGATCAAGGCCCGGCAGACCCTGGAATATATGGTAAAATTAAAATGCGATCAGGCGGGGATCGTGGAAAGCTCCCTGGATCATATGATCCATGAGCTTTACGACGGCCAGTGGATCAGCAAATCCACAGCCGAGCACTATCTCCAGATCCTTTCCATCGGCAATAAGGCCGCCAGGGAAGGGGATAACAGCGCCTACAACGCCAACCAGGCCTACCACGTCCTGTCCCAGGAGATCTACTCCTTTACGGACGCCGACAAGGCTGCGCCCAGACCGCGCCGCTCCCAGACCCAGAGCCGCCAGGCAGGAAGCAGAAAAAAACAGCCCTCCAGGGGCGGGCTGGGACTGAATCCTGCGGATATGGTAAAGCTTCTTGTGCCTGTGGTGCTGATCGTCGTCCTGGTGCTGGTGATCCGGCTGCTGACGCCGGATAAGGATCCCACCGATGAGACCGTGGCCTCCATCCCCACCACCGCAGCCACCACAGAAGCCACCACCGCCGAGGCTCCCACTGAGGAGACCTCCGCAGAGACCGTCTCCTATAAGACTACGGATACCTTAAACGTCCGGAAGGAGCCGTCCACCGATGCCGACCGGATCGGAAAGCTGGATCCCGGCGCGTCTGTGGAGTACATCCGGGACCACGACGATTTCTGGGCCGTTATCCTCTATAACGACCAGGAAGCCTATGTGGCGAAGCAGTATCTGACCGCCGGGGAATGATCCGAAAAACCGCCGGGCAGCTAAACATAACCAAACAACGACAGCCGCAGGACCTGGGCCATATGATTCTGCGGCTGTCTTTTCTATACATTTTCTCCATTCTGGGAAGCCATTCTGCCGTTTCTGGACAGACTGCGGAGGCATCTTGCGAAAACCTGTCTTAAGACGGAAAAAGTATTTTCATCTATCTTCGTCCTTCAGTCCTCTCTTAAAATACCCGCACAGATAATCCACAAACTCTCCCACTGCCGGCTTCTCCTGTGCCTGCTTGTACATGGTCACCACCACGTCCCGGCGGCAGACGGGATAGCGGATGGGGATCAGCTTCACCTGTGGGCCCGGCTGCTCGTCCCAGGACCGCTCGGGCCAGAAGCCGATGCCGAGGCCGGCGGCGATCAGGTTCCGAACCGACTCCGGGCTGTTGCTCTCGAAGATCATCTGGGGCCGGACACCGGCCTGATGGAAAAAGTTATCGCAGATCTGCCGCAGCTGCCAGCCGTTTCCCAGCCGGATATACCCCTCCTCCCGAAGCTGCCTGAGGTCCACCGACTCCCGCTCTGCCAGCGGTGAGTTAACAGGCACTGCCAGATAGATCTCCTCCTCCAGGATCTCCTGGCGGACTGCCCCCTCCGGCATCTGGATCTCCCCCATGGCCGTAGGACCGTAGACCGAGGCCCTGGAATCAATGTGGATATCGCAGCCGCCCATGGTCTCCAGCTGGGATACCTGGAACTTCACATCCGGGTGCTCCGCCTTATATGCGATGATACAGTTGGTGATAAACTGTGAGGCGGCAAAAAAATTCAATGAGATCGTCTTTTCTGAGGAACAAACTGATTCCCACAGCTCGTCCTTCAGGCTGTCGATGGATTCCATTAAAGGGATCAGCCGCTTCCTTAAAAGTTTTCCCTGGTCATTAAGATAAACGTGATGATTTCTCCGGTCAAAAAGCTTCACTCCCAGTTCATTTTCCAGCCGCATAATAGACTGGGACAGGGCAGGCTGGGCAATATGAAGCTCATCCGCCGCCCTGGTCAGGTTTTCATACCGGGCCGCCTCTAAAAAATATCGGAACTGGAGCAATTCCATTCTGTTTCCTCCCTGTAAACCGACCATTCTGGTCTGTTTATAACATCAATGTTATTACAATATAAATATTATATATTTGTCATGAATAAAAGACAAGTTGTATTATTCAATGTGGCGGAGGTTCCGATGGGGCTCCGCCAAGGAGGCAGTAATTATGAACACCATCATTGAAAGACTCTCACAGATCGAAGAGCGGTCCGTTGCCGCCGCCGCAGAGGGAACGGAAAAGAAAAAAGAGCTGACCGCGCAGTATGAGGAACGGACCAGACAGTTTGACAGGGAACTGGACCAGGAAACAGAAGAAAGGATCCGGAAGCTCCGGGAACAGGCGGATGCCGCCGCCAACGCCCGCATCCAGTCCCAGGAAAAAGAAGCGGCCCAGTCCATCCAGCAGCTGGAACGCCACTATGACGCCTTCCACAAAGACTATGTGGACCGGCTGTTCCGGGAAATGACCGGGGTGTAGTCTATGGGAAATCTTATGACATACAGCGCCGTTTCGGCCAAGATCCGCGCCATGCAGGGCCGGTTTCTTACAGACACAGATTTTTCCCAGCTGGCCTTTTCGGACAGCGTATCCGCGGCGGTGGAAACGCTGAAAAGCCGACCCTCTTACAGCTGTGCCTTTGAGGCCGCGGGGGACGGAGAACTGGACCGGAGCCGGATCGAGCAGCTTTTATGGCTCTCCCTTTACCGGGACTATTCCAGCCTTTACCGGTTCGCCGCCGTAAGCCAGCGGAAATTCCTGGATCTTTATTTTATGCACTTTGAGGTCGATATTCTGAAAAAATGTCTCCGGGACGCCGCTTCCAGCCGGTCCTCGGACCTGGATCTGAGTATTTTTGAGGATTTTTTCCAGAAGCACTCCCATC
>ENA-ORUO01002900-ORUO01002900.1-human-gut-metagenome-genome-assembly--contig:-NODE-2900-length-12513-cov-5.546396_pt1 | contig 12513 bp, 10 predicted proteins | sample MGYA00242082_ERZ509215 | MGnify/ENA primary metagenome ERZ509215 (study PRJEB26280, sample SAMEA2338829) | human gut metagenome | biome: human gut; feature: human-associated habitat; material: faeces... | reverse complement strand
ATTTCGAGTCGTTCTCGTTACGACCGCTTCGATACATCTCCAAGTATATTTTCATGGCAAATTTACGATTTGTATATTGCAAATCGGCCTTGAAACTTGGAACAGTTGCTGTTAGAATATTGTTAGAAAACGCATCGTTTAGACAGGTTTTGAAGCCTGTCAGGACATCAAAATTGACGTTCCCTCGTGTGATATGGAGACATCCGGCGAAGCATCCACTTGGATTTCGAGTCAATCTCGTTACGACCACTTCGATACGTCTGCTTATTTAGTTTTTACCGCACCGCCCCGCATAGCGTTTGGAAAAATGCGAGATTTCGATGCAAGATAACGATGAAAGGTTGGGTACGCGACACCCGATAAAGCCCGCCGTTATGGGATTTCCTGCGGACAAGGTGACCTGCCGGATGCAAACTTTCGAGTCAATCTCGTTACGACCGCTTCGATACGTCTGCTTATTTAGTTTTTATCGCACCGCCCCGCATAGCGTTTGGAAAAATGCGAGATTTCGATGCAAGATAACGATGAAAGGTTGGGTACGCGACACCCGATAAAGCCCGCCGTTATGGGATTTCCTGCGGACAAGATGACCTGCCGGATGCAAACTTTCGAGTGCTCCCTCTTACGACCACTTGAGTACATCTGCATATTGAATTTTGTTGCAAGGAACTTCCCGCAGGGCTTGATTTCGAGTGCTCCCTCTTACGACCTCTTGGGGAATGCTCCATGTTCTGGGTTCCTGCCGGATACTAAATTAGTATAGCAAAAATGCCGTCCCGCGTCAAGATGCGGGGCGGCATAATTCCTGTATACTGGGGGATATCTCATGTGCATCAGAACAAATGCTGTTTCTGCACCGGGCCGGGGGCAAAGGGGGTATCCTCGTGGTGGCGCACCACGGTCACCTCGCGGGTCTTTTCCTCCACATGGCCGTTGGCTTTGGGCACACTGTAAAAGCTGCGGGTAATGTTATAATAGCCGCGCATGTGCTGCACCAGGTATTCGGCCACAGCGGGCAGGCAGTCGGTATCCTCAATGTTTTCATAGTTATAGTCTGCGTACAAAAATGCCGTGTGCTCCCCCTTGCAGACCAGCGTGATTCCCGCTTCGTCCAGATGCAGTTCATCCACAGCGCACTGCTTCAGGCCGCTCAGGCCGCTTTCGCTGGCAAGTTGGGTGGCGCGGCGGCGCATAGCCAATGGAACGGACTGCGGGTCCAGCGCTTCGTTGCCGCGCTGGCCGATCTCCAGCAGGATGTCCCGCATCATGCGGCTTTCCAGCAGCGGGCGGATCTTTTCCTTCGCGCGGGCTTCCTCGGTTTTTGCCTGAATTTTTTGCAGCAGTCCCATTCTTTTTCCTCACTAAACACATATCATTGCCCCGCGCACATCCGCACTGGCATCAGGGGCATCTTACTTTTTCATCGTGTAACTAATATTATATTATAGCATACCTTTTCATCCTGTGCCAGCGCGGAAGATAACTTTTACACCAAATTCATTCTGGTAAATCTTTTTAGCTGTGTGCTTTTTTGTATTCAGCTTTCATTCTTTTTTCTCCGTCAAAAGCACAAATTCAATCCCCGTTTTTTTGTCTATTTTACTCTTTGCCTCATGCCATTCATTCTTATTTTTCTTTTCTCCGTTCTTTCCCGTTGCACCCTGCCAGTTTCTGCATTATACTGATAAAAAAGTGCGCCGGCAAGTTTCCCCCCGCCGGCAGCCGGACAGGAGTGCGGCCTATGAACATTACCGCGTTTGCCCAATATGCCGGGGTATCCAAGGCAGCGGTCAGCCGCTATTTTAATGGTGGGTACTTAAGCGCCGAAAAGCGCGCCCAGATTGCCGCTGCGGTGGAAGCCACCGGCTACCGCCCCAGTATGCAGGCCCAGATGCTGCGCACCCGCCGCACGCGGCAGATCGGGGTGATCATGCCGCGGCTGAGCAGCGAAAGCTGCGCCCGCATGGTGGAGGGCATCAGCCGGGTACTGGACGACCAGAACTACCAGCTGCTGCTGATCAACACCGCCAACGACAACACCCGCGAAGTGCGCGCGCTGGATACCCTGCGGCATGATACGGTGGACGGCATTATCCTGATTGCCACCATGTTTACCCCGGAACACCACGCGGTGCTGCAAAGCCTGCATGTGCCGGTGGTAATCGTGGGGCAGCAGTATCCCGGGTTCAGCTGTGTGTTCCACGATGATTTCGGCGCGGCGCAGGCCGCCACCGCCCACATGCTGCAAAAGGGGCGGCGCAAGCCGGGCTACCTGGGCGTGACTCTGCTGGACAAAGCCGTCGGCCTTGCCCGGCGCGAAGGCTTTGACAGTGCGCTGCGGGATGCAGGTCTCGTGCCCCAGCCGCAGCGGATGAGCACTGCCAAGTTCAACATGGAATCCGGCTACCACCAGGCGGAGCAGCTGTTTGGCCGTGCGCCGGGGCTGGACTGCCTGTTCTGCGCGACCGACTCCATCGCCCTGGGTGCGCTGCAATACTGCCGCAGCCACAGTCTGCAGGTGTCGGAGGACATCATGATTGCCGCTGTGGGCGACAACCGCATTGGCCGCGTTGCCTATGTGCCGCTGACCAGCGCCCATCTGCATTACCGCACCGCCGGGGACAAAGCCGCCCGCCTGCTGCTGGACATGCTGGCGGACCCCCATGCCGAGCCGCAGATGATCAAGCTGGATTATGAGTTAAAATGCCGGGCCTCCACCGGGGATGACAACTCAGATGAAAATGTCTGGTCGCTATAACAGGCATCCTTGCGCCACACTTCCCTGCATCACTGCGGGGAAGTTTTTGTTTTGTGCACCCTTTCCATGCAGCCCCCTGTTTTTTGTGCATTTTACCAAAGAACGGTGTGAAACTGTGTGAAATCGATAACAGAATCTTTGCAAGTTGGGTCGTTTGGTCAATAGAAAAAGCACTAACCTTCGTATATAATAAAGCTGTCAAATGAAACAGGCCCCGGAACCACCTACCGGGCCAACAGATAAAAGAAGGAGCGTGCAACATGGATTACAAGAAAGCAGCCCAGCAGGTACTGGACAACATCGGCGGTGCTTCCAACATTGTATCGGCCGCACACTGCGCAACCCGCCTGCGCCTGGTGATTGCAGATAATTCCAAGGTGAACAAAAAAGAGCTCGAAAATGCTGAGGGCGCCAAGGGCGTATTTGAAGCCCAAGGCCAGCTGCAGATCATCTTCGGCACCGGCATTGTGAACAAGGTGTATGACGAGTTCACCGCCCTGGCCGGAATCACCGGTGCCAGCAAGGAGGAAGTCAAACAGGCTGCCGCTTCCAAAGCACCATGGTACCAGCGGGCCATCAAGACGCTGGGCGATATCTTTGTTCCCATCATCCCGGCCATCGTGGCTTCCGGCTTTTTGATGGGCATTATGGAAGCGCTGAACTTTATGGTCAACAACGGCTTCCTGAACATTGATACCAGCGGTTCCATCTATGTGTTTGCCCAGCTGTTCTCCAACACGGCGTACACCTTCCTGCCTATCCTGATCGCGTTCTCCGCCGCAAAGGTGTTTGGTGGCAACCAGTTCCTGGGTGCTGTCATCGGCATGATCATGATTCACCCCAACCTGCAGAACGCCTGGACCGTTGCTTCTGAGGGCGTTCAGACCTACCAGTCGGTGTTTGGCGGGCTGTACAAAATTCCGCTGGTCGGCTACCAGGGCCACGTTATCCCCGTTATCATTGCCGTGTGGCTGATGTGCCAGATTGAAAAGCGGCTGCACAAAGTTGTGCCCGCCATGATCGACCTGTTTGTTACCCCTCTGGTCTCCGTTTTCGTTACCGGTTATCTCACCCTCGCTGTCATCGGCCCAATCTTCACCACGCTGGAGGACGGCATCATCAACGGCGTTCAGGCTTTAATTCAGCTGCCGTTCGGCATCGGTTCCTTCATCATGGGCGGTTTGTACGCCGTCACCGTTGTGGCCGGCATCCACCATATGTATACCCTGATCGACCTTGGCCAGCTGGCCAAGTTTGGCTTCACCTACTGGCTGCCCCTGGCCAGTGCCGCCAACGTTGCCCAGGGCGGTGCCGCTTTTGCCGTTGCCCTCAAGAGCAAGAACGCCAAAGTTAAGTCTATGGCCCTGCCCTCCGCCCTTTCTGCCTGCATGGGCATTACCGAGCCCGCCATCTTCGGCGTTAACCTGCGCTACTTTAAGCCCTTTATCGGCGGTCTGGTCGGCGGCGCCTGCGGCGCTTTGTATGCCAGCGTGACCGGCCTTGGTGCCACCGGCACCGGCGTGACCGGCATCTTCGGCATCCTGCTGCATCTGCACATGCCGCTGCAGTACCTCATCATGATGGCAATTTCCTTCGGCGTTTCCTTCGCTGTGACCTGGGTGATCTGGACCCCCGAAGCCGAGGAAGCCAAAGCCTGATGTTTTCCCCTCTCAATCAATAAGGAGCTACCTGTTATGAATGCCTTGCAGCGTGATTTGAAGCGTCTTGTCCCCATGGTGGAAGCCGCCGGGGCCGCCCGCGCGGCGGCGGATCCCCACCGGCAAAAGCTGCATGTTCAGCCCCCTGTGGGCTGGCTGAACGACCCCAACGGGCTGTGCCAGATCGGCGATGAATACCATGTGTTTTATCAGTACGGCCCGTTTGACCCCACGGGAGGGGTCAAGCACTGGGGGCACGTGCGCAGCCGCGATTTGTTCCACTGGGAACGCCTGCCCGTAATGCTGTACCCGGACGAACCGTTTGACTGCCACGGCGTTTATTCCGGCTCCGCTCTGGTGGAGGACGGCATGCTGTACCTGTACTATACCGGCAATGTCAAGCACCCCGGCGAATATGACTACATCAAGCAGGGGCGCGGGCACAATGTCTGCCTTGCCACCAGCCGCGATGCCATCCATCTGGACAACAAACGCTGCCTGATGTACAACCAGGATTATCCCGCCGGGCTGACCTGCCATGTGCGCGATCCCAAAGTGTTTGCACTGGATGGGCGCTACTATATGGTGCTGGGTGCCCGAACACTGGACGACCATGGCGAAGTGCTGGTGTTTGAAAGCGCCGACAAGCTGCACTGGAACCACATCAACACCATCACTACCCCCAAAGCCTTTGGCTACATGTGGGAATGCCCCGACCTGTTTGAGCTGGACGGCCAGTGGTTTTTGGCGGTATCGCCCCAGGGCATTGCCTGCCAGAACGTGTACGGCTGCGGTTACTTTGCCCTGCAGGGTGACTGGCGCACCGATTGCACATTGAGCGAATTCCACGCCCTGGACGATGGCTTTGACTATTACGCGCCCCAAAGCTTTGCCGCCGCGGATGGCCGCCGCATCCAGTTTGGCTGGATGGGCATGCCGGATGCCGATTACACCAACCCCACCGTGGAGTATGGCTGGCAACACTGCCTGACCCTGCCCCGCGTGTTGACCCAGGACGGCAATGGCTGCCTGCTGCAAGCCCCCGCCGCCGAGCTGAACGCCCTGCGCGGCGAAGCCCGCCAGCCGGCAGATGGCGAAACGGTTGAAACGGACCCCTGCTTTGACCTGACCTCCTCCCCCGCCGGGGATTTTGTCCTGACCATTGCCAACGGCCTGACCCTGACTTACACCGAAGCGGACCGCACCTGTACCCTGCGCTTTACCGATGCAGCGATTGCCGCCGGGCGCACCGAGCGCAAGGCTGTGCTGGATGCCCCCTGCCGCAGCCTGCGTGTTGTGGGGGATGCTTCCTCGCTGGAAATATTCCTGAACGACGGTGCCGCGGTGCTTTCCACCCGGTATTACCCGGCAGCGGGCAAGGTTGCCGTGCAGCTTTGCGGCGCAGGCAGCACCCTGTATTCCCTTTCGATTTAACGGAGGACATTCCATGGCACATGATACCTTGTATGCGATCGGCGAAGCGCTGATCGATATGATTCCGTCCAAAACCGGCTGTTCCTTTGCCGAGGTTCCCTCTTTCAGCCCCCGTGTGGGCGGCGCGCCCGCCAACGTGTGCGGTGCTTATGCCCGTTTGGGCGGAGCTTCTGCCCTGCTGACCCAGCTGGGAGATGACCCGTTCGGCCACAAGATCATTGATGAACTGGCTGCCTGCGGCATTGATACCAGCCACATCTGTTTGACAGACAAAGCCAACACCGCCCTGGCCTTTGTTTCGCTGGAAGCGGACGGCAACCGGACGTTCAGTTTTTACCGCAAGCCCTCAGCCGATTTGCTGTACGCCCCGGAGCAGGTGGATACCAGCCTGTTTGCCAACGCCTATGCCCTGCATTTTTGCAGCGTTGCCCTGGTGGAAAGCCCCATGCGGGAAGCCCACAAAACTGCCATTGCCGCAGCCCGCAGCGCCGGGACTATCATTGACTTTGACCCCAATCTGCGCTTTCCGCTGTGGCCGGACCGTGATGCTTTGCGCCGCACGGTGCTGGAGTTCCTGCCGCTGGCCGATGTGGTCAAAATCTCGGACGAAGAGCTGGAATTTCTGACCGGCACCAGTGATATTGAAGCCGCCCTGCCCAGCCTGTTTGTGGGCCATGTACAGCTGGTGCTCTACACCTGCGGCAGCGCCGGTGCCCACGCTTACACCCGCACCGCCCACGGCTTTTCCGCCAGCAAGCCGGTAAAGGCCGTGGATACCACCGGCGCCGGGGACGGGTTCATCGGCTCGTTCTTGTGGCAGCTGCACAAAAACGGGGTGGACCGCGCCGCCCTATCCGCTCTGCAGGCGGACCAGCTGAACCAGTGGCTGGATTTTTCCAACCGGTTCTGCGGTTACAGTGTGCAGCGCTACGGTGCCATTGACAGCTACCCCACCATCGACCAGCTGTAACTTTCTGCCATTCTCTGCTATTTCATCATAAAGCAGCCGCCCGGTACAGGTTTTGCACCGGGCTGCTGCTTTACGGTATAGATTTTTTCTTTTCTATATTCGCTTTATTTTATTAGCTATCTTAGCAACAAAATGAGGCGTATCCATATATCGTGGATACGCCTCATTTTGTTTATTCTATTATCTTTATACGTTTTACAGATGCAGCACGCGGTCCTTGATTTCGGCGGTGCGGCCCTGGTTCCAGAACTGGGTACCGATGTAGCCGCAGGTGCGGCGGGCAACGTTCAGCTTGCTCTGGTCGCGGGTATGGCAGTGCGGGCACTCCCACACCAGCTTGCCGTCGTCCTCCACGATCTTGATCTCGCCGTCATAGCCGCACACCTGGCAGTAGTCGCTCTTGGTGTTCAGCTCTGCGTACATGATGTTATCATAGATGAACTGCATCACTTTGATGACAGCTTCCAAGTTATCCTGCATATTGGGCACTTCCACATAGCTGATGGCGCCGCCCGGAGACAGGCGCTGGAACTCGCTTTCAAACTTCAGCTTGGTGAACGCATCGATCTGCTCGGTCACATGCACATGGTAGCTGTTGGTGATATAGTTGCGGTCCGTAATGCCCGGCACAATGCCAAACCGCTTTTGCAGGCACTTGGCAAACTTGTAGGTGGTGGATTCCAGCGGGGTGCCGTACAGCGAGTAATCAATATTTTCAGCGTTTTTCCACTCGTTGCACTTATCGTTCATGTGCTGCATCACACTCAGGGCAAAGGGCTTTGCGGCGGGATCGGTATGGCTCTTGCCGGTCATATATTTGCAGCATTCATACAGGCCCGCATAGCCCAGGCTGATGGTGGAGTAGCCGCCGTACAGCAGCTTATCAATGGGCTCGCCCTTTTTCAGGCGGGCCAGAGCGCCGTACTGCCACAGAATGGGTGCCGCATCGGACAGGGTACCCTTAAGGCGGTTATGGCGGTACTGCAAGGCGCGGTGGCACAGTTCCAGGCGCTCATCAAAAATTTTCCAGAATTTATCCGGCTCACCGCCGGAGGACAGGGCCACATCCGGCAGGTTGATGGTAACAACACCCTGATTGAAGCGGCCATAGTACTTCGGCTTGCCCGGCACATAGTTCTTGGCGTTGGCCACGTTGTTCCAGCCAGTGCCGGAACGGTCGGGGGTCAAAAAGCTGCGGCAGCCCATGCAGGTAAATACATCGCCGTTGCCCTCGGTCTCACCCTTAGACAGCTTGTATTCCTTCATCTTCTTTTCGCTGATATAGTCCGGCACCATGCGCTTTGCGGTGCATTTGGCGGCCAGCTTGGTCAGGTAGAAATAGGGGGTGCCTTCGCGGATATTATCGTCTTCCAGCACATAGATCAGCTTGGGGAACGCGGGGGTGATCCAGACGCCCTTTTCATTCTTAACACCCTGGTAGCGCTGGCGGAGCATTTCTTCCACGATAATGGCAAGGTCAGATTTCAGGCGTTGGTTTTCGCCCGCTTCGTTCAGGTACATGAATACCGTGATGAACGGTGCCTGGCCGTTGGTGGTCATCAGGGTAACGACCTGGTACTGGATGGTCTGCACACCGCGCTTGATTTCCTCGCGCAGACGGGCTTCAACGATCTGGGAGAGCTTTTCTTCACCGGGATCAATGCCCAGTTCCTTCATCTCCGCTTCGGTATCGCGGCGGATCTTTTTGCGGCTGATATCCACAAACGGTGCCAGGTGGGTCAGGCTGATGCTCTGGCCGCCGTACTGGTTGGATGCCACCTGCGCAATGATCTGGGTGGCAATGTTGCAGGCCGTGGAGAAAGAATGCGGTTTTTCGATGAGGGTACCAGAAATAACCGTGCCGTTCTGCAGCATGTCGTCCAGGTTGACCAGGTCGCAGTTGTGCATATGTTGGGCGTAATAGTCAGCATCATGGAAATGAATGATGCCATCCTCATGTGCCTTTACAATCTCGGCAGGCAGCAGCATACGCATGGTCAGGTCCTTGCTGACCTCGCCGGCCATATAATCGCGCTGAACGCTGTTGACGGTTGGGTTTTTATTGGCGTTTTCCTGCTTGACTTCCTCATTGTTGCACTCGATGAGGGACAGAATGCGGTCATCAGTGGTGTTATGGGTACGGCGCAGGCTCTGCACATAGCGGTAGGTGATATATTTGCGGGCCACCTCATACGCTTTGGTCTGCATGATGGCGTCTTCCACCAGATCCTGGATCTCCTCCACGTTCATGGCGTGGTTGCGGCTCTGGCATTCCTGCGCCACATCGTCGGCAATGGCCGTGATCTGTTCCTTGGTCAAGCGCTGGTTGGAGGCAACAACGTTGTTGGCTTTGGTCACCGCTGCAATAATTTTGGATATATCGAAAACGGCCTCGCTGCCGTTGCGCTTGATGATCTTCATGAACTGTTATCTCCTTACCTCAATAAAAGCTGCCGGGTTGATACCCCACGCCAAAACCGCTCCATGATTTTGGCGAGCGTATTTATCTTACCGCATCGACCCGGCAAAGTCAAGCCAATACACCACAATATATTGTATATAATCTTCCAATAGCATCCATATATGCCATATAGCGCGATGGGACGTTCAAAAAGATTTCAAAACAAAACGCCGAAAAAAGCGCTGGCTTTTTGGGTAAAATAGTCACTTTTTTCAAAGCTGCGATGATATGTGATTTTATTGTTCCCTGGCCGCTTGCTTTTGCCCGGCACGGCTGGTATACTGGTGCAAGGCACCTGCCTATTGTGATGATTTGCCGCAGCGCTATACAAGATATAGTGTTGCATTTTATAAGGAGGCTCCCCGCGTGAACTACGCAACCATAAAATACTGTGATATTGCCAACGGCACGGGCGTGCGTACCAGTCTGTTTGTTTCCGGCTGCCGACGCCACTGCCCGGAATGTTTTAACGCCGTTGCCTGGGATTTTGGTTATGGCCTGCCCTTTGATAAAGCCGTGCGCAATGAAATTTTGGGCAGCCTTGCCCCGGATTATATTGATGGGCTTTCCCTTTTGGGCGGCGAACCCTTTGAGCCGGAAAACCAGCGTGCGCTGGTGCCGTTCCTGCACGAAGTACGGGTGTTGTACCCCCACAAAACCATCTGGTGCTACACCGGCAATGTATACGAAACCGAACTTTTGCAGCCCAGCCACGCCCGCTGCGAAGTGACGGACGAGATGCTGAGCCTGATCGATGTGCTGGTGGACGGCGAATTCATTCCCGCGCAGCACGATATTTCGCTGCGGTTCCGCGGCTCCGGCAACCAGCGCATCATTGACTTGAACGCCACCCGCGCCGCCGGGCACACCGTACTGTGGCAGGATGACCCGCTGTTTGCTGACCACAAGATGTAAGGCAGCGAGTTCGCGTTTTTGGATTTTGTGTAACTTTTAACAAATTTGACTTGTATTTCTGCCCCGCAGGGTGTTATACTGACACTAATTTAAGGTTGTGCCAATCGTTCTAGGCACAACCGCCCCAAACAGCTGTCGGGCCAGTTGCCCGCGCACGAAAGGAGAAATTACTATGGCAAAATTTCATCTGATTCCCATTGTGCTGGGCGCAGCCATCGGTGTTGGCGTTTATGTTGTCAGCAAGTATCTGGCTCAGGACGAAGAGAGCGAACAAATTGTGGATGACTCCGCATTTGACGACAGCGAAGCTTCCGAAAGCACCGAAGATGCGGACGAAACCGAAGAAAATGCCGACGAGGAACCCACCGCAGAAGAACCGGCGGCAGAGCCTGCCCCGGACGAGGAACAGCCCGCACCGATTGAGGAGCCTGCTGCCCCGGTGGAAGAACCCGCGCAGAAAGATGACGGCGTTACCATTCCCATCCAGAGCGGTGGCGATGTGCCGAACGTGAACCCGGTACAGGACAAAACCGAACCCGTTAAGCTGACGGAGGACGGCAAGGTGGACCCTACCACCATCGCCAAAGCCGAAGATTTCGGCGACTGGGAAGAAGAAACCGGCTGCAGAGGCTGAAGGCGAGACGATATAAATGACAACGCCGCAGGGAGTGCGTGATGCTCCCTGCGGCGTTTGTTTTTTGTTTTGGGGGTAAATTTGTATTTGGAGGGAGAGCCTTTGCGTGCACGGCAGGGTTCTTCCCACGTTTTGGGGGTAGCAGCGTGGCAAGGCCCGGCGGGCGGGACGATGCGAGCATCGTCCCCTACTTATTATTTTACGGGTTATGGCCGCCGGCAGCTCTTACACCACCCATTGCAGCAAAATACCGCAGCAGGTGCCGCAGAACCAGAGCAGCCCTGTCATGAACAAGTTCTGTTTCCAGCTGGGGTTGACACGCCACAGCACAGCCAGGCCGATACCTGCGCCGGAGCACAGCCCCGCAAAAAAACTGCCAAAGGTAATGGCCCCGCCCATATACAGCTGAGCCAGCAGCACGCTGGCACCGCAGTTGGGTACAAGACCGATCAGCGCGGCCATCATGGGCTGGAAAATGCCCAGACTGCCCAGAAATGCCGCGGCGGAATCTGCCCCGACAAGGCCAAAGATCAGCCCAATGATAAAGCTGAACACCAAGATGAACACAAAAATTTCCAGCGTGTGACGCAGTGCCGCCAGGAAAATGCTGCTGTGTTCCTCGTGTTCTTCGTGGCAGTCCACCTCATCGGCATGGCCCTCATAGCCGCCATACAGCCCTTTGGGCAGGATGCGGCGCAGCGGAACATCCAACACCAAACCGGCTGCAATGCCAAACACGATTTTGAGCACCAGCAGCAGGCCCAGCTTGTTCCACAGGGTAGGCTCCGCCGCCAGCAGGGGGATGGCTTCATCCGATGTTGCCAGGAACACAGCCAGCAGCGTGCCGGGGGTAATGACCCGGCTGGCATAAAAGTTGGCCGCTACCGCCGAAAACCCGCACTGTGGTACGCAGCCCAGCAGTGCGCCGGGCACAAAGCCCCAGTGGCCGCCGCCAGCCAGCGCTTTTTCAATTCGCTCGCCATGGTTGCGTTCCAGCCATTCGATCAGCAGATATGCCAGATACAAAAACGGCAGCATTTTTACGCCGTCGATCAGTGCATCCAAAAAAGCATCAACAATAATTTCCATAATTCTCCTATCTGTTGCAAAGGTTGGGGTTACAGGGCATAACATGGCCGCACGGTTCGGAGCAGCTGCCCGGAGCCATGCGGCCCTTTTTCATTTTTTACTGCCTTTGTTGGTTTCAAAGCCGCGCAGCAGCGCTACGGCTTCCCGCACACGGGCGGGGGAAATGCGGGTACGGAACCGCTCCATGCTGCGGGAAGAAAACGGCACATCATAGGTAAAGGAATCAAAGCCCAAAAAGTATTGCAGGTAGGGGCTTTCGCGCACGATCTCCACCGTTTCGCTGTCCGTTGTGCGGCACGCTGCACGAATCACCAGCACACCGAACGCCATGCGGGCCGGAATTGCCACCTTGCCGCCAGCAGCAAAATGGCCGCTGTACTCCTGTTCAATGGCATCCCAGTCAATGGCCTGGGCCAGGCGCACCCAGCGGTTCTCCTGTACCAGCTCGCCTTCATAGGGCGGCAGGTAGTCATCAATGCTCATCTGATGTTGAATTGTGCGGTACATGGTTGCACCATTCCTTTTTATGTCGTTCCCGTTTTTAGGCAATACCGCATAATTCTAAGTGCCGATACGGCGAGCGAGGTGCGGCAG
>ENA-ORUO01002891-ORUO01002891.1-human-gut-metagenome-genome-assembly--contig:-NODE-2891-length-12561-cov-2.398369_pt1 | contig 12561 bp, 16 predicted proteins | sample MGYA00242082_ERZ509215 | MGnify/ENA primary metagenome ERZ509215 (study PRJEB26280, sample SAMEA2338829) | human gut metagenome | biome: human gut; feature: human-associated habitat; material: faeces... | reverse complement strand
TAGAAAATTGCACCTCAGTTGGATTTGGTATACTGTAATCACAGCAGAGGTGATGCGTTTGCTTTTGATATCCGCAGTTTGGGAATACTGCTGAAGGCCTCTGTTGTTAATGAGACGACGCAGGAATATATTGTTCCTTCTATTATATGATTTCAGGCGGAGTAACATCCGCCACGGTAATACCAGCTTCGGCTGTTATTATATATTTTCTCTTTTTCATAAATTAACATGAGACCGGTCCAATGTGACCGGTCTTATGCTGTGCGGTAAGTATAATTCTGCTTATTCTTTCAGATCATCTGGAGTCTGAAAATTCCATATTGGAAATGTATGGAATAAAATGAGAAAGGAATGAGGATATGGCTATAATTTTGGTGAGTATATTAACTACGTTTGTGATAATCCCGGTATTGTTGATTGTAGGTATTATTTTCTTTTGTTATGCAATTTTTGCATATGTGATGTTCTGCAAAGGGCTGAAAAGGTTTTTATTAAGAGATAATATACCGTCACGATGGTATTGGTTCCCTCTGTATAATTTATACTTAATGGGGAAGGTTGTCCAATATGAGGTCGGATATCAAAGCTGGCTTCTGGAAAACGCAAAATATATTCTTCCGGTTGGATGGACAATACTGCAGTTTATCAATGGGAAATGGATCATCTTCTTTTCCGCTGCCTATTTATTTTACAAAGTATATTGCTATTATCAGTTTGGGAAAAGATATAAATATGGTGGAATAATGGCAATTTTATCCGTATTTAATTTGCAGGGGATTGGTTTGTTGTGGATTTCAAAGATTGAGAATGATGCATGCGTATCATAAGTTCAATTAAGATTTAGTCGTAATCACCACAGTTAGTGGTTCCACAGCGTGTGGAGGGAAAAAGGGATCTCTTAGTAAAGAGGTCTTTTTCTTTTTGTAAGAAATAATGAAATCATTATTCTTGGACGATGGGGCTTTTCTTCGCTCTTTCTGAAAATTCATATTCCTTGTAGGAGTACAAGGAGGTATGAACATGCCAAATACAAATTTGCATAAAGCGAAAACAGCGAAAAATGATGAGTTTTATACGCAGCTGACGGATGTGGCAAAAGAACTGATGCATTATAAGAAACACTTCAAAGACAAGATCGTTTTCTGTAACTGCGATGATCCGACATGGAGTGCTTTTTGGAAGTATTTTCATTTGAATTTTGCAGAACTAGGATTAAAGAAACTGATTTCTACCCATTATGACAGGGAAGAGGCAACCTATAAGATGGAGTATACCGGCGGTGATGATAATAACATTGAGGTTGGCGTGAAGACGCCATTAGATGGTAACGGAGATTTCAGGAATCAGGAATGTCTGGAACTATTGGATGAGTGTGATATTGTGGTGACAAATCCACCGTTTAGTTGCTATTCTAGTGATACAGAAGTTATGACTAATCATGGCTGGAAATTGATAAAAAATGTAAATATTAATGAAGATATAATTATGTCTTTAAATCCTGAAAATAAACAGATTGAAATGGTTAAAGCTATTGATTTTATTTCCAGTCCAGTTAATGGAGAATTATATCATTTTCATAATCAAAATATGGATTTTTGTGTTACTGAAAATCATCAAATGTATGGGTACTATAAAGCATCCACAGGAGATAACAAAGCATTGCCATTTATTAACGCTGAAGATGTTAAAAAGTCGCATTTATTGCCATTGTCTGATTTTTCATGGAATGGTGTGCAAGAAGAATATTTTTTCCTTCCTGAAACAATACAACTCGAACAATATTCGAGAAGAGAAATTGTAGTGCAAAAAAAGAAAATAGTAATGAATGATTGGCTTGAATTTTTGGGCTTTTATCTAGCTGATGGATGTTACCGTGACCATATTAATACATGTGGTAAACGAGATTATACAGTTAGTATAAAACAAAATACAGCTAATGAAAAATATGTATTAGATTTGATAAAGCGTATTGGATTTACGGCTACTATTTCACCTGGTAGTTCATCAAGTAATGCGAATTATTGCATATATTCAAAGCAATTATGGGAGTATTTATCACAGTTTGGCAGAAGTAAAGAAAAATATATTCCAAGAGAATATATGAATTTAGGTAGAGAACAATTAGCTATCTTGTTAAAAGGATATATGAATGGCGATAGTAGCAAATGTGCAGATGGACACATTCATTTTTCGTCTGTATCAAAAAAGTTAATGGATAATATTCAGGAACTTTTATTAAAAGTATATGGATTGGTGGCTCAGATCCATGAATATGAGAGAAAGCATTCATATGATGATAATAAAGGCGTTTGCTATCATATCAACATTAATTTATACAGATACCATAAGAATTTTTCAAAATACGGAATTCCTGATAAAGTTCCATATAATGATAATGTATATTGTCTTACTCTTGAAAAGAACCATATTATGTTAGTGCGTCATAATGAAATTATTGGATGGTGTGGCAATTGCTTTCGTGAATATGTCGCAGTGCTAATGGAACATCAGAAGAAGTTTCTGATTATTGGAAATAAAAATGCGATTACGTATAAAGAGTTTTTCCCGTTGTTGAAAAACAATGAAGTTTGGATTGGCTGCACGAATGTAAAAGAATTTTTGCAACCTGATGGCAGTATTAAGAAGTTCGGTAATATTGGATGGTTTACAAATCTGGATGTTGCAAAACGCCATGAAAAACTTATTTTATGGAAAAATTATACGCCGGAAGAATATCCGAAATTTGATGAATTGCCAGATGTCATAAATATTGATAAAGTGCAAAATATTCCAGTAGGTTTTGATGGATTGATGGCTGTACCTATAACATTTTTAGATAAGATTCGAATTAGCATTCAAGGAGAAAGGCTATGATAAGAGATTTTTTACGATTCTAACGCCACGGCAAGGGTATCATGAAAGGAGATTCCTATTTTTGGAGTCTCTTTTTGCTTGGAGAAATTGAGCTAAGTATGAAAATCTGGTAAAATAAATACATACAAGGTGCAGTTTTTAGAAAATGGAAGGAGTCGGCAGTATGGATATTGATATTCGGAATGATGTTTGTAAAGAAGGCCTGCTCACAGTATTAAGCAAATATTTAAGATATGCCGAGCGTAATCAGATCGATCTAAGTAGGGATGATACGGAATTTGGAAAAACATACAGGGAGCTAGTCGCAAAATATAATAGATGCAGATATATTTCTACGGAAAAGGAATTTGAGGCAACAGAAGAACTGGTTGTAAAGGCGAAAAGCCAGTTGGCGTATAAGGAGATTTTTGGGTAATGGAAAAAGATTTTACAGAACGAGAATTTGATACAAAATATCAAGAAATTAAGAATATTATTACCGCCGGGAAATATCCAGAAGAACACAGAAAAACCGTATTTGTCTTAGGCGGACAACCTGGTTCGGGTAAATCTTCTTTTTATTTGAATTCAAATTTGAAAAACTATATTTCGATAAATGGAGATGATTATCGGAAATTCCATCCGAAATTGGAGTATTTTGAACATACAGATGTAGATGAGTATGTCGCAAGAACACAGTATTTTGTAAATAGAGTATCAAACAGACTTATAAGTGAATTGAGTCGCGAGGGGTATAACCTAATTATCGAAGGGACTTTAAGAACTGCAGAAATTCCCATCAAAACATGCAATTTGTTAAAGGACAGACAGTATGAAAGTAATCTCGTAGTAATTGCCTGTTCAGCAGAAGAAGCTTGGAAATCGACGATTGAACGGGCAAATTTAATGAAGAAAAAAGGTGAAATTCCTCGTCTTGTGCCTATTGACAAATATAATGAGACTGTCCAGAGTATTGCAAATAATATCCAGTATATTAAAGAAGAGAATTGTTTCGATTCGATAAAAATAATTGATCGTGATGGAAAAATTTTGTATGATATAAGTGATGCAGTAGAACCGTGGCAAATATTATCTGATAAGCTGAAATTAGGCGAGTGGAATCAGCATTTTGAACAGCATAAACAGGAATACATTCGTGCAAAAATATCGCTGTTACAGCAGGAGCTGGATAAATATGAGAGATAAGAAATTAGATTATGTATTTCATGTTCATACTGCAAGATGCGGACATGCGTCATCGGATACAGAAGAAGATTATATCAAATATGCAATAAAAAATGGTATGCGTATGATTACCTTTACGGACCACATCCCATTTCCGGGGGATCCTTTTACCGGTCGAATGAAGATGAGCGAATTGGATGGGTATATATATGTGATCGATCAACTTAAGGAGAAATATAAAAAGCAGATAGAAGTATACACTGGATTTGAGGTAGAATATATTCCGGAATATCTATCTTATTATAGGGAGGTTCGTAAGAAAGTTGATATTATGATTCTCGGCCAGCATCATGCAAAGATGGAAAATGGTTGCTATACATTTGAAAGAAATGTAGATAAGAGCAAAATTCACGATGTGATTCTTCGAGCGGTTGTTGAAGGAATGAGAACAGGATTGTTTTCGGTATTGGCACACCCGGACCGGTATTTTCATTCGGCAGAAGATTGGACCGAAAAGGACGAACAATTTAAGGACCAAATTTTTCGATTAGCAAAAACAGAATGTATCAAATTAGAACGAAATCTTGGTGTGTATGAAAAGACAGGCTACAATATGAATTTTTGGTCTAATCTGCCAAGTGGCGTTCAGACAATATATGGGTTGGATGCACATAGTCTTGATGGTATGAAATTGTGTGAACAAGTTACATGTTCATCATAAGCTAATCGTCACTTAATGGCGTCACAGTGCGCGGATCATAAGAAGAGATTCCTTAGAGGGATCTCTTTTTCTTCTGCAAAAATATGAAGTATCAGATGTTTGGTAAAATAATAAATAAAGAAACAGAAAACTGGTACACAGAAAGAAAACCAATTTGTAAAAAAGAAGGAACAATTGGAGGATAACATTTATGAGACTGGAATACACAGAATCACAGGAAAGAGAATTGCGAATAACGGAATTGAATGCAGTTTTGGAAAACGATTTATATGATTCTAATGTAGAAAAATATTGTTTGGAAATAGAGCTACAGTTTTTGGAGGGGAGTAAGAATGTATTTGGAGATCCTGCTGCATTTATAGATGCGGATAAGATTTCTTTTGAAATTATATATGAGGAAGAAAGCGAGGACTATTCGGCTACATTATACAATAAGAACGGGGAACCGCGATTACCATATCTTAATCATAAGGATCTGTATAAACTTGTAGAGGAAATTATAGACAAGAAGTATGCATAAATAAGAGAGATTCCGGACAGGAGTCTCTTTTTCTTTTGCAAAAATATGCGTCCTATCAAATCTGATACAATTTATTTACATTGGAAAAGGAGGAAGAAGAAATGGAAGAAAATATCAGTCAAGTTACCCACCGCTTAGCTCTCTAACGAGATCTTGAAGCGGGGGCTTGAAAAAGCCATTTGACTAGCCTCAGTGATTTTGGTAAGTCTGTGCCGGCTCGCCGGATACAGATACTGTCAGATGAACTACGTTATGAGTGTCATGATACCATCCTGTGAACCCTAGCAGGAAGCGGTATCCAGGCAACCGATCGTGGTGTGGGAACCCACACGGACCTGAGAAATCAAGCCTCATGACATTGGCGAAGGGATCTTACGCGGGCACGCGGCAGGGACGGTACCGTTCCCTGCATGATGCAATAACATAAAGGAGGCGCTTATGGGCGTACTTGTAATCGGGCAAAATGGAAGGGAGTTAATGCCAACCACCACAAGAAAAGCCCGGATCTTACTGAAAGAAAACAAAGAATGTGCCGGATTCGGAGAACCGGGATGCAAGGAGTGCATCTTACGGAATATTGAATAAAAAACAGAAAAGAGGGAAGCAGTATGGGATGCGATACGATTGGAAAAGTGAAAGGTTTTGTGAAACCCGATGATCTCTTAAATTACATTAGAGAAAACTGGGATATCAATGCAGAAGGTGATATCGCAAGAAAGGTGATGCGACCATTTTCTGAATGCGATATGGTTTGCAAGCTGAATGAGTCTTGTGAAAATGATGCGGACTGGTATGTTATTTCTGGTTTTATATATTTTGTGTACAAAGGAGAATTTCGGCAGCTATTTTATAATTATAGTAATGTCAACTTTTATGAAAATATACATTATTATTCCACGCTAGGATTAACCAAAATGGTTGAAGCAGAGACTACAACGGTATCTCTTGGATTCCATGGGAAAAGCGTAGAAATCATCAAAGAGTTAATCGAACGTTTTGGCGGTGGCTGGATGGATGAAAATGATTGTGATGATGATGAGTATCATGAGATTAATGGAATAGGAGAAGATAGATAGTAGTGGGAATATAGATGAAAGCAAAAAGGAAAGCCATTTGGCTGTACTGTATATTGAATCTGGTGTTGCAACCATACGATATCCGTTACATGTTCCACCGTCATCGGATGAAATCATGGAAGTAAAAAAATTTGCAAAAAAAGAATTGGATCTTGCAGAAACACCGGCCGCAGTGAATTGGCTGCCACTGGCAAATTAAATTTGTTATTCTTGGAAAAGATCACCTTGGTGGTCTTTTCTTTTTATATGCTATTGTAATTTTCTTTTTGAATATGGTAATAAATAATAGAAGTTAATAACTACTAAAAAGTATTTAATATATCTTGCAAATCGTGAAAAAACGTGATATTATACAAATGTAATCAAAATATAACTACTTTCAAGAAGTAAAAAGAAGGTGATAAAATGAAACTCAGTGTAAAAGCTACCAAACTCATCTGTCAAATAGATCACGAACTCAGAGCTTGCAATTGCGCTATGGAATGTGGAAAAGGTAAGTCCTTTACAAGTCGTTCTGCAATGATGGAGAACGCAATTAAGGCAGCAGATGATGTATCGGATTGGGTATACGTTCATTCACAGCTGTTAAAGTTTCAAGCAGAACATATAACTATGCAGGATATCCCTGTTTTTAAAACCTATCAGGCGGAGGTGGATGACTCATACGAAGAGTCGTTTACTCGCAAAAAGAAAGAGGCATATGATATGTTGAAAGCAAGATGCATTGTTAGCCGCCTGCAGCAATCATACTTTGTTGCGTTGCTGCTGATGAATTTTTTGCTTTTGGTAAAAAAAGATTCATCAGAACCAGATGATGGTTCGGAAGACATGCCATTGGAAGATATGGCTAAAACATTGGTTGAGATGATCTTGCAAAAAGAACACTGTAAAAATGAGCTAAAAGAGATAAAAGGTGTGATGCTTAAGTGGCAAAGGAGGAAAAGCAAAAATGAGGAAGCCAATTGATAAATTGGAGATGGTGGACATTTCGAGGTTGAAAAGGTGTCATATATATAATGGGAACACTTTAAGTGATGTTAAAGTTAGCTTTCAAGACGTCAAAGGAATGAGAAAAAAGCTTGAGACGCTGTACGAGGGCAGAGTTAATCAGGCCTTCGTGGAGAGAGTGCTCATTCTCTATCTATTATTTGGGGACAGCGTATGTCCGGCATAATTGCTTTCGATGAAATTTCGCTTAGAAGGAAAAGATCTCTTTATGAGGTCTTTTTTTATGCGTGCTGTTTTTAAATCTAAATTTTCAATAGATTCATATTTGTTTTGAAATCTTAAATAACAGGAGGAAAAGAATATGGAAATGAAAAACAAAAAAGCAATCCTTGTGTGGTCCGATGGAATTGAGACGAATTATACGGAGTATACCAGTACACCGGACAAAACCGCAGTTGAGCAGGCGCAGGATCAGATGCACAAAGAGTATCAGGAACATGGTGAAGCTGATGAAGAGTGTGGTGCATTTGAAGGCGATATGGAATGTTATTTCGCAGCAGAAGACCAGGATTCCTGCAGATGGACAATCATTCCGGTATCAGAAGACGAGGTAGTGGGGAAAAACAAAGGCTGTTTTGTCGTTACAAACATCGAATGGAATACAGACGGTGATCAAAAAATTCTCGATACGTTGCCAAAGGAAGTTGTGCTGCTTGAAAAATTTGATTTGGAGAATTATCTGGACAAGGACAGGTTACTCGATGATGTGTCAGATTGGCTGAGTGCAGAGTACGGATATTGCCATTCAATTATGAGTAAAGATAGATGGGAAGTATTAAGGAATTGTGTAGATTTTCAAGAAATCTATGACTGTGTATTTAATAAATATGGAGTTGAAGATTATTGCTCTATACTAGACAAAATCGAAGATGAACTTGAAACTTATGAAAACTCATCAAGTGAAAAATGGCAAGAAGCAGTAGAAAACGGAAATATTCCAGATTCGATTCAGTGGTTTTGTGGAATGATTGATACAGAATATTTCCTGAACGAATGTTGGATTTAAGATAACTTCCTTTCAAACTCTCACGAAAAGAGTATAGTATTGCAGCTGTTCCGGCTATTCCGCTTACAAAATGGTCAGGAACTGTTCAGTGGTAGGATCAGCCGGAACCACAAGAAGAATTCCGAGAATCTGCACCGATACCGAAAGATTCGCGTACAGTGTTACAAGATCCAGCCACATGATATCGTCCTATTTGACGGAAAGAAATATGAGGCAACCGGCTGCCATAACAAAGGGACCAGGGCAATTCTGCTACCGGAGAAGAAATCGAAATCTGTGGAGAAACTGATAATTTATAAGACAAGATATTCATATGAAGATTGGAGAAGTAATTATGGTACAAACAATTAAAATATCAAGTAAAGAAATGAAGCTGATTAATGATTTGCTTAATCTTACAGGTGATGAAATTTATCAGAAATATGGATATAAAAGAGATGAAACAATTACACATACTACAAAATTTTCAAATGGAGTAGAGGCAGATATTAAATTGGTCATTTGTGAAGATGAACATCCATATACAGAAGGTGTATTATTCCATAATGGATTTGAGCTGACATGCACAGAACCAGGTTGTACATATGACGGTGAATGGAATTTTGAATGTAATGGAATTGAGTACACTGTTTTTGTAGAAGTAGAAGACTGATGAAACGATGATTTCAAAAGTGGATTGAGAGGTACAAAATGAGATTACCACAAGAAATATTTGCAGAAGCGTTATGGGTAGAATGGTTTAATTACGGTAATGTTTGTATTAAGAGATTGCCGGATTTATTGAGGAGGTATAATTTAAAACTCAAAAAAGAGAAAACCTTAGATGATGTTAAATTAGCAATAGGTAGAGCTTTTAAAAATACTCCTTGTGTTTCTTCTAAGCAAATAGAACGCATTGCAGAGGAAATAGACAAGGTTTGTATCATCTGCAATTGGGAAGATGCTGTTTCAAAATATAAGATATGATTGTCTGTAATTGTGCAGGAGCAAAAATGGCGGAACAAATGCGGAAGTATTGTAAAGAACACGGATTGCTGTAATCAATTTGCTTTAATTATTTTTAGAAAAGATCGCTTCATGCGGTCTTTTTTCTTTACTATAAAAAAATTTGTTTTAATTTTTGGTTTCATATTCATTCTGAAGTTTTTAAATCATAGGAGGAAAAAGAATATGAAAAACAAAAAAGCAATTCTTGTGTGGTCCGATGGAATTGAGACGAATTATACGGAGTATACCAGTACACCGCTAAAAACCGCAGTTGAACAGGCACAGGATCAGATGCACAAAGAGTATCAGGAACATGGTGAAGCTGATGAAGAGTGTGGTGCATTTGAAGGCGATATGGAATGTTATTTCGCAGCAGAAGACCAGGATTCCTGCAGATGGACAATCATTCCGGTATCAGAAGACGAGGAAAATAACGATCATCGATTCATTGCGACCGATATTGAATGGGATACAGATGGAGATCAGGAAATCTTGGATTTATTGCCGAAAAGAGTTATACTACCAGAAGAATTTTGTATCGATGATTATCTGGATACAGAGCGGTTGCTCGATGATGTGTCAGATTGGCTGAGTGAAAAACTAGGATATTGTCATTTTGGGTTCCGGTTGGATTATGGTACAAACTGTAAACCCGAAGCTGTTAGCTGCAAAGAAGTAACTCTTTGTTTAGAAGACCTGTTCGATCATCTGGTAAATCGTCCAGCGATAAACAAAGGGGATGAACATGTTAGACTCACTTATGGTGACGTTTTACAGATAAAAACAAACGGAGATCAGCGCTGGTATGTCTTAAAAAACAAAACTGATATTTCGTGTATAGATGGAGACATCTGTGAGATCATTGAAGAGAAAGAGGATTACATTTTATTACAGGAATTATATACACAACTTCCTTTCAAGCTTTCCAGGAAGGAATATATGATTGCGGCTGTTCCGGCAATTCCACTTACCAAGAAAGAACGAACACGTCATTTAGCGATGCTTTTTGCAGATGCAATTACGAACGGGCACGATGAGCTGGATGTCTATTCGTCAATGTTAGAGCGTGGAATGGATGTGGATTATGTGCGTAAATACGCAGGAACAAAGATGGCAGAACATATGCAGAAGTATTGTGAAGAACACGGATTGCTGTAAACAGTTTGCTTTAATTATTTTCAGAAAAGATCGCTTCATGCGGTCTTTTTCTTATGCTCTGATTATGCATATCCTCGCAGCGTGCGGAGAATAAGAGAGATATCTTTACGGTATCTTTTTTCTTCTGTAAAAATATATAAGGTACATTTCCTTGTACAATAATATCAAAATACTAGGAGGAAAATTTCACTATGGATAAACCAAAAAGAATACATCCAAAATCTATGAGTCTAGTGTTGGCATTTGTTCTTACTTTGATATGTGTATTGACTCAGAATCCCGTAGTGTTTGCTGCTGATACTGGGAACGAATGGGTTTATGACGAATCAAATGTAATCAGCAAAGATACAGAGGATTACGTTAAGAATCTCAACGAGAACATATTCTCAGTTTATAAGAATAAACCACAGCTTGCAATCATTGTAATTGATCAGCTGCCGAGCGAAACAGACATTGATTCTTACAAACTGGATATGTTCAATAAATATGGTGTTGGAACAGCCGATGAAAACTGTGGTATGTTATTCGTTCTGGCGATAAAAGACCGGAAATATGGTTTCGAAATTGGAGATGGATTTGAACGTGGCAGCATACTCAGAGAAGACCTGGAATCTGATTTTATTACTGAAGAGATGAAGGACTCTCTAAGAGCAGAAGATTATGATTCTGTGGTGCTGCAGGTGACAAAGCATTTGGAAAAAATTATGGCAGACGAAGAAAATGGAGTATATGCCCAAAGGGAATCTGACCTGAAAGCTGATGTGATTGTAATGATTGTTATTTTGATCGGAATATTCGTGATTGCTCACATAATTGCCATTGGATTCATTGCAGCATTTTTGATTCGAAAATTGTATCGTAAAAAAGTGATTCATACGTTGATAAAAGAATATCAAAAACAGATGCAGGCAGCCGGCTTAGACGAAATTGAATTCCGGAAATATTTTGAAAAACGATATTCTTACAGCAAAACAGATGAAGTAAAAAAATTATTTCTCGTCCGTTTATATAATTATTACATTGATAAAGAAACTGCAAAGCTAAAAGAAAGAAATCCGAAACGGATCAAATTCTATAAAAGTTATTTGGAGAAGATTAATAATCAGCAATCTTTCCAAATCGGTATGATTAAAAGTCTGGATTTTATTTGTAATGAAGTGGATGAAAATATAGATACTAATAAGAAAGCAATCCGGAAATTTTTTAGGGAAAACAAAGACCGTGTTCAGAATAAAGAAATCCTTCCGGATTTGGAACAGGCATATCTTTCGGATTGTTGGTGGTATGATCGGAAAACTACAAAAGAAGAGATGGAAAAATCGTTTGAAAAGAACACAAAAAGGCTAAATTTCGAACACGAAGTGGATCAATTTCTATCCGAAAATAAAGACAGTATCAACAAGCAATATTTTGATAAAGCAAAATTTTACCGGGAGCTGGAAGAAACGGACGTTTATAAAGAATATGAATACCCGGACAGATATAATCGAGACTGGATGCAGGCGTATTTAATTGGACATATATCACGTAATAAAGCAGATGCAGAAACTCGTAGAATGTGTGAAAAGGCACGTAGAGCAAGAGCGATGTCAGCAAGATATTCACATGACTATGACTCATCGTTTGGATCCGGGTTTGGCGGTGGGTTTTCATCCGGTGGAGGATTTTCCGGGGGATGGTAATTCATTATATTGCAAGAGAAAGATCGCTTAACAGCGGTCTTTTCTTTTGTGAAAATATAAGTTCTTTGTTCTTATGTATAATAAGATCATAAGCTAACATATTGAGGAGGAAACTATATGGCAAATAAAAATAAGCAGAAAGATTTAGCAAAAGAATTGGAAACCGATTTCCGTAGATGGGATTACCTGATGGAAAACGGTGGTACGGATCCATTCTACCCGGATGGCAGCAACCTGAATATGGTTCGCAGGCAGATTGCAATCGTGAAAGAAAAATGTGAAGAACAGCTTTCAAGAGAAGAATATCCGGAATTATATTACAGGGATACGCCACCGAAAGTGGACGATAATCTGATTGTGAATGC